>Ga0102814_10001611_pt1 | contig 15866 bp, 13 predicted proteins | sample ColrivemetaGS741_FD_79112 | JGI IMG/M metagenome (GOLD analysis project Ga0102814, IMG submission 79112) | Estuarine microbial communities from the Columbia River estuary - Flood tide ETM metaG S.741 | ecosystem: Environmental > Aquatic > Marine > Intertidal zone > Estuary | place: USA... | reverse complement strand
GACGAGCAATTACAACAAGTGGTCAACGATATTTTAGGTATGCAACTTATTACACCTCAAACTTCAAAAGAAGGTAAGCTAGTAAGTAAAGTATTGCTTGCTCAAGATGTATACTACCCAGGTGCTAACGAGCCCGACGAGTACTATATGAGTGTATTGCTTGATAGAGCTCTTGGTAAAAACGTAATTATTTATACTACTGAAGGTGGTATGGACATAGAAGAAGTTGCACATAATACACCAGAGCTTATTCATAAAGAATGGGTTGACCCTGCATTGGGCTTGCAACCTTTTCAAGCACGTAAAATTGCCTTTAACTTAGGCCTTAGCGGAAATGCATTTAAAGAAATGGTAAAATTTGTAAATTCTCTTTACAAAGCATACACCAGCATCGATGCATCGTTGTTCGAAATAAATCCTGTACTTAAAACTTCTGACGATAAAATAATCGCGGTAGATAGCAAAGTATCGTTAGATGATAACGCTCTTTATCGCCATGCAGATTATGCAGCACTTAGAGATGAGGCAGAAGAAAACCCAACGGAAGTAGAAGCAAAAAAACACAACCTAAACTTTATTAAATTGGACGGAAACGTTGGTTGTATGGTAAACGGAGCTGGTTTAGCAATGGCTACTATGGACATTATTAAACTTAGCGGTGGCGAACCTGCTAACTTTTTAGATGTAGGAGGAGGAGCAAACGCAGAAACAGTAGAGGCTGGTTTTAGAATAATCTTAAAAGACCCAAATGTAAAAGCTATTTTGATTAACATATTTGGTGGTATTGTGCGTTGCGACAGAGTTGCAAACGGTGTGGTAGAAGCATATAAGTCGATTGGAGAAATTAACGTTCCTATTATTGTAAGATTGCAAGGAACCAATGCAGAAGAAGCGAAGAAAATAATTGACGAAAGTGGATTAAAAGTAGTTTCTGCTATTGTGTTGCAAGAAGCTGCAGACAAAGTAAGAGAAGTATTAGCGTAAGCTAAATTAAACAAATAATTAGAACCTCGAAATTATAAAATTTCGAGGTTTTTTTTTGACTCTATCTCAAAATTCCATAACCTAACTAAAACACTACCTTTGCACCGTTTTGGCAGAGTTTATTGAAATAAATCCATATAACATCGACACTCGTAAGATTAAGGAAATTGCGAATAGTCTGCGAACAGGTGGAATTGCGATTATACCGACAGACTCGATTTACGCAATTGTCGGTGATTTAATGCATCGTGATGCGATGGATAAAATTTGTAGGTTGATTGATATAAAACCCAATAAAGCCAATCTTTCCATTTTATGTAGCGATTTAAGTAATTTATCGGAATACACTTTCCAACTAAATAATCCTACCTACAAACTAATGAAAAGGCTGTTACCCGGCACATTCACCTTTATTTTAAAAGCAAACAACAACATTCCTAAAATATTTAGGCAGAATAAAAAAACGATTGGTATTCGTGTACCAGACAATGCCATAGTGCAAGCTCTTATTACCGAATTAGGCAATCCAGTGGTATCTACTTCGATACATTCGGAAGATGAAATACAGGAATACCTTACAGAACCCGAAGAAATTTATGAAAACTGGATGAACAAGGTGGACTATATAATTGATGGCGGAGCTGGAAGCAACATAGGAACAACTGTTATTGATGCTTCGGAAGATGAGCTATCCATTATTAGAGAGGGAAAAGGCATAGAATTAGTTTAATATATGTGGCAAAATATTCGTAATTTGTAACATTAACAAGTGCCCGTGTTTAAAACAACCATACCGCTACTTCTAGTTTTTACACTTGCTTTCAATATTGGAACAAATTTCATTAACGTGCTATCTAAAAGTTTCAATTGCGAGCTAGTAGAAACGGATATTCCGAAAGAAGTAGATACAGAGGATGATGAAACAAAGGGTTTTATAGAAACAGACATTGCTGCCATAAATCTGCTTGAATATAAAAAAAGTCACCGGTTTTTTAACATCTTTTATGCGTTAAAGCCTATAAATAAGCTTACAACTCCCCCACCAGAATTGGTTTAATTACTTAAACGCGGCTTTCTCTTCTCATTTTTTTAGTATTGTATTTTTATTTATTAATTTTTAAACGTGAAACAATTATTTTCAAATTTTAAATCTGATTTTCCTGCAGGTATTGTAGTATTTTTAGTGGCAGTACCCCTATGCCTTGGTATTGCGGCAGTTAGTGGTGTCCCTGCATTTTCTGGCCTCATTGCAGGCATTGTAGGCGGTATTATAGTTGGTGCTATAAGCGGCTCGCAACTAGGGGTAAGTGGCCCGGCGGCAGGTTTAGCTGTAATCGTATTTCAAGCAATCGAGACATTTAGAGCTGAAGCAAATCAGCAACTAACCGCCATACAAATTACTGCCGAAGCATTAGAAATGTTCTTTTTGGCTGTAGTAATTGCTGGTGTTATTCAACTTATTCTTGGTTTTTTAAATGGGGGAATTATTGGTTATTACTTTCCATCTTCTGTAATAAAAGGTATGCTCGCCGGAATTGGTATAACCATTTTTCTAAAAGAAATACCTCACGCTTTGGGTTATGATAAAGATATTGAAGGTGATATGGAGTTTTTTCAGATAGACGGAGAAAACACCTTTACAGAAATACTTAATGCTTTTGGAAATCCGGATATTGGAGCGAGTTTAATAGCTCTAGCAGGTTTAGCTATTTTAATTCTGTGGGAGCAAAAATTTATTAAAAATATAAAGCTATCTCAATTGGTACAAGGTCCGCTAGTAGCTATACTAGCAGGTATAGCTTTGGTTTTTATTTTTAAAGGACAAGCATTGGAAATGATACCAGAACATTTAGTAAACGTTCCTGTGCCTAATAACACCAATGAATTTATTAAACTATTTAGCCTTCCCAATTTTGCAGCCATTACCAAGCCACTTGTTTGGCAAACTGCATTTGTAATTGCTATTGTAGCAAGTTTAGAAACGTTGCTTTGTGTAGAAGCAACCGATAAGCTGGATCCTCAAAAACGCGTAACACCTACCAATTTAGAACTAAAAGCCCAAGGCATAGGCAACATGATATCCGGTTTAGTTGGGGGATTACCTATTACACAAGTAATTGTGAGAAGTTCTGCCAACATACAAAGCGGTGGTAAAACAAAGCTATCGGCTATTATTCACGGATTATTTATTTTACTCTTCGTAGCCTTTTTACCCGCCGTACTTAATCTTATTCCGCGGGCGAGTTTGGCAGCTATATTACTTATGGTGGGTTACAAATTAGCCAAACCGGCATTATTTAAAAGCCTATGGAAACAAGGAATAGCTCAGTTCTTGCCTTTTATTATCACTATTTTCTTTATCATATTTAAAGACTTACTTTGGGGTGTGGCAATTGGTTTAGTAGTTGCTATTTTCGAAATATTGTATCTTAATTTCAAGAAACCTTATTTGGTTGATGTAGACACCAATAAAGATGACAATGTTTTCCGATTTACATTAGCTGAAGATGTAACGTTTATACACAAAGCAAGTATTCAAGATACGCTAAACAAGGTGCCTAGCAGCTCTTTTGTTACTATTGATGGTAGCAGAACAGTTTCTATGCATCCCGATGTTTTAGAGATAATACAGGACTACCGCATACATGCTATGCATTTAAACATAAAAGTAGAATTGGTAAAAATGGAAAAATGGACATCCCCTAATCCAAAAGCAGATTTCGAAGAAGCTGTAGAAGAAATAAATAATAACAGATAAAAAAAGAGGGGCGATTAGATAAATCGCCCCTCTTTTTTGTTACTTCATAAATAGGAAGCTTACCAGATTTTTATTTTATCTCCGGCGGGTTTAAACATCATTCCGCTATCGCAAGAACCAAAGGCTTCATAATAAGGACCAAAGTTTACCAATGGGCCAATTACTCTAAATTCGGCAGGAGAATGCACATCGCTTTTGAGTCTATTTATTAATTCCTCTTCTTTGATATTTCCTTTCCAAACATTTGCCCAACCTAAGAAAAAGCGTTGTTGCCATGTAAATCCATCAATTGGTGCTGGCATTTTACCATCGTATTTCTTTTGTAAAGCTGCGTAAGCCAATGTAACTCCGCCTAAATCAGCAATATTCTCTCCCATTGTCATAGCTCCATCTACATGCATATCTGAAACTGGCGAATAGCCATCATATTGCTTTCCTAATCGTTGTGCCAACTCATCAAATTTTGTTCTATCTTCTACACTCCACCAATCGTTCAAATTTCCATCCCAATCAAACTTGCTGCCTTGATCATCAAAACCATGCGAAAACTCGTGGCCGATTACTGCTCCTATGCCTCCATAGTTTATAGCATCATCAAAATTTTTGTGAAAAAACGGTGGTTGTAGAATACCCGCAGGAAACACAATTTCGTTGTTGCTAGAATTATAATAGGCATTTACTGTTTGAGGTGTCATTCCCCATTCTGTTTTATCTACTGGTTTACCAAGTTTATTCAACATTTCTTGGTAACCAAACTTACGAGCTGCTATAATATTTTTTACGTAACTAGTTGGTATAATGTCCATTTCTGAATAGTCTTTCCATTTATCTGGATAACCCACTTTGTATGTAAAGGCATTTAGTTTCTTAAGTGCTTTTTCTTTGGTTTCATCGCTCATCCATGTTAGGTTTACAATGCTTTCTTTATAGGCCGAACGTAAGTTTTCAATCATCGTAGCTAAATATTGCTTGCTATCTTCCGAGAAATACTGCTCCACAAAAAGTTTACCCAAAGGCTCCCCTAACGAACCGTTTACTACGTTAAACACCCGCTCGTTTCTTGGTTTCATTTCTTTAGTTCCACGTAATGTGGTAGCGTAGAAAGCAAAATCTTCTTTTTCTATGGCTGAAGTTGTAAAATTAGCAAAAGAGTTTAATGCTTTCCAAGTAAGGTATGCCTTCCAATCCGCAACTGAAGTTGTTTCAACTACTTCATCTAAGCCCGTAAAAAACGAAGGTTCTGAAACAATAATATCCTTGAACGGACCAAATCCACGTGTTTTAAGCACAACCGCTACATCTATATTAGCAAGTGACTTATCCCAATCTGCCAACACCATTTTGTTATAGGTTTTGTTTGGGTCTCTTCGCTCCGTTCTTGTCCAGCTAATTTCCGCAAGCTTAGTTTCCAAATCTACAATTGCTTGGCCAGGAGTTCCTTTCGCTCCGCCAAGTTTCATCATATTATTAATGTGCTTTACATAAGCTGTTCGTATATCTACAAACTTTTTATCTTCCGAAAGGTAATAATCTCTGTCTGGTAAACTCAAACCTGATTGGCTAGCAAATACAGCATTCATCGTGCTGTTTTTATCATCGGCACCAATGTAAAAACCCATTGGAGTACCAATACCCATTGGTGCTAATTCACCAAAAAGATGAATAATATCTTCTTTTCTTTCCGCCAGGTTAATTTCGTTTAATATTTCTTGTACATCAGCCAAGCCTCTTTTTTCTAAACCTAGGGTGTCCATTCCAGATGCGTAAAAATCACGAATCATTTGGGCATCACTGCCTTTTTTTGCTGATTTATCCGCCGAAACCTTATCAATAATCTTCAATAATTTCTGACGATTTTCTTCGTACAAAATATTAAAAGCCATCCAACGGCTTTCTGTTTCGGGCACTGGATTTAATTTTTGCCAGTTTCCGATGGCATAACTATAAAAATTGTCACACGGATTTACACTCGCATCAATGTTATTTACATCAAATGCTACGGGTTTGTTGTCTGATTTATTTTTAGACGATGAACAGCTATAGATGGTAGCAATAGCTGCTGCTAAAACAATGATTTTTTTCATTTCGGAAATTTTTAAGGATGCAAATATAATCGGCTGTAAAAAATGCCGTTCAACAATCTATCTATAAAGAAATAACCTAGACAAAGCGTACAATTTTTGATTAGCGACCTTTAAAATCAGCCACCCGTTTTTCTACAAACGCTGCCATTCCTTCTTTTTGATCTTCGGTAGCAAAAAGCATATAGAAATTTTTACGCTCGAAAGAAAGAGCTTCTTGCAACGGCATTTCAAAAGCTTTAAGCACACTTTCTTTAGCCATTTGTACCGCAATCGGGCTCATACTGGCAATTTTTTGAGCCATTTTTAGAGCTTCTGACAAGTACAATTCAACCGGAGCAATTTTATTTATCATGCCAATTCTAAGAGCTTCTTCTGCATTAATAAACTCACCCGTAAGCACCATTTCCATCGCTTTTACTTTGCCAACTGCTCTAGGTAATCGTTGTGTTCCACCGGCTCCAGGCATTACCCCTATTTTTATTTCTGGTTGGCCAAATTGTGCCGTTTCGCTAGCAACAACCATATCGCAATGCATTACTAACTCACATCCACCGCCTAAAGCAAAACCGCTTACTGCAGCAATCATAGGTTTTTTGGTTTTACGAATTTGATCCCACGTACTAAACTGATCAATTTTAAGCATATCAATGGCATTTTTACCCGCCATTTGTTTAATATCTGCTCCAGCAGCAAAAGCTCTATCGTTACCCGTAAGTATTATAGCTCTTACACTTTCATTTGCATCAAGCTCCATCAACGCTTGTTTCACCTCCAACATAAGTTGCAGGTTTAGTGCATTAAGTTCTTTGGGTCTGTTTAACTGAATAAGTGCGATGTGTTTATCGTATTCCGGAGTTACAATAATAAATTCGTATGCCATTGGGCAAATTTATGTCGCAAATTGAAATTGCAGAACAAACTGATATTTTTATTCCGTGGCTTTATCCATTGTACTGACTTAAATTTATTGAATAAGCTGAAAAACGACAACAAATAACCTTTAAAAACCATTGAAGCACGTGTATTTTTAGCTATAAAATATTCAATTTCATACATCTTCTACAAACATTAAATAAAGTAAAAAAGAACATATTTACGCTGTTTGCTGTTTTATAAACCTAATTAATTTGACACACTCCGATACCTCAAAAAAATTACCTTTGCACCCCGAATGGAGAACATCCGAAATTTTTGCATAATAGCCCACATAGACCACGGTAAATCTACACTGGCAGATCGCCTTTTACAAACTACCGGCACCATAAGCGACAGAGACATGAAAGAGCAAACGCTCGACGATATGGATCTTGAACGCGAACGTGGCATTACCATAAAGTCGCATGCCATTCAAATGGATTACGAATTTGAAGGGCAGAAATACGTTCTAAACCTTATAGACACCCCTGGCCACGTAGATTTTAGCTACGAAGTAAGTAGAAGTATTGCCGCTTGCGAAGGAGCTCTACTTATTGTAGATGCAGCACAAGGCATTCAGGCTCAAACAATTAGTAATTTATACTTGGCGTTGGAAAATGATTTAACCATCATTCCAATTCTTAACAAAATGGATTTACCCGGTGCAATGCCCGAAGAGGTAAAAGACCAGATAGAGGAACTAATTCTTTGCGATAGAGCAGACATTATTCCTGCAAGTGGAAAAACCGGTATGGGTGTAAATGATATTCTATCGGCCATTATTCACCGTATTCCAGCACCAAAAGGAGATCCAAAAGCTCCGCTCAAAGCACTGATTTTTGATTCTGTTTTCAACCCTTTTAGAGGGATTATTGCCTATTTCCGTATTATGGATGGCGAAATACACAAAGGAGAGCACGTAAAGTTTATGAACACCAGCAAAACGTATTTTGCAGATGAAATTGGGGTACTTCGTTTAAAACAAGAACCACGAACTGGCGTAAAAACGGGCGATGTTGGATATATTATTAGTGGTATAAAAGAAGCTAAAGAAGTAAAAGTGGGTGATACCATCACATCACTTAAAAACCCAACAGCCACAGCAATACAAGGATTTGAAGACGTAAAACCAATGGTTTTTGCAGGTATTTACCCTGTAGATACCGAAGATTTTGAAGAGCTTAGAGACTCAATGGGCAAGCTGCAGCTAAACGACGCTAGTTTGGTTTTCGAACCCGAAAGTTCCGCTGCACTTGGCTTTGGTTTCCGTTGTGGATTCTTAGGAATGCTCCACATGGAAATTATTCAAGAGCGATTAGAACGTGAGTTTGGTATGACGGTAATAACTACAGTGCCCAACGTAAGTTACCACGCCTATCTTAAAAAAGCGGGTGAGGATATGATTATAGTAAACAATCCAACAGATTTGCCCGAACCCAATTATTTAGAAAAGGTGGAAGAGCCTTACATTAATGCTCAGGTAATTACGGCCGGCGAATATGTGGGTGCTATTATGACCTTGTGTATAGACAAACGTGGTATACTAAAAAACCAAACCTACTTAACGAGTAACAGAGTAGAGCTTACGTTTGAAATGCCAATGGCTGAAGTTGTATTCGATTTTTACGATAAACTTAAAAGTGTTTCCAGAGGCTACGCCAGTTTCGATTATCATCCCATTGGTTATAGAGAATCTACCTTGGTAAAATTAGATATTCTACTAAATGCCAAAGTAGTGGATGCACTATCCGCTGTTATACATAGAGATAAGGCTTATGAATACGGTAAAAAGATTTGCGAAAAATTAAAAGACCTTATTCCGCGTCACCAATTCGAAATTCCTATACAAGCGGCTATTGGAGCCAAGGTTATCTCTAGAGAAAATATTCGTGCAATGCGAAAAGACGTAACAGCCAAATGCTATGGGGGTGATATTTCGCGTAAACGTAAACTGTTAGAAAAACAGAAAAAAGGAAAGAAACGTATGCGTTTGGTAGGTAACGTAGAAATACCCCAAAGTGCATTTATGGCGGTGTTGAAGTTGGATTAAGAGAATTCAATTTTATCACAAACATCTCTTTTATTGATTTTTTGTATGTTATATCGATATTTCAAATTTGTAAAAGGCCATAATTTATACAATTTTGATTCTAATTAAATTATTGAATTACATTAATACAAGAACCCTAGCTGCACATTAGGTAGTAGTAATTTTTTAATTTTATGGTGACCTTGTATTTAACAATCTTTGAAGTGAACTTTAAATAATTCACCTTATGAATACAAAACAAACATTTTATTTATTGGTAGCAAGCATGATAATACTTACAGCGTGCCGCGATAACTGCGAGTCTGGTGTAGCTTTTGGCAAGATTGAAGGCACCGTTCTATTGGTCGGAACTAGCGAACCAGCAGAGGGGGTAAAAATTCAATTGGTAGAAAATGAAATTACGGGGGGCTATCCTCCATCCACTAATTCTACTTTATTGCAAGAGGCTTATACAAACTCCAACGGTAATTATAATTTTAGTCAAAAAGAAACGGGACCTTTCGCTAACTTAGATGTTTTTTGCAACTACAATTCGTCACTTTTTTGGGAAGTAAAAAAGACGGAATCTAATGGCATTCGGCAAACCGACTGTGGCATAAGGGAAAATTTTGTACTTTACCCTAAGGCGAAACTAGAAGTAAAAATTGGTAACATTAAAATGCCCGAAAATGCCACTAAAGGCTACATTTATAACGGCAAATCAGACACCTCCATGGTATTTTCAAAAGATAATCTCCCAACTGGATCTATTATTTTTGATGTGGTTGGAAACGTAAGCGACACCTTCTATTTAAGATTTGATAAGCTTGACACTATTTATAATGCACAATATCCCAATGGATATGCTTATGACGTGAAGGATCGGCTAATAAAAATTCCATTTAGAGTTGATGCTTGGAAAACAGGAGAGTACATTTTAAACTATCCGTAAATAGAAATACTTAGTCGTAACTTACTACAAGTAGATTGTGTTCAAAAGCAAGCTAAAAGAGAACTATCTATTTATCTGCTTTCGGCAGATAAATTGTAAATGTAGAACCCTCGTTTACTTTAGAAACAAGTTCAATTCTGCCATTATTCAGATTTAAATATTCTTTTACTAATCTTAGTCCAATTCCTTTACCTGTAGTGATTTCTTCGGATTTATAAACTTCTGTACCCAGTACTTTTTTTATGTTGTTTTCATTAATTCCTTTGCCGAAATCTTGTATGCCAATTGCAACATCCGTATCCAAATCAGTAGTAAAAATATTTATGTCAGATGTCGGATTACTAAATTTAACCGCATTACTTAACACATTTCTAATTATTACCTCTGCATGAGTTGGATCTACATTTAGTAGAAGATTTCTATCTACTTCTCCGGTGCTTATTCGAATATTTTTTAATTCTGAACTAGTTTTTACATAACTCAATGCTTTTTCGATACTTGCCCAAACTGGGGTAATTGCTTTATTTGTAGTACCCCCTTTTAATTGATTTATAGACCAATTTAAAATTTCATCTACATTAGAGCGTAATCCGGCTATTTTTTCTCTAAGGGTGTTAATTATGGTACTCTTATCATCTATTGATAGAACATCCATCTTCATCAAGTCTAGTATGTTTTCTACATCTCCAAGCGGAGATCGAATATCATGTGTTAAGGTAGCAATTATTTTACCTCTATTCATATTGGAGGCTTCCAGCTTTTTATTTAATAGAACGTGCTTTCCATTTGCCCGTTTTAATGCATATAATAAATATAATCCTAGTAAAATGAGAAATGCACAAAAAATTAGTGCCAAGTTTCGCTGGCTAACTTTTAATTTACCTATTTTTATCTTTTTTTCTAAGTTAACAAGATTAGTGCTTTGCAGCTCAATCTCATTTATAAGATAGGTAAATTTAGTTTTTTCTATTTCTAAAGAGTCTTCTAAAGATCGTAAAATTTGAGACTTTTGATAGGCTAACTCCCAATCCCCTTTTTTTTCATAAATGGTTATAATAGAAGAGTAGGCTTTCCTTTTTCGCTCTTCGTGTCCAATTTCTGTTGCTAAACTTAGTGCTTCGATGGCAATAGCTAAAGCCTTATCTAATTCGCCTTTTTTTATTTTTAAATTGGCAAAGTTTATAAGATCCATTAGCTTATAATCTTGCTGGTAAATTGTTTTGGGTATGGCTTGTGCCTTGCTGTAAAAATAGTCTGCAGAATCAAGTTCATCCAATTCTAAATAGAAAGTGCCCAACTCACTGAACCCATAATAAAGGGCATCTTCTGGGTATTTTGTTATAGTAGAATCATTTAAAATATTTCTATTACCATCAATTGCCGCTCTAATATTGCCTAAACTATATTGCTCAAAATTTATAGCTAGCTCCACTAGCAATCTGTTTAATTCGTCACTTTCAATTTTACTTTCTTGTTTTAATGCTAGCTCATATTGAGCCAAAGCGTCAGAATGCTGACCAATTGCACTAAAAAGCAAACCCATATCATAGTAAAACAGCAGTTTTGAAGTCCCATTATTCTCGCAATTTTTGATCTCATTGTATTTGGTATAATACTTTATGGCCGCAACATTGTTGCCTAAAGTAGATGTAACCCCAGCTATATTAAAAAGAGCATTTTTCAATTCGCAAGAATCTCCTGATACTAAAAAGTTTCGTTCGGCAGCAAAGAAATTTTCGAGAGCACCTTTAAAATCACCTTTGCCATAGTCTACATAACCCAAATTATAAAACATTATGCCAGGCTTATAGCCTTTTTCATAATCTGCGGAAAGACTTAGTCTTGCTTGCTCCAAATGAAATAATGCTAGAGAATCATTGGCTTTTTTAAACTCCATATATTTTGTAATATGGTCGTCAAATGCAGCCGTTTGGCTAGACCCAAACTTGCTTAAAAGAAGCATTACGCAAAAAAATACAAGCCTAAGAACATATAGATATGATGTAGTAGTTATTGACCTCATTAATTAAGTAGCATATACCACATGTTTATTATTCGACTTTTTTAAACAAAATATTGCTGTGCAAAGCTACGAATGTAAAATTATACTTCAGAAAAGCTACTGCAAGCTTTCAATCGCATAAAAAAGCAGCTTAAAAAACGTAACTAAGCTAGTTTGATCTGCTATTACTCCCCGTTTTTACTTAAAATACCTAAGGTAAACCAATTTGCAATAGCTTGACGATTATTTACTATTAGTAAGCGTTTTTGGTCAAATTCATTGGTAATATTTCCAAGTTCTACATACACTACTGGCGGTTTGCATTCTCTAAGCGTGTGCAAATCTCGGCTTCTTACTACTCCTCTGTATCCACGGTTGGTTTGGTGCTCGTCGTACTTAGCTTTTACGGTACTGTACATTTCAATGGCTAAGTCTTTACCCGTTTGACTGCCAGGATAATAGTAGAAGAAAATATCTACCTTTTGCTCCTCGTACCTACTGTCTATGTGTATTTCTATTACACGTTGTATGGTGGCACCTTCTTTTTGGTGTTTTTCATAGAGTTCGTTTATTTTAGAAGTCCGTTGCTTTAATCTTCTTGCTTGATTTATCGGCATAGTTTGATTAAACCAGGCTGTTTCGTCAGGGTCACTTTTTAATATCTCATCATCTCGTATGCCATCTTCGTCTCGGGTTATTACATATACCGTTGCTCCGTGTTGCAATAAGTTACGAGCAAAACGCAACGTTACATCGTACGCATATTCGTCTTCACAAAGCATATGACCGTCTTTATAACCGATAGCACCGGGGTCGGGCCCACCGTGTCCACTAATTAAATAATAAATCTGTCCTTTTAACTTTTCGGTATAAATGGGCGTTTTTTCATAATTTTCACCAAAAATAGGAAAGATCTCCGTACGCAAAGCTCTTGTAGTTTCTTGTTCCGTTTTTTCTTTGTGTGTAGAAAGTTCTACTTCTACACCTTTGGGGTTCTCTATAATTAGTTCCTTTTTTATAGCTCCATCATCCAAACAGAATAAAGCATGTACCGGCACCCAAAGCTGTTTGTCGCTTCTATAATCAAAATCTCGAAGTCCTGAGTTTAACATTTCTTCGTTGTATTTTTGTATAAAAACGGCTCGATCGTAGTTGTTGTTATTTATGGTGGTTCTTATGCTAACATCATTATAATCATACACGTAAATTGGCAATCGATATGTTCGTGCCAACTGCAAATGATCTGTTCTTTTTAAGCTATTGAGTATAAGAAAAGTATCAACACTACAAGGAAAGCCCGCAACATTGTATCTATTTAGCAATACAGTAATTCCATCTCCTTTTTGAGCTTGAATTTTTAAATATTCACCTTTAACTTCAGTTAAAAAGAGAATATTTATAAGTAAAAATAAAAATGCAAATCGTTTAAATAGACCAACCATAGGTTCCTGTAAGTGGAACAAAATTAAAGTTGCCGTGGCTTGTTTTTGTGTATTCATTATCACCAACACGTTGTACTAGTATCATTTTTTGGACATCTAAGTCACCCACAGGGGCAACCAATTTTCCATTCAGCTTTAATTGTTCGGTGAGTGCTTTCGTAAGTTTAGGTGCAGCAGCAGTAATTATTACTTTGTCAAACGGTGCTTCTTCTGATAATCCTAAAGAACCATCCCCTAAAATAGTTACAATGTTTAGGCCAAGTTTTGTAAAAAGTAATTTCGCTTCAACATGCAGTTCTTTTATGGTTTCTATGGTATAAACGTCTGCACCTAGTACTTTTAGTATAGCTGCTTGGTAACCAGAGCCTGTTCCAACTTCTAAAACTTTATCTCCTGGCTCAATATCAAGTAGTTGCGTTTGAAAAGCTACCGTAAATGGTTGTGATATTGTTTGACCTCCGCCAATAGGAAATGCAATATTCTCGTATGCCTTCTCTGCAAAATCTTCAGGAAAAAAGAAATGGCGTGGCACCTTTTGTAAAGCAGACAAAACTTTGGGCGATGAAATTCCCATTTTTTTTAATTCTTCAATTAGCAGTTTACGTTTACCTTGTAGTTTGTAGGAGTCTTGCAGCAAGTGTTTAGTTTTTAATACGCCACAAATATGTATGTTTTTACTAAAACTAAATAAAGACCGTATTTCGTGATCTCATAATTTAAGGTTTGAAGATAGGAATATTAGGCACCGGAAATTTTTCTGAAAAAGTGTTTCACACGTTTGTCAGAAATGAAAAAATAGAATTTATAGGAGCATATGATGCATACCCTATTACCGGTATGCCCCTATTTTCTAGTTTTACAGAATTTTTATGTGCTCTAGATACTGTAGTTGTTTTAGATGTGCTTCATTCAGATTTTGACACACTTAGTACCATAATTAAAAACGGAAAAGACCTATATATAGAAACACCGAGTTTGAGTTCAAACCGCGAATTAAAACATTTAGAAATGCTAGCTTATGAAGCAAGATGTAAAATTCAAATAGGATTAAAACAACGTTTTTACAATTTTTACAACGATTTAGAAAAATATAATATTACGCCCCGTATTATTGAAAGTTCTCGTTCTGTAAAATTCAATAAAAAGTCAACACACCTAAGCGTAATAGACGATTTAATGCTTCATGACATTGATGTTTGCCTAAAACTTGCGAACTCCGAAGTAAAATCTATCTACTCTACTGCTGTAGGAGTTTATTATAAAGATCCAGATGTTGTTAACACGCGTATTGAGTTTTATAATGGTTGTGTTGCCAACCTTTCTGCTAGTAAAATTGCAGACAAAGAAAAGCACGAAACTAAGTTCTTTCAAAACAACACCTACTGCTCAGTAGACTTTGTAAACCAAGTACTTAAAGTACAAAATAACGCCAATAAAGAGCAAGAATCTGAAGAGCACTGGGGTATTAAAACAACCTACAATCAGGCAAAGGATTCGGATGGGTATTTGGCTATGCTCGATAAGGAAATTGAATCATTTTACACTGCCATCACAAAAAAAATAGAGCCAAGTGCAGGTATTATGCAATATTTGCAGCTGAAATCGGTTTCCGAAAAAATTCAACAGCAATTAGAACGCAATTTTACAACGAACGCTTAATAACCTTGCTTTGGCCAGTAGCCTTAGCTTTTTCTCTTTTATTTTTTTGGGGATGTGATAAAGAAGAACCTATACCAGGCTATTTATACATTCCGTCAATAACAGTAAGCACTAACTCAAACGGCACCCAAGGATCCAATGCTAGCGAAATAGTAGACGCTTGGGTTTATGTAAATGGAAAATTTATTGGTGTATTTGAGCTGCCAAGTCGTATTCCTATTCTTGAAACGGGAAAAAACGATGTACTTATTCTTGCTGGAATTAAGAAAAACGGGCTATCAACCGAGCGAGTAACCTATCCATTTTACGAACAGTTTGAGCAAAAGGTTGATTTTGGACCAGGGAAAATTGACACATTAAATCCTATTGTAAAATACCGAAGTATCTGTACTTTTCCGTGGTTAGAAGATTTTGAAGACCAACGAATTTCGCTAGAGGGCAGCGGTTCTTTTACCACCATTGATAGTATGTATATTACTAACGATCCGTTTGAAGTATATGGTTTTGACGCCATAAAAAATAAATACAGTGGCAAAATACAAATGGACACTGGTCTTCAGTTTTTCGAAAATAGTTCCATTCAATTATTTGCTTTACCACGAAGTGGGCAAGAAATATATTTAGAATTTAATTACAAAACAGACGTAGAGTTATCAGCAGGTTTCTACCCCATAACAAGTAGTTTCGTAACAGGTGTTTCTATAGTTCGTTTGTTTCCTACCAACGGAGTTTGGAAAAAAGCATATGTAAGTTTAAAAGAAGATGTAAACAGCCCGCAATATGCAGGTGCTGAGTTTAGGATGGTGTTTAACGCACAGTCGAATAATGCCACGGTAGTTCCTGAAATATTTTTTGATAACATTAAGCTAATCCACTTTTGAATAAAAACTGGCTAACAATTAAGTATGCGTTGCTAGATTTTTTAGCTGCTGCAATAGCTTGGGGAGCGTTCTTTATTTTTAGAAAATGGTATGTTGATGGTATTTTTAACAACTACTATTTACAATATGTGTGGAATGACAGCAAGCTCTACTTTGGCAT
>Ga0102814_10001606_pt1 | contig 15903 bp, 18 predicted proteins | sample ColrivemetaGS741_FD_79112 | JGI IMG/M metagenome (GOLD analysis project Ga0102814, IMG submission 79112) | Estuarine microbial communities from the Columbia River estuary - Flood tide ETM metaG S.741 | ecosystem: Environmental > Aquatic > Marine > Intertidal zone > Estuary | place: USA... | reverse complement strand
TGCAGGCCTTCGGGGTCAAAAATGATGACCTTCACAAGGCTGGGCATCTGATCCTCGACCTCGAGGAACTTGTCCAATTGCTCCTCGTTCTCGACGAACAGGAACCTGGTCTGACTGTCATTCACCAGATAGGCCAACTGGCTCGCCGAGTCGGTCGTATAGACCCCAGACGAGATCGCCCCCATGCATTGCGCCGCCATGTCGCAATACATCCATTCCTTGTTGTCCTCGGACAGGATGCTGATGACATCACCGCGTTGCAGCCCAAGCAACCGCAGGCCCATGCCGATCAGCCGCGCATGAGCCAGATAGTCATTCCACGTATATGTCTGCCAGATGCCGAAGTCTTTTTCCCGATGCGCAACGGTATCGCCATTCGCTTGGCAACGCGCGCGCAACAAAGACGGCACCGTCCGATGCCCGTCGATATGGATGGGGCGTTGACCCGGCTCGGCATTGATCCGGACGCCTTTCAGCGTCTTTTCGCTTAAAGCGTTCATCGCCAAGTCTTTCTCTTTTTCCAGCGCCGTTCACCGCGTGCACCCTCATTGGCGTGACCCAGATAAAAGCTCTGAATATCCTCAGACGCAGCCAGTTTGTCGGCGGTGTCGGCCATCACAATACGGCCCAGTTCCATCACATAACCCCGGTCAGCCAGATCCAGCGCAACAGCGGCGTTTTGCTCGACCAACATCATCGTCACGCCCTCATCGGTGTTCAGGCGCTTGAGGATTTCAAAGATTTCCTGCGTCAACAGCGGTGACAGTCCAAGGCTGGGCTCATCCAACAGCATGATTTTCGGCGCGACCATCAGGCCCCGACCAATCGCCAACATCTGTTGCTGACCGCCTGACAGGGTTCCGGCCTCTTGCCCGCGACGCTCGGCAAGGATCGGAAAATAGCTGAACACCATGTCCCGGTCGCGCGCGATTTGCGCCTTGTCGTTGCGGGTATAAGCCCCCAGCGCCAGATTTTCCTCGACCGTCAGCAGCGGGAACACTTCGCGCCCCTCGGGCACCTGAACGATGCCGCGTCGCACGATTTGATGCGGTTCTTTGCCTTGAATCTCTTCGCCATCAAAGACGATCTGGCCCTTTTCCGGGTCCATGATGCCAGAAATGGTTTTCAGCAGGGTCGTTTTCCCAGCCCCGTTCGCGCCCAAGACTGTCACGACCTCGCCCTTGTTAACCTCTAACGAGACACCCCGGATCGCCATGATCGGGCCATAGAATGTCTCAAGGTTACGAACCTCCAGAAGCGCGCTCATACTCGCTCTCCCTTCGCGTTCGCCGTTTTGGAAATGGCGGATGTGCCCAGATAAGCCTCGATGACGGCGGGATGCGCCTGCACCTCGGCGGGCGTGCCGCTGGCCAATTCCGCGCCATCCGCGAGGGCCAGAACCCGGTCGCACACTTTGCTGACCAGACCCATATCATGTTCGACCATCAACACCGTGATCCCCATCTGGCGGCGAATATCGTCGATCCACCAGCGCATATCCTGCGTTTCCTCGACCGACAGACCGGACGCCGGTTCATCCAACAGCAGCAAACGCGGCTTTGTCGCCAAGGCACGCGCCAATTCGACCACTTTGCGCACGCCATACGGCAGACCAGCGATATGCTTGTCGCGGTAGGCTTGCAGGTCCAGAAAGTCGATCACATCCTCGACGGCCTTGCGGTGCTCACGCTCTTGCGCCCGCACGCGACCGATAAAGAACATCTCTTCCAGCAGCATGGTTTTGCGATGCCGATGCCGCCCGACCAGCAGGTTTTGCAGCACCGTCGCACGCTCGAACAATTCGATGTTCTGGAATGTGCGTGCAATTCCGTGGCTGGACACCTGATGCGGCTTTTGCAGCAGCAAATCCCCGCCATCAAAGGTGATCGAGCCACGGAAAGGCCGATAGAACCGGCTGATCATGTTGAACACGGTCGATTTGCCCGCGCCGTTCGGCCCAACCAGCGCGAAAACCTCGCCCTCATCCACCGACATCGACAGGTTGTTCACCGCCGTCACGCCGCCGAATTTCAGCGTGACATTCTTCAATTCTAGGAGGCTCATCTCAGGCGCTCCGTCTTCAGATAGGATTTCTGACGTTTGAACATGTCGCGCCGCGCGAAGGGGAAGAGTTCCAGCCATGTTCGCACCTTAAGCCATCGCCCATAGAGGCCCATCGGCTCGAACAGGATAAACGCGATCAGGATCATGCCGAACACACCCGTCTCAAGGCCGGGGATGGATGACGAGCCCATGAAATCGGTGCTCATCGACAAAAGCTGCGGCAGGAAGGCGATGACAATCGCGCCCAGAAACGCGCCGTGGATAAAGCCAAGCCCGCCGATAATGATCATCATCAGCAACTGAATCGAGATCAGGAAGTTGAAGGTTTCGTTGTTGAAGGCACCCGCAAACAGGCCCATCAACGCGCCGCCCAGCCCGGCAAAGGCGCAGGACAGTCCAAAGGCAATCGTCTTGGTGCGCGCCACATCAACGCCCATCGCTTGCGCGGAAATCTCAGAGTCGCGCACGGCAGCAAAGGCGCGACCCAGCGGCGAGCGCAGCAGGTTGCGATACAAGAGCGTCACGAACAGAGCCGTGCCAAGAGCGAGGTAATACCACGCCCCTGGATTGACCCACCGGTTCACCTCGACCCCGAAAATCCAGATATCCGGTGCGAAATAGCCGTTCACGCCGCCGGTCCAGTGATCGAGGATCACGATGAAATCGTCCGCCAAAATCGCCAGCGCCAGTGTCGCAATCGACAGGTAAACGCCGTGCAGTTTCAGCGCTGGGATGGCGATGATGCCGCCGATGATCCCGGTGATCGCTCCGGCCAGCAGGAAGGCCACAAGAAACGGCATCCCCGTCTCCATCAGGTTCACGGTGGTATAACAGCCCAGCGCCATGAACGCGGAATGCCCAAGGCTTACCTGCCCGGTTTGCCCGGTCAGCAGCATCAGGCCCAGTCCGGCCACCGCCCAGATCAGTACGTTGGTCACCTCGCCCAAAAAGAAGCTGTCGATCAGCCAAGGCATCACCAGCAGAACCAGCAGCAACACGGCATAAAGCGAGAAGTTCCACCAGTCAGGGAAGAGCCGGATGTCCTGATCATAGGTCGTCTTGAAATGAAATCTCATGGCATCAGACCTTTTTCACACGGACCTGCGCGAACAAACCATGCGGGCGGAACACCAGCACAATGATCAACAGGGCATAGGGGGCAATCTGGCTGTAACCAGCCGGAAGATAGCGCGAGGCGAAGGGTTCGATCACACCAACGATGATACCGCCCATCAGCGCGCCCGGCAGGCTGCCGAACCCGCCGATCACGGCAGCGGCAAAGGCTTTGATGCCGATAAACCCTGAGGAAATATCAAGCGTGCCTTTCGAGGCATACAAGATGCCCGCGACACAGGCGACGACACCGGCCAGCGCCCAAACGGCACCCTGCACCCGCTTCACCGGGATGCCCATGTAATACGCCGCCATCTGGTTTTGACTGGCAGCCTGCATGGCCAGACCCAGCTTGGTGCGTTGAAAGAATTGCCACAGGCCCAAGGTCATCAAGACCGTCACAACGATCACCGACACATCGGCGAGGCTGATAACCACATCGCCCAGCCGGAAGTCACCAAACGCCAACGGCGAGTGAAGGCTGAGCGGCTCATGGCCCCAGATCACGCCTGCAAAGAAGCGGATCACGAAGCCCAGCGCAATCGTCAGCATGATCACGGCGATTTGGCTTTGGCCAAACATGAAGCGCAGAACCAGCAGGTCCAGCAAATAGCCAAACGTGCCCATGATGATCAGCGCTATCGGCACAGCCACCCAGAAATTCAGGCCCCAAAATTGCGGATTAACCAGTCCGACCATGACGAAAGCGCCGAGCATCATAAAATCGCCTTGGGCGAAATTGACGGCTTCGGTCGCTTTGTAAATGAGCACAAAGCCCAAAGCCACAAGCCCATAGACGCAACCGTTGGCGAGCCCGCTCAACAGCAGTTGAAAAAATTCCATTGATGGTCCTCCCAGACCGGCGCTCTCCTGACCCGTCGTTTGCCGCCGGTGTCGGCCAATATTGAGCGCCTGACCGTAGGATTGCCGCAAGCCCGCTTTGTTTCAAGCATTTTCCTCAAACTCGCGGCTAAGCGACGCTACGGAAACTTGGTGAACCAAGAGCGTTCCCCAAAGTCTACACCCGCTAATTTGTTGTTAATTTGGAAACAAAACTCTTCTTATGCGTGCATTAGGGCGCTAACTTGAAACAATTGCCGACCAAAAATGCTGCCAAATCGTGAAGGGTCGGCGTCTTCTGCTGCTTTTATGACACCTAGGGGGAACCAATAACAACAATAGCTGCAAAAAAACACAACCCAGAATTGCTTGATCTCTTTCAAGATTCAACTTTTGGACTCTATCTTGATGGAAATACCGATGCAGTCTTTGCATCGGGGACCGTTCGCCATCTGGCGCCGGGCACTCAACTGGATGGCGCCGGCACTCATCCTTTGCATGTGGTGCTCAACGGACGGCTTGCCGGGCCAAAGGACTGGTTTGGGCCCGGAAATCATTTCGAAACCGGCAGGCAAGACTTGTTGGCTGTCGATCTTCCCGCCCAAGTCTGGACCTTAGATCTCGGGTCTGCGGCGTGGAACGCGACGTCGAACCGACCGCTTCGCAAATCCACCGTAAAGGCGCTGTTGGCTGCGGATGCGGCCGAAGCGCATGCAACGCCACCTGCCATCTTGCCCGACTCAGACACGCTTTGCGATTTCGATCACCCTGAGATCCGCCGCCGCGCCGCACGTTTGCGCCGCACCACTCGGGCCGCCACAGCCGAGGCGATCCTCAAATATGTTCACGGTTTTCCCTATCGCTTTGGCGCGTGGCAAGAGCGTGCGTCCGACACAATGGCGCGTGGTGTTGGCATGTGTACCACAAAAACCAACCTTCAAGTCGCCTTGATGCGCGCCGCGGGTCTTGAGGCTGGATTCGTCGAAGTTCCCATGGAAACCAGCGTATTGGGCAAACTGATGCCAACGGGCTGGCTGGCGCTGCAACGGCCAACGGTCAAACATTATTTCGCCGCCGTAAAGCTGAACGGCATCTGGCACGGGGCGGATTCGTCGTATGATTACGCCAGCTACCGGATTTTCCTCGAGATGTTCCCGTGGATGGCGAATCGTGAGGAACCCGTGTTGACCGAAGGCGCCCCCTATATCCCCGCGCTTGAAATCCAACATGCCGACCTGTTCGACATCACCGTAACCGACAGCATCGCCGCAGAAATGGGCAAGCGCAGCCGCTTTTTGCCGCGCCATTTCGAGGCGTTGAATACCCGTGTCGACCGCGCGCGTGGTGCGCATCTGCAATGGGGTAAAGCCGCACAGCACGGGATTTCTGACAGCGATGAGGCCCGCGCATGAGCCAATACGACTGGGATTTCTCGGCACCCTCGCTGTCGGGGATGGGCGATCACGATGTGCCGCGCGCCTCTGACCGCCTGTCAGGGCGGCGCGTCGCGCTGTTGGTGACGGGTGGTATCGCCGCGATGAAAGCCCCCGAAGTGGCGCGCGGATTGCGCCGCCACGGGGCCAAAGTCACGGCCTTCGCCAGCGAAGACGCCTTGCGCTATGTCGCGCGTGAGGCGTTGGAATGGGCCACGCTTGGGCCGGTGGTCACGGGGCTAACGTGGCAAGCGGAGCACCTCAGCGATAACGCCCCGTTCGACGCGTATCTGGTCGCGCCTGCCACGCATTCGACGATTGCCAAGATGGCGCAGGGCATTGGCGATACCGTTGTAACCTCAACACTGATCTCGGCCTTGGGCCGGATGGAGCGGGGTCAGACGCAAGTCTTAGTTGCGCCGACGATGCACGGCACGATGCATAACGCGCAATTGGTCGATAACGCACGCAGGCTTGCGGCGCAGGGTGTGCACATGATCCGTCCGCGTGACGCCTATGGCAAACACAACCTGCCCGACACCGAAACCCTGTGTATCGCCGTGGGCCGCGCGCTCAGCGATTCGGCCTTGAAAGGGCGGGCGATCATGGTCACCGCCGGGCCGACTCCGGTGCCGATTGATGGCGTGCGGCGGATCGTCAACCGGTTCCGGGGCCGTTTGGGCGCGCGGGTCGCCGAGGAACTGACATGGCGCGGCGCCGAGGCGGAATTGATCCTTGGCGACGGCGCGTGGCGACCCAAAACGCCGATGCCGATCACCATTACCCGCACCTTTGATGAGTATCGCGACACCGTCGTCGCCCGCGCGCAATCTGGGCTTTGGGCCGGGATCTTTTCAGCAGGCGTCGCGGATTACCGCCCCAAACAGGCGGTGACGGGCAAGATCGCGTCGGGCCAAGCCTCGTTGATGCTGGAACTGGAACCGACCGAGAAAGTCATCGACATGGCGATGAACGCGGGCGGCGACATGCACACGATTGCGTTCAAGTACCTCGAAGGCGTCACCGAAGAGGAATTGATCCAGGTCGCCTCAAAACGGCTGGATCGCACCAGTTTGGTCGTCGCCACCCGTGGCGAGGATACGCGTGGCACCGAGCAACGGGCCTTGATGGTGCGGCCAGACGGCGTCACCCCCATCGACAATAAAGCCGAGATCGCGGCGGCGATTGCCGATCATCTGGAGGGGTTGGCGCGGGCCACTGCGATGTTGAAAGCCGCGCAGTAAGCTAAGAAACACGAGGGGGCCGTGCGCTGTGCCGCCCCCTCGAAAACCGCGCAAAAGCGCTCAAATCATGCGGATCACGTCTTTTTCGACGGTCAGCATATAGCCCTGCCGCGCGATGTTGCGCACCAAGAGTTCCGTCACGATCTGATTGCCCAGCGAATCGCGCAACCGTTTGATCCGTGTCGCCCCCGCAGCCTCTTCGCAATCTGGTTCACGTCGCCCGGAAATCACCGATTCCAACTGCGCCCCGGTCATTATCTCACCATCCATCCGCGCCTCAGCCAAAACCGCAAGGGTTTCCACGGCAGCCTCGGTCAGATTGAATTCTAGATCGTTGATATAGACCTTGCGCTCACCCCGGCTGATGATCAGCGAGGCCACCTGAATCCCGGCTTTTTGCACCGTCGCCAAGCGTCTGTTCAATCCGATCAGCGCCAAAACCAAAATCAGTGAGGTGATCAACAGCGCGCTGGCGAACACCATCAACACGAAGATCACCATGCGATAGCTGACTAAAACCTCGGAAAATGTCGTGCCCGATTGCGCCAAAATCTCGAGCAGACGCAATTCGGCCTGCTCGGTCAGGTTGGAGTTTTCCGCAAAAATCGCCTGCACGCGTTCGTTGAACGCATTGGTGTCCGGCAGGTTGATGAACAGCAAAACGGCCGCCAACGCCAGAATAGCGACGATGGCGGCCAGACCTATCTTGATCGCGCGCGAACCAACGCGCGTCAGATCAGTAACGGAGATAGTATTGTCCTGCATTGTAGCGACGCTGCTCCAAACCTTCTGGTCCGAATGTGGACCGAACATTCACCAAGGTCCAGCCATTCTGTTGTAAACGGCCGCTCAACTCACCGGCTGCAAGGCTGGAATTGCTGCAAGCGTTATCCGAAACGGCGGCCACACCAACATGGAATCGCACCGGGTTGCTTTGTTGTGCGCGATACTCGGCATAACACTGCGCCGAAGCGGGTAGGGCCAAGGCCAGCGATGCGCCAAACGCATAAAGGAAGGTTTTCAGTTTCATCTCGTGTCACCTTTTCAGGCTAAAATTTCAGGTCGTTAACTCGTGTTGTCCCGAACATGCCTATTGCACGGCTGCTATGCAATAACGGCTCCCTTGAACAGCACCCCAAACCGCTGGTTATCGGATAACCGCTTGCCGATATTGCCTGTCAGCAAGGGTGCCCCCACGGTCGAACGCATGACGGCACAGTCCCTTTTGACGCCGCCCCACCTTGCGATTCTTCCTGAAAGGTATTTTCAATGACATACAGTATGCCCGCCCCCGGCGCCCGTTTTCGCCTTCGGTCCCGACGCCTGACCATGATCGTCGGAGCCGCCGCCATCGCCCTTGCGGGTTTGACCGCTGGGGCCCGCCCCGCCAAAGCGGATGTCGATGATCTGCTTCGGTTTCTGGCCGGGGCGGTGATCATCGCGGCCATCGTCAATGCCGTCGATGACAACCATACGCCACGCTATATCGACCGTTGGGTGCTGCCGGACTCGTGCTTGGAAAACATGCGCGTCAATCACCGCACCATTCCGGTGTACAATGGCCGCTGTCTGAACCGAGGCGGCTATAACAGCCTGCCGAACCAGTGTCGGCGCAGTTTTAATGTGCATGGGCGGAACCGTGTCGGCTATGTTGCCGAATGCCTGTGGGAGTCGGGTTTCAGCCGCGAGCACGGGTGGCGCAACACCCCCAGCATTCGCCCTGAGCCACCAATGCCCTCGCACCCGCCTTACTTTCAGCCCCGCAACGTGACGCTGCCATCGCATTGCGAGATGATCTATCGCGAGAATGGTCAGCGCCGGAATGGCTACTGGGGCAATTGCCTGCGCAATGCGGGCTTCAGCGCGCTACCGCATCATTGCCGCCTGAACACGCGCAGTGGCGACCATTTGTTCAACCGTGCCTGCCTGCGCAACGCGGGTTACCGCGTGGCACACTAACGGCTCTCATTGATCGGCATCACCTCATTCAACGAAACGATTTTCTAAGGATTGCTTGTTACCAATTCTGCGATGTGAGTAGCTTGAGTATCGGTGCTTTTTTTAACACGTGATGCCGTACCAGTGAGACCTCCCAGCCCCCAAGCTGGGCTAAGGGCGGGCCTTCGGGTCCGCCCTTCAGGCTTGCCGGGCGCGGAGTCACGTGGTTCAACGGGCCATGCCCAGCCCTCGCATCACCCCCGACTTCGACCTTGAACGCGCCGCCCAATCGCAAGGCTTTACCCACGTCGCTGGCGTTGATGAGGTCGGTCGCGGCCCTTTGTCTGGCCCGGTCACCGCTGCCGCCTGCATCCTTGATCCGGCGCGCATCCCCGCCGGTATCGACGACAGCAAACGGTTAAAAGAGGCCGACCGCCTCCGATTGGCCGCTGAGATCAAAGACTGCGCGGTGGCTTGGGCGATTGCTCATGCCACGGTTCAGGAAATCGACGCGATCAATATCCTGCAAGCCAGCCACCTTGCTATGAAGAGAGCCTTGCAAGCGCTTGTTCCCGTGGCAGATTTCGCCCTTGTGGATGGCAACAAGATGCCGCGCGAAATACCGATCCCGGGGCAAACCGTGATCAAAGGTGATGCCAAATCCCTGTCGATTGCCGCCGCTTCGATCATCGCCAAGGTCGAACGCGACCAAATCATGCGCGATTTGGCACGGTTGCACCCTGAATTCGGGTGGGAAACCAACATGGGATACCCCACAGAGCAGCATCGGAAGGCCCTAGAGCAGTTTGGTCCCACCCCACATCATCGAATCACCTTCGGTCCTGTGCGCAAGATGTTGTGTGAAGAAACTTAAATAACGGTCTGATTCAATTAACAATTGACGTGTTGGCCTCTTTGAATCATCTTAGGCCACAACGGAGCGCCACCGACTTAAAAAAAACGGCGCCCGAACGAGGCAGACATGGCAACTAAGACCCGGGCACCGGAAGCGCACACGCTTCCGCTGGACCAAATACTTGCGGGCGATTGCATTGAGATCATGAACGGCTTGCCCGAGGGCAGCGTCGATCTGATCTTTGCAGACCCGCCGTATAACCTTCAGCTGAAAGGTTCCTTGCACCGTCCCGACAACTCTCAGGTCGATGCCGTGGACGATCACTGGGATCAATTTTCCAGCTTCGGCGCGTATGACAAATTCACCCGCGAGTGGCTTGCCGCTGCCCGCCGCATCCTCAAGCCGAATGGCGCGATTTGGGTGATTGGCAGCTATCACAACATCTTCCGCGTTGGCGCGTCCCTGCAAGACGCCGGCTATTGGATTTTGAACGATGTCGTCTGGCGCAAGTCGAACCCGATGCCGAATTTTCGCGGTATGCGCCTGACCAATGCGCATGAGACGATGATCTGGGCGTCCAAGGCCGAAGCCTCGAAATACACGTTCAACTATGAAGCGCTGAAGGCCCTGAACGAGGGCATCCAGATGCGCAGCGATTGGGTTTTGCCCATTTGCACCGGGCATGAGCGCCTGAAAGACGAAAAGGGCGACAAAGCCCATCCGACCCAAAAACCCGAGGCCCTGTTGCACCGTGTCCTCCTTGGCACGACCAACGAAGGTGATGTGGTTCTGGACCCGTTCTTTGGCACCGGCACCACCGGGGCTGTCGCCAAGATGCTGGGCCGCCACTTTATCGGGATCGAGCGCGAAGAGGCCTATCGCAAGGTCGCAACCAAGCGCTTGTCCAAGGTCCGTCGCCTCGATGCGTCGGCTCTGGAAACCACCACTTCGAAACGCGCCGAACCGCGCGTGCCCTTCGGTCAGCTCGTGGAGCGTGGCCTGCTGCGGCCCGGCGAGGTGCTCATCAATTCACGCGGACAAGCCGCAAAAGTGCGCGTCGATGGCTCCCTCGTCTCGGCAGAACACCGTGGATCGATACACCAAGTCGGTGCCGCACTGGAGGGTGCGCCATCGTGTAACGGCTGGACCTATTGGCAGTTCAAACGCGACGGCCAATTGATCCCGATTGATATTCTACGTCAGCAGATTCGCTCAGAAATGGGCAAAGCCGCCTGACACAACCCCAGTTTACCGCCAGCGTTCAGGCTCCCAAGGCTTGAATGCAACTTAGCGCCCCGGCCTTGTGCCGGGGTCTTTTTTTGCGCGGATCAGGGCCAGACGAACACATCGGAGTCGGGCGTGGACAGCGCTGCACGTTTGGTGAACCCGGCTTTTTGCAGCACCCTGCCCGAGGCCGGGTTATCCATGCCAACGCCGCCGACCAATTCGGTGCCTTCACTGACCGCCGCGATCAAACCTTTGACCAACTCGGTCGCATAGCCTGCACCCCATGCGGTTTCGGCCAGCAAATAGCCGATGTGCACCTGCCCCGCATCAAACGGCTGCGCCAAGATCAGCACGCCCATCAACACCCCGGTTTCCCGGTGCCGAATGGTCAGCACATCGCTTTCACCCGCGCGATCATCGACCCATTGGCGCAGATTGCTGTCTGGACCAATTTGCAGGCTGGGCGGCAAATGCGCCAAGACGCGTGGGGTCAGGATCGGTGTCAGATCCCGCTCTAGTGCCGCGCGGGCCTCGGCATCCGCAAGGCTCGCGCCCCAGTGGCGCACCCCTAGGCGCTCGGTCTCGTAGTCCGCGATCGTATTGCTCATGCCGCCACACTAACCCTTGCGAGAACCGGGTCAAACCACCCGCCTTGACGCGCACCCAAGCGCCCGCTATCCAACCCGCTGGCCGTGGACGCCTGCCTTCCGCTGACGATATCGTCATGGTGAAGTTCCGCAACAGACCTCTCAATCGACCTCTCCGCTGATCGCGCGGATGGCAATGCGGACCCCATCGGAACTTGCGCGGCACTGGCTGAGGGATTGGGATATGTCACAGACGCCCACCAATACATTCACCGACGGGCCTTTGGGCGCGATCTATTTGAAAACCGCGCTGCCGATCATCTTTGTGATGAGCATGAACGGGTTGCTCGCCGTCGCCGACGCCCTGTTTCTGGGCTATTACGTCGGACCCGAGGCCCTTGCCGCCGTCACCCTGATGTTTCCCATCTACATGCTGGTCGTGGCGCTTTCGACGCTCGTGTCGAGTGGTATGTCCAGCATTCTGGCCCGCCATCTGGGCGGCAATCGGCTGGACGAGGCGCGTGCCGTGTTCGCGGGGGCGCATGGGTTGGCGTTGACCGTCGGGCTGGCCTTGATTGCGCGTTATCAGGCATTTGACTGGAAATGCAACCGTAAGTAGAAATATGGCTTTGTTTCGGGAAATTGGGCCATCACACGGCTTTCGGCGTGGGCGCGCCGTCCTTCATGGCGTCGAGCCAGGCCCGAAACGCACGGCGGCGTTTTGATCGGGCCTCGGCAAGGTAGCGCACGAGGAGGCGGAGCTGATCGCCCCGCGAGGAGGTCCTCGGTCGCGGCCCCTCAAGGCCCTCGAGGGCTCCAAGAATGCCAGCCAAGTGTGCGCGCCCCTTCCTGTCCAAACCTTCGGCCAAGAGGGCAGTCCGCATCTCGAGGAGGATCCCCTCGATCCGCATGTCCCTTGGAGGCGGTTTCGTGGCCTCTCTCGCGTCAGAGAAGGTCACTTCTCCCGCCTCGAAAGACCGCAGTGCCCTCTCGCAGGCGACAACCCTCGCCTCTGCTCGGGCCAGTTCCAACGCCCGAAACCCCCGGTCCGTGCCGGGGAAAACGTCGCTGGGGCCGATGTCCGTGCGGTCGAGGATGATCGACAACCAGGCGGCAATACTCGCAGGGTCGAGTTTTGCCGTGGCGCTGTGGCGTCGTGCGTTGCCTGCGACCTTGGCCTTGCCTCGCGCCGTTTTGGGCCCCGTGCTCTTGCTCGCATTGGCGCGGTTGCGCAGGGTGATCGGATCGTCGGTCATGCCTCGATGACCTCGGCGTCGATCGGTCGGCCCTTCACCAGGGCGTCGAAGTCCCTCTTGACCTCCCTACGACGTCGCTCGAGTTCCTGGATCTTGCCGTCGTGGAACTGTGCGTGATCGTTATGTCCATGGTAGGCTTGGCTCATCAACTCAACGGGGTCCAGGCCGAGTTCGGAGATCGCTTCGAGCGCCGCTCTCTGAACGTCGACGTCTCGAGAAAACGCTCTCTTGGCGAGGTCGTCCCCTTCATGCGAAGCGGTCTCTACGTCGAACTCTTCAGGCTCTTTCCATTCATCTTCGTCGCCACCTTGCTCGACATGGCGGTCGAAGTCCGCGTCCATCTCCGCCTCGTGCACCGCCGTGCGCATCGCAATGACCGCCACGAGGATGGAATTGCGGATGTGCTGGCGCAGGCTGGCGTCGCGCATGCGGCGGTGCTGGAGGAGTTCCCACTCGATGGCGATCAGGTTCTCGGCAATCACGCCTTCGTAGGGTGTCGTCGGGGCGAGGCTTTGCATCATCCCCCGGTGAAACCCGTCAAAGGAGGCTGGGTCTTCCCCGACGATCGGGGGCCGGGGTGCCAGGATCTGGGAAAAGGTGTCCAGGCCGAAGCGGGACGGATCGGGGCTTGGAAGGCGCTTGGGCATGTTGAAACTCCTCCGGCATTCCTGCCGTTGTCAGCTTCCCCTCTGCGTCCTCCTCGCATCAGAGCATAATTGTTAAATTATAGAATATTTGGGGGCAATTCAAAAGCAAATAGCAACATCTCGTGACCCTGAGATTGGCGCCCCCTTCTGGCCAGGGTTGTTTATGAATGTAAAGCTTGTCGTAAACGCCGGTCTTGCCCGATGCAGACGACTGCACAACGCGCCGGCACTTTTATGACCCCGAGCGGTGTGCGCACGGGAGTGACACGTCAGACGATCTCGCCGGCATCAAGGAGGGCAAGGAAGGCGTTGCCTTCGGACAGGACCTGCTCACGCGCGTCTGAGGGTCTGGCATCCCAACCCTTGTAGATCATGGCCATGCGCGGGTTTGCAGAAAACCGGTCGCGGTGGCGCTCGAGGAAATGCCAGTAGAGGAGGTTCATTGGGCAGGCGCGCGGCCCAACCTTCTGTTTCACGTCATAGTGGCAGTTGGAGCAATAATTGGACATGCGGGCGATGTAGGCGCCTGACGAGACGTAGGGCTTCGAGGCCACAACGCCTCCGTCGGCAAACTGGCTCATGCCGATCGTGTTCGGGGCCTCGACCCATTCATAGGCGTCGGCGTAAACGGACAGATACCACAGGTGCACGTGGTTCGGATCGATCCCCGAGAGGAGGGCGAAATTGCCGGTTACCATCAGACGCTGGATGTGGTGCGCGTAGGCGAGGTCGCGTGTCTGCGCCACGGCTTCGGACAGGCATCGCATGCGCGTTGGAGCGCCCCAATAGAGCGGCGGCAGAGCCCGCTTATGTGAGAGGGCGTTGCGTGCAACGTAGTCTGGCCCCTCGAGAAAGTAGATGCCGCGAATGAATTCGCGCCAGCCGATGATCTGACGGATGAACCCCTCGACGGCGTTCAACGGCGCATGGCCGGAGCGCCATGCCTCCTCTGCGGCCCTGCACACCTCCATCGGTTCGAGAAGGCCCATGTTGAGGTAGGGAGAAATGACGGCATGGTAGAGCGTCGGCTGGCCCACCAGCATGGCGTCCTGATAGTCCCCGAAATGCGGCAGGGCGTGTTCGATGAAGTGATCGAGGACGAGGAGGGCGCCCTCACGATCCGTCGCGTATCCAAAGGGATGCAGGTGCCCGAAGTGGTCCGCAAAGCGGGACGCGACGAGGTCCAGTACCGCGTTCACCGTCGCATCGGGCGCAAACGTCGGCGGCGTGGGCAGCACTGCATCCCGCGGAGGCGGCTTGCGGTTCTCGCTGTCGAAGTTCCAACGCCCGCCGACCGGATCGTCACCATCCATCAGGAGGCCGGTCAGTCTGCGAACGTCTCGGTAGAACCACTCCATTCGCAGGGTCTTGCGGCCCCTGGCCCAGGTGGCAAAACCGCGTGACGACATCACGAAGCGGTCATCCTCCAACAGACGGAGTGTCAGAGGCACCTCTTCCAGCGCCCGGATCAGGCGCCATTCACCGGGTGTGGTGGCGATGACCTCCTCCGCTCCGCTTTCCGAGGCGCGCCGCAGTAATTCCGCGGGAATGGAGCCGGCATTCTGTGCATCGTCGAGGCGTGTGTAGGCGACGCGCCACCCGCTATGCTCGAGGGTTTGCGCAAACTTGCGCATGGCCGCGAAGACCAGCGCGATCTTCTTGGGGTGGTGCGGCACGTAGGTCGCCTCACTCTCGACCTCCGCCATCACGACGATGTCGCGCTCAGGGTCGGCTGCCTTTAGCGCGGACAGACCGGGCGACAGCTGGTCGCCCAGGACGAGGACAAGGCGGGGCTTCACCATGGCACCGTCGCACCAGACCAGTCGAAGAAGCCGCCTGTGTCGGACGGTGTCAGACGGTCGAGTACGTCCAGAAGGTTGCGCCCGGATTGCGCAGGCGTCACCTTCGCGCTGGCGGGGTAGTCCGCCGTAAAGGTCGTGTCGACGGTTCCGGGGTGCAGTGCCACGACCACTGCCTGGGGGTACTTGCGGGCGATCTCAATCGAGACCGTACGCACGATCTGGTTCGCAGCAGCCTTGGAGGCGCGGTAGGCGTACCACCCACCCAATCGGTTGTCGCCAATCGATCCGACCCGCGCCGTCAGGACCCCCACGACCGCGCGCTCAGTCCTTGGCAGCAATCGTGGCACGTGCCTGAGGATCAGGGCAGGGCCGATTGCGTTGACGGCCATCACCTCGCGCATGGCGTTCGCGTCAATGTGCGACAGGGCCTTCTCAGGACCCCCACCTGATGGCGCAAGAATGCCACTCGTCATCAGGATGGTCGCAAACGGCCCCTCGAGTGCACCAAGAATGCGATCGACCGACGCCTGGTCTGTCACGTCGAGGCCGTCTTGCTGTCGCGACAGTGCGGTGACGTCTTGGCCGCGGGCCTCCAACGCCTCGACGAGGGCGCGACCAATCCCGCCCGACGCTCCGATCACCAGGGCCCTACCAGTCATTCCCCGTCTTCCTTCTTGTTGCTGCCACGGCCCTGCCTGCGACAGCGCTCCGAGCAGTACCGCACCTCGTCCCAAACCGAAGCCCACTTCTTGCGCCAGGCGAAGGGCCGGTTACAGGCAGCGCAAGGCTTTTGCGGCAGAAAGGGCTTGCGATGCGCCATGGTTATTCTGTCGGCCGGACCTCGCCCACCACGCGCCCGCGTGCGGGATCAAACAGCAGCACCCTTTCGCCATCAG
>Ga0102814_10001603_pt1 | contig 15919 bp, 16 predicted proteins | sample ColrivemetaGS741_FD_79112 | JGI IMG/M metagenome (GOLD analysis project Ga0102814, IMG submission 79112) | Estuarine microbial communities from the Columbia River estuary - Flood tide ETM metaG S.741 | ecosystem: Environmental > Aquatic > Marine > Intertidal zone > Estuary | place: USA... | reverse complement strand
TCATTAATGGTACATATTACCGATTAAGAAGAAATAAACAATCCGAACACCGTTAAAGTAATTGTAGATAAATCAAATTTTGCTTTATACTTTTCAAGAAGCCCAATTCCATACCCAAGGGATAAAAATGTGGGCGCAAAATATTTTAAACACAAAGGTGTTTATGCCTTCCGAAAAGAAGCAATTCTAGATTTTTATAGATTGCCAATGTTACCTTTAGAAGCCTCAGAAAAAATTGAATGTATTCGCTATTTAGAGTATGGAAAGCGTATTAAGATGGTTGAAACCGATGTGCAAGGAGTTGAAATTGATACACCAGAAGATTTAGAACGCGCAAAAAAATTATGGAAATAAATTATAATAACATCAAGGTTATTGGGTTTGATGCCGATGACACCCTTTGGGTTAATGAAACATATTTTCGCGAAGCAGAAATAGAGTTTGGTAAATTATTATTTGAATATGAAACCCTGAATACTATAGATCAAGAACTTTTTAAAAAAGAAATTGATAACCTTCCTTTATATGGCTACGGTATTAAAGCGTTTGTGCTTTCTATGGTAGAAAGTGCTTTAGAACAATCGAATTACAATGTGTCTACCCAAGCTATTTCAGCAATTTTAAATATCGGGAAAGACATGCTCAATAAACAGGTAGAACTCCTAGATGGTGTTGAAGAAGTTTTAAAACATTTATCAAAAAAATACCGATTAATTTTAGCAACTAAAGGGGATTTACTTGACCAGGAACGAAAATTAGAAAAGTCTGGTTTAACAAAATATTTTCATCATATAGAGGTGTTAAGCGATAAAAAAGAAGTTAATTATTCAAAATTGCTTAATCATTTAGATATTAATCCATCAGAGTTTTTAATGATAGGCAATTCTTTGAAATCGGATGTTTTACCTTTAGTAAATATTAAAGCTCATGCTATTCACGTGCCTTTTCATACTACTTGGGCACACGAACAAGTAACAGAACAGGAAACAAATGGTAAGGCATACAAAACAATCAGTAGTTTAAGAGAATTAATAAAATTATTAAATTAGTTTGAAAGTAATTGACATAAATTCCTGGAATAGGAAGCTTCATTATAAACATTTTATTGCACTAAAAGATCCATATTTTTCAGTTACAATACCTATTGATGTTACCAAGGCGTATCAGTTTTCAAAAGAAAACAACATTAGTTTCTTCGGTAGATACCTGCATGATTGTATGCGAGGGATTAATGCTGTTAAAAATTTTAAATATAGAATTGAAAATGATTTGGTAGTTGAATACGATAGGATACATGCGTCTCCAACATTGATGCGGCCAGATAATACTTATGGATTTTCATTTATTGATTTCAATGAAAATTTAAATGTTTTTATAAAGAATATTGAAGCTGAAAAAGAAAGAATTAATAAGACAACGGATCTATATCCACCAAAAAACGGAATAAATTGTATTCATTGTTCAGCTTTACCATGGTTTCAATTTTCGGGACACAAAGAACCATTTTCGGGAGTGTTAGATTCGGTACCTAAAATAGCTTTCAGTAAAGTTGAAAAAACAAAATCAAAATTAATTATGAATGTTTCGGTTAGCGTAAATCATGCATTAGTAGATGGATATCATGTTGGATTGTTTGTCGAAAAATTTCAGAAATATTTAAACGAGTAATTTTAATAGTACTATTTTTACAATTAGAAAAAGAAAATATATTAAATGAGTTATAGAAACTTTCCAATGGTACCACGAGTTATTTTTGGCAGAGGTAGCTTCAATCAATTAGGCGAAATTTTGGACCACAAACGCTTAAATATGAATGCCCCATTTATTTATTTAGTCGATGATGTCTTTAAAAACAATACATCGTTACTATCTAGAATTCCGTTAACATACGACGATAAAATAATTTATATATCTGCAAAAGAGGAGCCTAAAACATCTCTGGTTGATACATTAGTTGATGACATAATACTAAAAAACAAAGAAAGGCCATCGGGTATTATCGGAATAGGAGGAGGCTCGATTTTAGATATGGCGAAAGCTGTATCTATTATGTTAACTAACGAAGGTGAAGCTAAAGATTACCAGGGCTGGGATTTAGTAAAAAACGAAGCGATATATCATGTTGGAATTCCAACATTATCAGGAACTGGTGCCGAAGTTTCAAGAACAGCTGTACTAACAGGTCCCGATAAAAAACTAGGAATTAACTCAGATTTCACACCTTTTGATCAAGTTATTTTAGATTCAGAACTTACCCAAGAAGTTCCGAAAAATCAATGGTTTTACACAGGTATGGATTGTTATATACATTGTGTAGAGTCCTTAAATGGTACGTTTTTAAATACTTTTAGCGAAACTTATGGCAATATGGCTTTTGAGTTGTGTAAAGAGATATTTTTAGAAAATAATTTATCTGAGGTGGAATCTCAAGAGAAACTAATGATGGCTTCATGGCACGGTGGTATGAGTATAGCTTATTCTCAAGTAGGAGTTGCGCATGCAATGAGTTATGGTTTAGCATATCATTTAGGCACAAAGCACGGTATTGGAAATTGTATAGTATTTAATCATTTAGAAGAATTTTACCCTGAAGGCGTGAAACTATTTAAAAAGATGATCAAAACTCATAATATTGAAATACCACAAGGTATTTGTGCTAATTTGAGTGATGAAGATTTTAATGTAATGATAAATATTGCTCTAAATTTAGAACCACTTTGGGAAAATGCTTTAGGTAAAAACTGGAAAAATATTATTTCTCCAAAAAAGTTAATGGAACTTTATAAAAAGATGTAATATGAAATGGTTAGCCAAATTTATTTACTTTGATATTTTAGGATGGAAAGCAGTTGGCAATACCAACTTCTCACAAGATTCAATTAAAAAAGCTGTAATAATTGCGGCTCCGCACACCAGTTGGCACGACTTTTATATTGGTGTATTATTACGCGCGATACTAGATATTAAAACAAATTTTGTTGGTAAAAAGGAATTATTTGTTTTCCCACTCGGTTGGTTTTTTCGAGCATTGGGTGGCGCACCAATAAACAGGCAAACGAATGAAAACAAAGTAGACGCCATTGCTGCTTTGTTTAAAGAAAGAGACGAATTTAGAATGACCATGGCGCCAGAAGGAACACGTAAAAAGGTAAAAGAATGGCGTACAGGTTTTTACTATATTGCAAAAAAAGCCAATGTACCAATTATCATGTTTACGCTCGATTTTGAAAATAAGCAAAACAAGATTTCAGAACCTTTTTATCCAACCAACGATGTAAAAGCAGATTTTGAATTCATGCATCTTTTTTTTGAAGGAGTGAAAGGAAAGATCCCAGAATACTCTTAATTTTCCACTTTCACTTATAGTAAACATTCTTCATTTATTAGCATCTTTAATCGCTCGTTTTTTAAATGGCAGTATCTATTTTAAGACCCAGCCTAGCTCAAAAAATCAGATTATATTATATTTAATTTTCAAAATAATAAATTAAATAAGTGACTTTTTTTTAATTCTTCCGTCATAACTCTATAACTAACCATAAAACTTTGAAAACCAGCAATGAATTCCAAAATCTAACAGATGAGGAACTTGTAGAAAAAATTGTTAACACAAAAAATGATATTCTATTCGGTATTCTATACGAAAGATATTCTCATTTAGTTTATAATAAATGCTATGGTTTCACCAAAACAAGGGTTGAGGCAGAAGATTTAACTCAAGATGTATTTGTAAAACTATTTCAAAAGTTATCATCATTTCAAGGAAAAGCAAAATTTTATAAATGGCTTTTCAAAAGTATTTTCACTTCAATTAAATAACGCTTCGAAAGGGAAATTAAATTTAAGAACCATCAATACGGCCATGGTTTTAAATGATAATTCAGTATTAAAAGGAAGTTTGTCTGTAGATAATTTGGATTTAACATTAAATAAAAAAGCGGATATGAATATTGAAGGAAATTGTGATAATCTAAACTTAATTATATCAGGTTCTAGCGATATAAATGCAAAAAAATCACTAGCTACAAACATTAATTTAAATGCTTCTAATTCGTCGGATATTTATGTACGCGCTAGCAAACTTTTAAGCCTTTACGCTAAAGGTCAAAGCAATGTGTATGTTTACGGAAACCCTGAAATTAAGGTTAAAGGTTTGAATGATAAATCTCAAATTATAAAAAAATAATTAATATGAAATTTAGAACTATTATTGGACTCCTATTTGCAGCTATTATAATTATTTTTTCACTTCAAAATGCAGAAATTATAGATGTGAAATTTTTATTTTGGGAATTATCCATATCTAGAGTGTTATTGATTTTGGGAAGTTTTGCTATTGGTTTATTGGTTGGTGTTTCGTTATCAATTAAGAAAAAAATTAGTACAAGAATTTAAAATAAAGACAAAATGGCGAAAATTGAATCTGTTTCACTTCAGCATACTCCCGAAACCATTAACGTAGGTGATAACATAAGTGAAGTCACCATAATTACACAAATAGAGTTTCATCCACTTGATGTATCACTTAAAATGGAGTATTTATTATATCTCCTTGTTTATGATATACATGGCAAACCAGATGTGCCAATAATTATAGGTAATTGGGATGAAACTGTGTTTTCTGGAATGCGTTTAGATGGTGTAGATGATTTATTGGGTAAAAAAATAATACCCATTACAGCAACAATTATTAGCTGTAATATCGAAACACCTATAGCTCTCAAATTAGGAGATTTGTATGGTAGTCAGTCTTATCACAAAAGAAAGCTAGAAGTATTCGCTTCACTTATCCCTGCAGTAGGCAGGAGTTCTAAATGGTCTGAACCGTTTGAAACAAATATTGTTTTTTAATTATAAAATATACATATGCATCCATTATTTAAAGTTGAACTTATAAAATTTTCTACCATTACAGAATTACCAAATGCTTGGAGTTCGAATCATTACATTGATTTATTAGAAATCATGGATTATGACAATGTAAATGACATTCCATCAGAAGAATTAAAAGAGACTTGTTTAATATTACTTTCTGAAAATGAGCCTGAAGATGCCGCGGTAATTATTTTAAAATATATCTTTGATGAAAGATTAAATGATGGTCAGATTGACAATTTATCAAATGAAATTCGAGATGAAAAAATCTGGGAAGAATATGCCGATTTATCATTACATGAAGAATTTTTCAATGTAACACAATTACTCTATGAAACTTATAATGGTAAATTTCCATTTCCAGAAGCAGTAAAGTTTGAATTTAAAGTAAGTACCAATAAGGCAGTAGATTTCGCCATTTTTGAATCGCAAACAGAATCTCCATTAATTCGTTTATTGGCTAAAGGAATGCCTGAAAATGCTTTGATAAACCGTTTGTATCATGAGCAATTGGAAGGTGAGGAATTTAAAGAAGCAAAAAATATAATTTGGCAATTACAAAAAGAAAAGAAAGATTCAAATTCTATTATATTTTCTATTATTTCCTCAGCCTATTGGTTTAAAGATTTAAAGTATGCTGAAAGTTTTGAAGCTACGACCCATGCCGATGAAGTTGAAGATTAAAAGAAAGGTGAAATATTTTTAATATTTCACCTTTCTTTTAATTAATTAACTCAAGTTAAAATAGTTTCCTATTTTATAAATTTAGATGTTAAAGTATTAACAAACAGGACGTTTCCAATTTTATTATAAGCATCAAAAAATTCGGTACCTTTATCTTGTTTCATCATACTTTCATGAAAGCCAATAAGTGTTAAATCGGCATCTATTGAATATTCGTTAATAAGATCGATACGTTTTTTGTCATTATCTAAAGGTAATACCCTAATATTGTTGGCAGATATAGGTAACCTTCCAGAACTCGTAAGTTCTATCAAGTTTTCTTCTTCCTGTTTTAAATCTTCTTTAGGGAATGTAGCGAATAGTTTAATTTGCCCATGCTTCCAATCAGAATGGCCTAAAATAATATAAGATAATAGAATCATCAAGTTAGCGTTTTCGTAATCTTCTTTACGTATCCATACATGAATATCTTTCTTATACCCAAAACCTTTATCAGAGCTAGCTAAAATGCATAAATCATACTTAGCCGTTTTTAAAACACTATAATTGTCTATGATGTCGGTTAACCATTCTTTTTCACCTTTCTTATATTCAAAAAGCATCATGTTATTTGGTTGACCAGAAATTCCAGGTTGCTGTATCGCTTGCACTATGGCAGCTGTATTAGAAGGCGTAATAAGTGTTTCTAAAAACACATTAGATTTACTTGTAGAAGCAATTTTAATTAACTTATCTAATTTATCAGCGGCTATTTTTTTAGATTCAGCTGAAAAATATCCCTTTTCAAAATGAATATAGGTTCCAAAACCATAGCGATGTGATATCCATTTCATCATTTCTAAAGCGCCAAAACGTTCAAAACTATCTTTTGATAAGCATAGTACTGCAGGTCTCCAATTTTCATCGGTTTTGTCTTTGTCGGCCTTTTGTAAAAACACCTGCATTCTTCTACTAAATTGATGTATAACACCTTGAAAAATGTTTGCCATTCCTTTTTGAGTATCACTCTTTGTCGAGATATAAAAATATAATACTACCATTAATGCAATGGCTGCCATGGCATAAGGCGTGTTAATTTTAAACATTAAATAAACACACATAATAGCCCCTAATAGAGATAGATACCATTTAGATTTAAATGACGGTCTGTAAGATGGGTCTGCTGCAAAATGTTGCATAAAAGAGATAAGGCATAACGACCCGTATGTTACCATAAAGAACATGGAAATAATTTCTGCTACAGCATTGACATCGCCCATCATAACAAAAATAATTGCTATTACACTCGTTAAAATGGTTGCGTTTCTAGGTTCATTATTTTTTTTAGTACCTCTTGAAATCCAAAAATTAACACGTTTATTATGGAAAACTTTATCGCCACCAATAGCCTGCAAAGTTCTTGGCGCTACCATAAAGGACCCCAAAGCAGACGAAATAGTTGCTGCAGCTAAACCAATTGGGATGATTGGTCCCCATAAAGCGATTTTACTCATTATGAGCTGGTCGTTCATTAAATCTGAAGCACTTGCAGATGTGGTTAACTTATAGGCAATAAAAACGTAGATTATCATGCCTATTATAGTTGCGGCCAATGTACCCATTGGAATTGATTTTTTTGGATCTTTTAAATCTCCTGATAAACCAACACCAGCTGTCATTCCAGTAAAAGCAGGGAATATAATAGCAAAAACATAAAAGAAACCTTTATTGGATTCCACATTTTTAAATATTAGAGAACTATCAAAAACTTGAGCGTACTCCGTTGTTCCCATAAAAAAGAGGACAAGAGAAACAGCTAAAATAGCAACAACAACATACAATGCTTTCATGCCCAAATCAGCTCCTTTTGTCACCATAAGCCATATCAATAATAATAAGGCAGGAATTGTAAATAATCTATTGTCATAAATTTCATAGCCAAATTCGGTGATAACCCATGGTTTTATAGCTTCAAAAGCTTCACCGAAGGCTATAACGTAAAAGGCTACACTAATTGCTTGGGATAAATATAAAGCAATACCAATTGCGGCACCAATATTAACTCCAAATGAGCGAGAAATAATAAAATACTCACCGCCACCTTCAACTTTTTGGTTAGTCGCAATTTCTGCCAATGCCATTGCTGTAGGAATTGTGACAAGATGTCCTATTAATATAATAAGCAGAGTACCCATAAAGCCAACAGATCCTACTGCAAAACCAAATCGTAAAAACATGACAGCACCAAGTATGGTTGAGATTGCTGTTAAAAAAACAGGTAATGTGCCAAAATTAGCTTTAGCAGAAGAAAGAGTAGTACTCATATAGCTTATATTTTTTGGGTTTCCGTATTTAGGACTAACTTGCTTTTTAAAAGTCACTCAAAGTAACGAATAAATTTATAATATTTTTTTTTAAAATAGGAATGGCACAGAATTTGAAATATAATTATTGTGTTAGCCAATGAAACATAAAGTAAACATTTATTTGTTCCTAAAAAGAAACATAACTAGCAAAAATATTAAAGCTACTTCAAACTTGAAGTAGCTTTTTATATATATAATTAGCTTACATTTTTATTTAACTTCTTTTAGGGCATTATCAATTAGCGTTCTTAAGTGTTGCTTATGTGCAATTGATGAAATGTCTCCAGTATTGGAAGCCATGGTTCTTATATTTTTCAAGTTATACAACGCCATTGATTTTGCATTATTTGAATAATTTCCATTTTGCTTTCCAGTTAGAATGTTTATTAACATATTCGTGTATTCTAATTGAACGTTTTGTCTAAATGAATTAATACTTCCATAAATATCTGCTTTAAAAATAGCATTATTTAAATCGGTCATAAAAGAAGACAATTTGTATTCATTACCATATAATTCAGAATCTGAAATTCTTTGTAAAGTGTTATAATGTAATATATGACTTAGCACATTTTTTTGATATGTAAGTACTTGATTATGGATTTTCGGATCTTCTGAAGCGCTAAAGAATTTAAAACCACGACGCTGCATAGCTAAATAATTATACAAGTCGTTCGGTGCATCAAAAGCATCAGGTGCAAAAGCATATTTACTTAAAGCCTCCATAGCTCTCTTTTGATCTTTTAGGCTAACTGGTATATAAGGTTTTGCATCTCCATTTTGTCCTGCCATGGCTCTATCAATATAGACACCACCAATAAATCTTGAAATAATGTTTACGGATGTTCCTTTTTGAGAACTTAATAAATAATAAACACGTCTTAATTCTTCGTATGATTCACCCGATTTAACAAATTTAGTTTTTAAACTTTTCATCAAATCATTTGATAATTCAATCCTATCCATTGACCATTTAATTTGATCGTTTGACTGATCTGACACATTAACCCTTGGATCAATAGCTTTACCTGGAGAACGCATGTCATCTGCATCATTACCAAATATATGGTCAGGTTTAGTAGATTCGTTTAATAACGCTTGTCTGTCATTTTCAGTTTCGAATGGCTTGTATCCTAATTGAATTGCCCATAAATCATATGGCCCTACTGTAACATCATCATATTGACCTTGTTTTGTTCTATCTCTTGTAATGTTCAGAGCGGCATAGTCCATAACGGAAGCGGTTAAACATTTTCCTTCAATAAAATCAGGATTTTCCAATTGCTCAGGAGAAAACAATTGACTTGCTTTCATATTGTGGCTAAGACCTAATGTATGCCCAACTTCATGCATAATTAAAGCCATCATGGATTCTTTTTTTATACGTTCCAATTCTAATTCAGAATTACCATATGCAGTAGCCGCGATACCAGCAAACATTGCTTCTTGATGAATTTGATGACCCAAAGAACAACTTAGGAAATCTTGTTCTTTATTATTGGGTGTTTCGAAAGGAGTATCTAAAGTAGCTAAATCATATATTTTATCGTATAATACCCTGTTTGTAAAATGAACATATTCAAACATAATATCAGCTCCTAATATTTGTCCCGTTTTAGGATTAACAAAGCTAGGTCCGTAACCACCAAATGGTGGTTTTGGAGATGACGTCCAACGCAAAACGTTATATCTAATATCACCAGCATCCCACTGGGCATCATCAGGTTGAATTTTTACTACTAAAGCGTTCTTAAAACCTGCCTTTTCAAAAGCAAAATTCCATTGTAAAACAGCATTTGTTATGGTTTCTCGCCATTCTAGAGGAGTTGAGTTTTCTATCCACCAGGTTATTGGTTCCAATGGTTCCGAAATAGCCAACTCGGGGTCTTTTTTAATTAAATTCCAACGATTTATAATATCTCTGTATGTAATACTTTTTGTTGACGTTTGGTCGTTAACCTCTGTTGTAAAATAGCCAACTCTCGGATCATCAAAACGCGGACTAAAATCATTGTCCGGCATTGCAACCAAACTGTGTAAAACTTTAATACTTACATTTCTACCATCTGTTACAGCCTCAGAACCACCATTTAATACAGATGGTGAAGAATATACATATTCCACTTCTAAATTTGTATTTTCAGGATAGTTACGAATCGATTTTATTTTTGTTTTATCTTTACTCAAACTTCCTAATTTAAAGGATGTCGGAGATTCACCAGGTGAACTAGCTCGCTTAATTTGAGCAAAGGTTTCACTTAGAAAAAGGTCGTCCGCTTTTATTAAATAAAGGCCGTCTTTATTATCTGAAGCCTCAATTTTTATGCTCGCCATATTACCATTACTAATATTGGCATCTTTCGATTTTGAAAGCGGACTTTCAGGGTCGAAATAAAACGACGTATTTTGTGTTACAAATTCAATTTTATCAAAATATTTTTCAATTTTAAAAACTTTTGATCCAAGATACGAGCCACGATTAAATCTTCCCGCATCTAAAATACCATCTGCCATTTGGCTGAAATAAATGAATTCCTTATTAATTTGATTTTTAGATATTAACATTTGTAATGAACCCGTAATTGTGTCTTGATAAACAGGAAATAACCCTTCAATTTTTTTGGAAGATTTCACTAATTCCGTTATAGTTTTATCTTTTTTTGGTGGAGTAGGAGTTACCTCTGTAGTTTCACCTTTTTTGCTTTTCTTTTTCTTATTCTGTGCTTGAATATTTTGCGATAATAAAAAAAGGATAGATGCAAACAATATGCAACTAAACTTAAGCACTCTTAATTTACTCTGTTTCATGCGTTTAAATTTAATTAGGATTTACCTGTTAATTATTTTTTGAATTAGTCAAGCTAAAAATAAGAATAAAGCTTTCTAAGGAATCAATTTTAAACGTTAAATTATGTTAATTTAAAAAATCTAATAAGTGCAGATGTTAAATTATCACATTAAATAACTAAATATTACCAAGAATTTTATCCATAACCCAATTGGTGTGAAGTGCAGATAATCCCATGGATGGATGCATGTAATTTTTATTTCTAAGCATATTACGCATTCCTTCGACATGATGTATTTGTATATGTTTTGGGTTATCAATAAAAAGTTTTTCTGATTTAGTTTTACTTTCTAATATTAAATCGTTGTCATGAAAAATTGAAAACTCGATACGTCCTTCACTTCCATAGATTGTTACGAAATCTAATGAATCATTACAATCAAAATTCCAGGATCCGGAACCCGTTACATTATTTTGATGCAACCAACATGCTGAAAAAGCATCTTTTGCTGAATAGTTTTTTTGTTGATTTAAGCTAATACCATGAACTTCATTAATGTCCCCTAATAATAAATTAAACAAGTCCAACCCATGACTTGCTAAATCGTCAAAATACCCACCAGGAGCTATTTTAACATCGGTACGCCAGTTATAATTGCCGGTTTTATCTAAGTGACTTGCTGGCTTACTAAAATGCCAATTAATATGGCGTACATCACCAATTGAATTGCTATCTAGCCATTCCTTAATTTTTAAAAACCTTGGTAAGGTACGTCTGTAATAAGCAACAAACAATGGTAATTTCTTGCTATTAAAGGCATTATAAACATCCAGACTTTCAGCATAGCTCGGTGTCATTGGTTTTTCAATACAGCAAATTTTACCTGCTTCAGCTACTTTTAACGCGTAAAATTTATGTGTATCTGGTGGTGTTGCAATATAAACAGCATCGATTTCATCATCATTAATCAAGTCGTCTGCATTGGTGTATTGCTTTTTAATACCATGCCTTTCAGCATAATCTTTAAGCTTATCAATATCTCGTCGCATAACAGCAACAAGCTCAAAACCATCGGTTAATTTATAAGCAGGACCACTTTTTACTTCCGTAACATTACCGCAGCCAATGATACCCCATTTAATTATGTTTTTGTCTTTCATGAGCTATTTTAAAAACAAAAAAGAGAGTAATTAGCTCTCTCTTTTAGTTGATATAAATTTTTAATCTTCACTTTCTTCCATGGTGTGATAGACGTTTTGCACATCATCATCATCGTCTAATTTTTCTAAGAGCTTTTCTACGTCTGCAGCTTCTTCTGGTGTTAGCTTTTTAGTTACTTGTGGAATGCGTTCAAAACCAGATGATAATATTTCTATTCCTTTTTCTTCTAAAGCAGCTTGTATAGCACCAAAATTTTCAAAAGGCGCATAAATTAAAATTCCGTCTTCGTCTGCAAACACTTCCTCGGCACCATAATCGATGAATTCTAATTCAACTTCTTCAGCATCTAAACCTTCTGCATTTATTCTGAAGTTACAGGTATGGTCGAACATAAATACGACGGATCCTGATGTGCCTAAACTGCCGTCACACTTGTTAAAATAACTTCGAACATTAGCAACGCTTCTTGTATTATTATCGGTAGCCGTCTCTACTAAAACCGCAATTCCATGAGGCGCGTATCCTTCAAAAATGACCTCTTTATAATCGCCTTGTCCTTTTTCACTTGCCTTTTTAATAGCACGTTCCACATTGTCTTTTGGCATGTTTACTGCTTTGGCATTTTGCATAACAGCTCTTAAACGAGAGTTACCTGCAGGGTCTGGACCACCTTCTTTTACTGCCATTACAATATCTTTACCAATGCGAGTAAAAGCTTTACTCATGGCAGACCAACGTTTCATTTTACGTGCTTTTCTGAATTCAAAAGCTCTTCCCATACAAATATTGTTAATTTTATATTTATTATTTTTTATCGCGACGCAAATTTAAAAAAATCTGCCAATTGAAAAACGGATTGGTACTTTTTTAAATTTGTAAATAACTGATAACTGAGACTGTAAACTTTTTATTCTTCGTCCGGCTCAACAATAGCTTCTATAGCTTTCGCTAATTTAAAATCTAAATCTGTTACGCCTTTGGCACTGTGAGTTGATAATGATATGGTTAGTACATTGTATATGTTAGACCATTTTGGATGATGATTTAAAGCTTCGCATTCAAACGCAATTCTACTCATGGCGCTAAAGCAATCTTTAAAATTTCCGAATTCAAATTCGGCATTAATGGCTTCATCATAATACTCCCAATCAGGAAAGTTTAATAATCTTTTTTCTATGTCTTCTGCAGAAAGTTTGCTCATGATTTTGGTTTTATTTGTTGATTGTAAATTTACTAATTTCAAATGAAAAACGTTTTTTTATTTAAGTAATCTCTAAACTTGACGGGTTACTTTAAAATAGCTGGTGAGTATGCGTTAGGGGTTGGACTGGAAAGCCCACAGTGACGCAGGAACGAGGACTTGCAAGGTAAAACCCGACCCGATATGGGAACCTGCCTGCCGGCAGGCAGGCGCCCATAATTTACTGTATATGTAACTCGGTTAAAATTTCCTGACTTATTAGTTGTAAGTTTTTAGGAAGGAGATTGTATTTTGGTAATACAGCTAAATATCGGTCGTCGTTTGTTGTATAAACCTGTTTATAAAAAGCATTTTTTAAATTTAAAGCTTTAACTATTTCTTTTATAAACTCGTCGTGATGTACCAGATCACTACTACCGGAATGAAAAATACCAGACTTATTTCTATTGATTATATAATGAATTTGCTGTGTTACTTTTGAGTCTGAGGTAACATTCATTATTAAATTAGGGAACACTTCAACAGGTTGATTATCTTTAATATTCTGAATAATTTTCTGAATTCTTGGAGATTTAGCACCAAAAACCATAGGCATTCTTATAATAGCAACTTGGTTTTTAGGCATTCGCAAGAGCATGTTTTCAATCTTAATTTTAAAATGCCCATATATACTATTGCTTAAAGTTTTGTCCTGTTCGTAACTTGGATATTTACTATAGGCATCAAAAACATTAGCAGACGATAAAAAAATGAATTTAATTTTTCTTGAAAACACATACTCAGCTATGTGCTTATGAGCAACTAATTGCGCTGCCAAATCGCCACGAAGCGATGAAATAATGATGGTTGGTTTTACAATATCTAGTATTTCATAAACGTCATCTTCCTCGATATTATACTGGAAAAAATGATTGTTTTTTTCTAACTGAGTATTTGAAGTTTTATAAGTGCCAAACGTTTTAAAATAGGAGCAGAGTTCTTTGTAAATAGCGTAACCAATAAAACCGCTCGCACCTAAAATTAAAATTCTATGTTTATCTTCTTTTCTGTTCATAAATCAAGCATCAACATATAAATTATTCTAGAAAATAGACAATTTTGTTTCAGAAGTGAATTGTTCTAAAGCTTGCATACCTAATTGCGAATTACCTTTTTTATTCAAACCTGGAGACCAAGTTGTAATAACAAATTTATTTGGAAGTAATGCTGCAATACCACCACCAACGCCACTTTTTCCTGGTAAACCAACTTCGAAGGCAAACTCTCCAGCTTCGTCATAAAATCCACAGGTAAGCATGATAGCATTAATACGCTTTGCTTGACTTTCTGTAAGATACACTTTCTCAAACAAGCATTTCCCTTTATTTACAAATAAGAAAAACGCTTTGGATAATTGACTGCAACTCATTTCTATTGAGCACTGATGGAAATAAAAATCTAAAACATCTTCAACACTATTCTCAAGATTGCCAAAAGATTTTAAAAGGTTTGCTGCTGCCATATTTTTATAACCTGTGGCTTTTTCTGATTGCGCGACTTGTTTATTATAGTTTACAGAGTTATCGCCCGTTAAATCTCTTACAAAATTTAAAAAGTCTTCCTTCGGATTATCTAAATGAGAAATTAAAATATCAGCAATAACAATAGCACCAGAATTAATTAACGGGTTTCTAGGAATGCCATTTTCCAACTCTAATAAAGATAAATGATTAAAAGGGTTTCCTGATGGCTCAACACCCACACGATGCCAAACATCATTTCCCTTAAATGAAATCGCTTTAGCGAGTGCTAACACTTTCGAAATACTTTGAATAGAAAACGGTTTGTTAAAATCTCCAACGCCATATTCATTTCCATCGGATGTTCTTAGATGAATTCCAAAACTATTTCTGTCGATATGTGCTAATTCAGGAATATATGATGCAACAACACCTTTGTCTTTGGAATGTATAGCATTTTTATAAATAACATCTAAAATAGTTTGAAAATCTAACATGGTTATTTTTTGTAAAAAGGCAGTTTTACAACCGTAGCAGGAACGGCATTTTTACGTATTTGAATATTGATTTTACTTCCAACTTCTGAAAATACCGTAGGTACATAACCCATACCAATACCTTTATTCATTGAAGGCGACATGGTGCCTGAAGTTACCACACCGATTTTATTACCATTAGTATCAACAATATCATAACCATGACGCGGCACACCACGATCGTCTAATTCAAACGCCACCAATTTTTGTTTTGGTCCGTTTTGTTTTTCTTTTTCTAAAGCTTCAGAATTTGTAAAAGTTTTATTGAATTTACACACCCAACCTAAACCAGCTTCAATAGGAGATGTGTTGTCATCAATATCATTTCCATATAGGCAATAACCCATTTCTAAACGAAGCGTATCTCTAGCAGCTAAACCAATTGGTTTGATTCCGTATTCATCACCAACTTCAAAAACTTTATCCCAAATTTGTTTTACTTCGCTATTCTTGCAATATATTTCGAAACCACCACTACCAGTATAACCAGTCGCTGAAATAATAACATGTTCGATACCAGCAAAATCACCCACAACAAAATTGTAGAATTTTATAGCTGATAAATCATGACTCGTTAAACTTTGCATGGCTTCAATAGCTTTTGGTCCTTGAATAGCAAGTAAAGAATAATTATCACTTAAATCTCGTATAGTAGCTCCAATATTGTTTTTTGACTGAATCCAGTTCCAATCTTTTTCAATATTACCGGCATTTACAACTAGTAAATATGTTTGTTCTTCAATCTTATATATAATTAAATCATCAACAATTCCACCATTATCATTAGGTAAACAACTATACTGTGCTTTTCCTATAGTTAGCTTAGAAG
>Ga0102814_10001602_pt1 | contig 15923 bp, 21 predicted proteins | sample ColrivemetaGS741_FD_79112 | JGI IMG/M metagenome (GOLD analysis project Ga0102814, IMG submission 79112) | Estuarine microbial communities from the Columbia River estuary - Flood tide ETM metaG S.741 | ecosystem: Environmental > Aquatic > Marine > Intertidal zone > Estuary | place: USA... | reverse complement strand
CTTAGAGGCTATGGGTTAAACTGTAGCCTCTTTTTTTATGCCTTTGTGCAAACATTACTCATTTTCATATTTATAAGTATGATACGATTACAAGCGGACGCTGAGGATTATTTATACTTAAACCTACCAGTGTCAGACACATACAAACTTACTTTCGAGCATAAACTAACGCTCAAGCTTACAGAATTTGAGCTTGCTGCCGAGGAATCCAGCTCTGAGAGATTTAAAGCATTTTTAATAGACACTTCCGGAATGGGCGAAGGGGACTACTTACTTAGTATAGAGCCATCAATTAGTGATGAGATATACTTTTATAGAGCCCAAATATGGTCCGCAGTTAGCGAGCCAGTGAGTTACGAACGGGAGGATAACCAAGCAAGATATTATGAGCGATAAAAAACATAAATTCAGTGCTGTTAGCACAGAGAAGTATACCTCCCCAACTAAAGGAGCTGGTAAGCAAACCATTTATTTATATGGTGAAGAAAACAACTACCCTGAATTCCTTATCAAGTTATTCAAAAGTAGTGCAACCCATAGTGCGATTGTTACTAGAAAGCGCGATTACACTTGCGGTAGTGGCATAGACCTAAATGAGTTGGACCCAGCTGTAAAGCAAATACTTATTAGTAGTGATATTGATTCGCTACTTCAAAATCTTTCTCTAGACTTGGAGATTTTCGGTGGTTTTGCATTTAGAGTCCAAAGAAATATTATAAATGATAGCATCATAAAGTTTGAGTATGTAGACTTTTCTAAGTTAAGGCAGTACGAGGATGGAAGTTTACGCTATGCCGATGTCTGGAAAAAGTTTAGAACCTCTGCTGTTGAAGTGCGTAAATGGGAAAAAGGTGGCGAAGGTCCTCAAGTATATTATTATACCGGTGGGATTGTTCGCGAGGCTTATCCAGACCCTGGGTATGTTGGTGCTATACCTTCTATTGAGACTGATGTTGAAATTCAAAATTTTCATTTAAACAATGTTAAGAATGGATTTTCCGTTCCTACTATGATTAATTTTAATAATGGTCTGCCGAGTGCTGAAGAGGCTGAAGAGGTAGAGCAAACTATCATAGATAAGTTTACCGGTTCTAGTAATGCTGGAAAGTTTCTTATTAACTATGCTGCTACTAAAGAGGAAGCCGCTACTATTGAGAAATTGGCAAATGATGGCTATGATGAGAAGTTCGAAGTTGTTGCAAAGCAGGTACAAGATAAGATTCTAATAGGTCATAAGGTTATAAACCCACTTCTTTTTGGTGTTATGGTTCCTGGGCAGTTAGGTGGTAGGTCAGAGTTACTAGAGAGCTATGAATTATTCAAAGCTACTTATATTGAAACGCAGCGTCAAGCCTTATTAGGTGCGCTAGAGGCTGTCCTTAGTGAATATTTTGGTGTAGTTACACTAGAGATAATCGATAAAAAGCCAGTAAGTGAGGAAGAAGCTCTATATACTAATGAAGAATTAAGAGAGAAAGCTGGATTACCATTTATAATGGAGACTGACTTCTCTAAAAAGTTGGCTACTATGACGCCGGAAATACAAAAAGCTGTACTAGCTTTCTTATCAAAAGATGAACTATTTAGTAAATTGGGGATTTAATGGCCAACGAATATAAAAAGAATTTATTTATAAGCGAGAAAACGCTAAAAGAAGCTAGCGTACTAAACGATAATGTTGATGCTAAGCTTATACGCCCTATAATTACATTGGCGCAAGACATGCATATATTGCCTATCCTAGGTACTAAGCTATTCGAAGGCTTACAATTACGTATAGATGAGTCTAGTTTAACAGCGGACGACATTATATTAATTGAAGAGTACATTGAAAAGACTCTAGTTCAAGCTACTATGTACGAGATGGTTGATACCACTCTCTATAAGTTCATGAATAAAACATTAGGTAAGACTACTGACGAGCGTGTAGACAGTGTTACTTTAGATGAGGCAACTTATATTAAGAACACCTACAGAGCTAGAATGAACTTTTATAGAGATAGACTTGATGCTTTTCTTTGTCATAACACAGTTAAGTATCCTGAATATAATGACAGTGTTTATCCAGATGTTTTACCAAGTGGACAACCTTTTAAAACAAGCATCTACTTGGGTCCAAGACGTGACCGCGGTAGAGGCTGGTACGTAGGGAAGTAGTATGAAGTTTAGTTCAAGAGCACATGATGACGCACTCGTAGGCATTTTTGGTGAGCAGTTAACTGGCTTTAAGCGCGATGACATTAACATTGAGTTTATTTATCCAAACTATAATACTCAGTTTGACATGCGCCCTAAAGTACTTACTGGTGATGGGTACATAAATAATGTTAATAGTGAGCTACAGGTAGGTAGTATTGCTGCAGGAAGTGCCCTAGCGCAGAGCAAAGATAGTGTTAGATACAGAGCCGGTCATACCGGATTTTGTGCTTTTACTGCTTCTTTTAAAGAGGATGGTATGCAATACATAGGACCTGTGGATACTACTGAGGGGTTCTTTATAAAGCGTACAGCTGGAGTAATGAGTGTTGGGCGTCGTAAAGGTGGGGTTGACTATGAAGTGTCGATAGACAAGTGGAATGGTGAAGCTTTTCTTCACGATATAGACTTTTCTAAAATAAATATATTCCAGGTTGTTTTTGGTTACTTAGGTGTAGCTTCTCCTATCTTCATGATTAGAAAAGGTACTTGGCAGATAATGCATACTCTTAATACAGAGGGTATTCTAAATGAAACGACTGTTGGTAATCCTAACTTCCCTATTACTTCCTATGCTGAAAACGGCGGGGAGATACGAAGTGCTTCTTGGAATGCAGGGGTTATTGCTGGCACAGAGGGCCAAGTAGGAGATAGATTTTTTGCATTTAAAACATCCGCTTTACTATCAGGCGCGGCCTTAAATACTATTGGCACCTTCAGAAACATGAGTACTTTTCAGACTGTCAGTAATAAAATAAAAGCTTCTTTACTGAGGTATGAGTTTCATATTGATGCGCCTAATTCTGGATTCGGCACAGTAGAGTTCTTGATAAGAAAGAATGCTGTTCTTAGTGGAACCCCTAGCTACTCTCCTGTTGATAATGGTGAGAGCGTTCTTGAAATAGATGGGGTTGGCCAATACTCATCGGGCGGTAAGCTAATATTTCCAGACTATGTAGGTTACTCAAGTAGTGGTGGAGCTGGCTCTGGCAGTAGAATAAGCGGCAGCGGGCAGGCTGATAGTAGTAATTTCGGATTGTACTTACTTCCTGGTGAGACAGCTACTGTAACAGCTCAGAACGTAAACGGAGCGACTAATGTCGTAGTAAGAGTAATTTTTAACTGGGTGGAGTATCATTAATGGTTAGTTTAAGAAATATAAGGGATACGCTGGAGGCTATAGCTGTTGCGCATCCGCAAATAAATAGTTTTGACATGGGTGACGTTTTCGATGTTCCTGGGGATACACAACTTTACCCTATGCTCTGGGCGGAGCCTATAAGCACTTTAATGGGTAGTAAAAAGGTTGACTACTCTATAAGAATTTTTGTAATGGCACTTACTGATAAAGACGGTAAAGCTGAGTTGGACGCTCGCAGTGAGACCGGCTTAATATTGAACGACGTCCTAATACTATTAAGGAGGAAATATGAGCTTGTCAGGGATGACTTCAGTGGTACAGCGGTACCTTTCATTGGTAAAAGTGCGGATGAGGCCTTGGGCTGGTATATGGATATTGTTATTGATACTCCTTCCATTCTCGGCGAGTGCGATGTACCAGGAAGTATCTAGTAGCGGCGGGGTAGATTGGACAACAATTATTATGGGAATTTTAGGTTTACTTGGAAGTGGTGGCGGATTAAAGGCAATAACTGTTTGCATAGAGAAATATAACTCTACAAAGAGCAAAAAAGCTATGGAGGATATTGCAAAGATTTATGATTGTATGCAAGATATTATCGACAATACCCCTATAAACAGAGTATTAGTACTAGCGACTCATAACGATGGCTCTGAGATTAAGCCTGGGACAAAGCTTTTTACTAGCGTGCTATATGAAAAATTAAACGGCAACTTTAAAAGCGTTAAAGGTGAATATCAGAACATACCGCTTGATGCAGAATACTTAAACATGCTTGTGGAGTTATTGAATAAAGAGCGCGTAGTAATGCATGTTCCTACTGCTAAGGACGGGCTATTAAAGTCTATTTATGAAAAAGAAGGCGTTAAATACTCAAAGGTTATCTACTTAGCTGATAGTAAACGCAAGAAGATTTGGTACCTTAGCTGCGCAACAGACTGTGATATACAGGAACTAAATACATACGACTCTAATCTTATAAAAAAGAATTCCCTTATTATTGGGGGTTTACTTAAAAAGCATAACCTATAATGGAAAAAATACCTTTCTGGAAAACACTAAATAATTACAGGGCATTCCCTAGGATGTTTAGCCTTTTCTTTGTTTATCTAACATGGTATACTACTAACTGGTTCATGGGATTGGCCACCCCTAGCTTAGAGCAGGCGACTTTTGTTACAACCATGGTTGCTACAGGCGCAGCATTCTTTAAGTTTTATGTTACTAGCGGGCCTAACTCTTCAGGGAAATCTGGAGAAAACTAGTGGAAAAGAGTAAGAATCTAGTAATTTTACTATTCGTAGCATTTCTTCTCCTTTTTGCATGGTACCTCTATAAAAAAGAGCCTCATATTTCGATTGTAACGCACGAAGTATTAAGAGTCGATACATTAGTCATCCGGGATACTGTTCGTTTATACACTACTATCCTCCAGCGCGATACAGTTATTAAGGAAGTCAGAGTCCTGGAGTTTAGAGATAGCTTAATAGAAGCTACAGTTTATGTTCCGGTAGACTCTCCGGATAAGCAACCTAAGTTAACTTATAGGTTTATCTCTCCTCTAATAACGACAACTTCCGTATTGACTGTGAAGTATGAGCTGAAGAAGGATTGGCGAGTAGGCTTAGCCTTAGGAGCTAACGTACACGGTGGGCTAATTTTCATACAAGGTGGTTACAAGGAGTTCGGGGTTGGGTATGATTTTTTACAAAAAACAGTTCTTTTTAATTGGGAGTACAGATGGTAACACTTTTTCGCTTCAGAGAGTTCGAGGACATGACACATGGCATGCTCTATATTAATAATAAGTTTGTTTGCTTTACCTTAGAGGATGTGATAGCCTTTGATGGGTACAACAAGATTGCCGGTAGAACGCGTATCTCCTCCGGGTTATATAGTTTAGTGCTTAGAGATTTTGGTGGCTTCTACAAGCGCTATACTGAGAAATACGAATGGCATCGGGAGATGATAGAGGTTAGTAAAGTCCATGGCTTCACAGACATACTTTGGCACCAAGGCAACTCAGCTGCCGAAACTCAAGGTTGCATTCTTTTGGGTATGGGCATTAGTTCCTCAGGGTTATTACTTAACTCAGCAGTTGCATACAAGACTGCTTATGAATTAGTTTATCCTAGACTAAAGCGCGGTGATGAAACTCACTTCTTAGTTAGTGACCAAATGTTGCTTATTTAATTCACTAAGTAAACTTTTTATTGATAATGCATTATATATGCAGCAAGACATGGGCATCTACTATATTTATTTAGACAGAGTTCTTGTGTTTGTTTAATTGTTTTCTCCATGGTTAGGTAGGTAGGGGTGGTTCCCTTCCTACCTTTTTTATTATAAGGATACTTTAATGGCTAATAACGGCGCAATCTTCGAAAAAAAACTTAATAAATTATTTCTTAAAGCTAGGCTAGCTGGCACAGCAATGGTGAACAAGGTGCCCACACCTATTATGCTCACTAAGAATGGTCTTGTTGCTGGTACTTCAACTGTAGACTATACTGGGCTACTTCCTGGTGGGAAGTTTATTGCTATTGAGGCTAAGTCAAGTACTATTAAAACTAGGCTAGACTTTAATCTTATCCAGGAGCATCAACTAAATTACTTGACTATGGTCCAAAAGTTTGGGGGAGTAGCTCTAGTACTTGTTGAGAAGAACAGCGAGCCTAGGGCTTGCTACCTAATTCCCCCAGAGGTTATCATAAACTTAATGTTCGATGGTAAGAAGAGTTGTAAGTGGGCTGTAGTCGAGCCTTATAAGATAGACTTAGCTAACTTAGTGGAGAAATTAAATGAAGCTTAATGGTAAAATGATTATCCAATATCGAAAAGCTAAAGGAGAATTGGATGCTCTTGTAAAGTTTATGGGGAAAAGAAACTCTTTAATGCGTGATGCTTATGCTATTTTAATTGCCGCAAGGTTGCAAATAGAAGCCTCTAAAGCTGGAAAATGCTGGCATCTTGGGCATTATAAAATCTGGTAAATCCACTTCATTTCGCGCTCTTCTAATCCTTGTAAGTCTATGCGCGCCATGGGCTCCGAGTGTTACCGGATTTTGGTAAAAAATGAGAAGTTTCTTTATATAATAAATTATTCGGTAACATTTTCCGCTCCCCCAAAGAGCACACTAACATTAAAAGTCTTTAACATTTAAAATTATTTTAAATTATTTTCACTTTCCATTTGCATTCCGGTTATCAATGTAGTATATTTATAGTATACACATCCTACTTCACCCAGTTGAGCGAAAGCTCCTGGGGTTTTTTAGGGGATAAGTGTTACAAACATATAACAAGAATAAGGATACCATGAAGAGAAATAGATATATAGTAACAGTTGATGGAGCTCCAGTAGCAAACATTACTCACGCAGCTGAGTTAGTAGGCATTAATAATGCAGCACTTAGAATGAGAATGAGTAGAGAGCTTGCATCTGTAGACATTTATAAGTACATTATAAATGCAAAAGAAATATTAATCAGGAGAGTAGGATAAGATGAAAGAAGTAAGTAGTGATGTAAGTGTATATTTAAACGGTAGAAGCTCAGCAGCCCCAATGGGAACTATGAGTATTAATGAAGCTCTAGAGGTTATTAGAACCGGTGAGTTAAAAATAGATGGCAAAGTCTTTAGGGATATTAAAGAATCTCAGAAAACTTTATGGACTCTATCTAAGGGTACTCAAGAATATAATGATTTTAAAAGCTTGAGCTTTCCAGCAGTTACTTGGAGTATTGAAACTCAGGGTATGCGTAAGACAGCTCTTGAGGCTGGCGGAACTAAAAGTGGGTATGCTTATATTGACTTTGACGGTTTGAGCGAGCAAGAAGCTGAGAGCTTAAAGAAAAGAATTATAGCATATGTTCCTTGCGTGAAAGCGGTTTGGAAAAGTATTAGTGGTAAAGGTCTTGGTGGGATAATCAAATTAGCAAGTGAAGACGGAGAAGCTCACATTCGTGCTTTTCTTACTGAAACAGCTAAAACTAGAAACCCTGCGGATAGAGCAATCATCGATGTCTACACTCGTATTAACTTCTTGAGTTATGACCCTGATGTTTACGTACGTCCGGATAGTGAAGTTGAAGCTTGGGATAAAGTTGAAGAGGATGCTCCTTCTAAACTTAAACGTGCTTACGGTGTAGGTGCTGTTGATATAAGCAAGTTCAACATTACTGAGCAGTATGCCCTAGTGTGTGGCAAAAAGAGTATTGTTTATGCAAGTAGCCGCGGTGAGTACAATCCACCTAATCACTTTCATACTTTCTCATTTCACTACGGTGTTATGATGCGTAACTATGGTATTGGATATGACCAGGCAATCACTGTGCTTCATACCCTTATGCCTAATTTCGCGCATGATGAAGACGTAACTGGTGCTTATGCTGAGCGTTACCAACATCAATTAGGTGCTTTCCTTGAGGAGAGTGTGAGCTTAGAAGTTATTAAAGAAGAGGCAGCTGCTGGAGCATTAACTATTCCAGAGGGCGGTAACCTTTCTTCATTAAACTTAACTCGCGAAGATGTTGTTGGTAAGTTCCTAGTGGCTCCTACAGGCTCTGGTAAGACTTGGGTTATCTCTAAGTTCGCTGGAAAGAAAGTAGTTGTTGTTCCTACTAAAAACTTAAGTGAGGAGTTACAGAGAACTTATGGCGGCGGCGTGTACAATCAAGATAACAAAACAGTAAGTAGAGCTCAGAATATTATCTTTGTTACTTATGCAAGTTTTGCTAATCTTTGTAACGAGATTCCAATGTACGAGCGCGACATCTACTTAGATGAGGCTCATGTATTAACTACTAATGCTTCTGCGAGCTTTCAATTAGCTCAGCTAAATAAAACAGTGGATACTCTAAAGGCCCTTCAGCCTAAAAGTATTACATTGGTTAGTGCAACACCTGTTTATATTTCTCATCCTTTTTTCAGAGACTACGAAATGGTTGTTGTAAAAAGCAGCAATGTTAAAACTAAGAAGTTTAAATACATGTCATCATTAAGCTCCCAGAAGGCCGTACAGGACATCTTCGCAGATGACGAGTCAACATTCAAAGCAGTGTTACTTAACGATACTAAGGGCAAGCTTGATGGCTTTATGAACGTATTAAGCGACCAGAACCTACACGTATTCAATGCAGGTACTAAAGAGGAAGAGCACTTTGTTGAGTTGATTAAAACTGGTAATATCGCGGATGATGTTAATGGCTACTTTTGTACAACTGTACTAAAAGAAGGTAACTCTTTTAATTTCTCTACTCCTAAAAAGGTCCAAGTAATAGTTATTGGGATGTTCTCAGTTGAAGAAATCGAACAGTTCTCTGCAAGGTTTCGTAACGCTACTGAGATTGAATGCATTATTATTCGTCCAGAAAGCTATTGCGACAAAATGACATACTTTAATGGTGCGGCCATGGAAGAAATGTTGATGGAGTATAACAATGAGGTTGCTAAAGACTTTTTTGGTAAAGCAAAAAGCTATGAAGTCTTAGCTGCTTATAAGTTAATGGATAAAATGTTTCATATTCACGTCGATGCTTACACAGATGAGTACTCAGTTGACTACTTAGGATTAAGTAACGCTATTTTCGAAGCTGAAAAACGCGCGGCTTGGGGCAATGAAGCTTTCTTTATTAAAAAGATGGGCGAGTACTCTTGGGTTGCTGAAGAGTTTGAGACAAATAGTGAAGCTTTGAGTAAAGAAGAGGCTACTAAAGTCCATAAAGTTGTTCAAGCTAAGAAAGAAAGTAGACGCCAGGCTGAACTTAAACTTCTTGAGGAGATTAAAGTAAGCGGATTAGAGAACAATGCATTGACTTATAAGTCTAGAAAATCTGGTAAGGATGAGAAAAAGGTTAGACAGCGTTTGAACTACTTGTTTCACTTTGAAAAAGATGAAGCTAAATGTTTTGAGCTTTACTCTGAATATACTCTTAGCGAAAAAGCTTGGTCTGATTTAAGAAGCAGAGTTACTATAGAGCGCGTATTGAAAAGCAATAGCAAATCAGATAGTAAAGTACGTGAGTTCTATGAGGGTTTTAAGAGCAGCTTTACCTTAGGCGACTCTTATACTTACTCTGAGATTAAAGACGCGTGTGAGGCATCCTCGAAAGCATGTGGGCTTCGTACAACGTTCAGCGAGCGTACAGCATCCACTTTGTTCTCTTTGATGTTTGAAAATGAGGTTAGTGTTGTTAGAGATGGTGGTAGTACTGCGAAAGCTTATACCCCAATTGCTCTTACTGCTTTACCTTTTAATGTCGATGTAAAGCTGGATAGTGCAGAAGATGCAGTATGCCCAGTGAGCGGAAAGAAGCTATCCCCTATCTTTAAGTAGGGGAAGGGCACCTAAGTTTGTTACCGGATTATTGAGTATATAAAGAAAGTATCAACCATCCGGTAACATTTCACCCATTGCAGCCCATAGAGTTACGAGGGCGCTATTAGTACTTACGGGAAGCCTAAGCAAATGGATTTTGACTGCGTTTCGCGGCACTTCCTTGCTCACTTAGGAGAATCCTCAATAATAACAATGGGTTATAAACTATTTCACTTAAGGTGCATTTATTTTGCATTTATTTTGGCAAAACTACTTGACTCTGGGGGTGTAATATGTTATATTCTTAGTATAGACATGAAGTTCTAAAACACAAAATGTTTTGCGATTTTCATGCCAAAAGCTCAAGGTAAGAAATTTTCTCACAAAAAGCACCACCGCGCGAGAATAATTCTCATAAATGTGCAAATAATTATCATAACCATGAAATATTTTCTCACAATCTTAATAATAATTCTCACGGCGAGCATAGCCGCAGGGCAAACAGCCCGCTCGGGGCTTCGCCCCTCGCTTACAACACCTAAGCAAATAGTAAAACAAAACCGCAAGCAAATAAATAGGATACTCAACCGATATGAAAGTAGAAACAGCAGCATACATAATCACACTAGCCATTGCCATAACAGCACTAGCTCTTTTAACACACGGACACTTAGTACTAGCCGCAGCAGTGGGAGCATATTGCGCTCATCAGCTCGACATTCGAGTCAAAAAGTACAGAAGCAACAAGGAAGCCGCTAAGCGCTTTAAAGAGCTAAAGGAGCAAAATGACAATAAGTAGTAACAACACATTCACACATGATTTAAAAGTGGGGCAGGCTAAAGAGAACGAGCTCTCTAAGCTGCTCCAGGATTCAACGCTAGAAGTTAAATCAGACCAGTACACTAATGGGCGACATGCTATAGAGATAAAGAAGTTCGTAGGGGGCGAGGTTAAGCCCTCAGGCCTATCAGCTACTGAAGCTGACTATTATGTCCTTGCTAAGTCAAACTCAATGATTATGGTAAAGACAGATGACCTGAAGGAAGTTATAAACCAGATTTATGCTGAGAACTCTGATAAGGGCGTAGTAAAGCGCGAGACAGGCTTACTCATTATTAAAGGCTTATTGTACATGATGGGCGATGGCAACCGCTCATACTGCATGCTGGTTGAGGAGGAAGACTTGATGCGCCGCCTAAAGGCACTAAGAATGGCTAAAGGGGTTAAGGTCATATAAGGCGAGCGAAGCGAGCCGGGGCTTATGGCCCTAGCTGCAACGCGCGGTTTATAATATAAACTAGTTTACAGCATAAAGCCCGCCCTTCGGCGCTTCGCGCCTCGGGCTCATAACACAAGAACACAAAGGATACATACACATGGACAAGCATATAGCACAATTATTTACAGACAAGAAGTTCAACGACTTCCTCACTAAAGTTTCATCCCCAAGCCTCCTAGAGGACTTAAAGCAAGAAGTCATGCTCATACTACTAGAGTATGATAGGACGAAGCTACAGGCCATATGGGACAAGCCTAAGAGCCTAGGCGGCATTAGTGGCCTAAGGTACTTTGCTATTCGCATAGCCCTTAACCAATACCGCTCATCTACCTCTCCATTCTATAAGAAGTTCAAGCGTGATGCCCAAGAATACATTGATGACAATATGGCAGTAGAGGACATCGAGCTTATAGACGACGATGAGCTTTCATTGCTTGATAGTATAGTGAGCTTCTATGAGGGCTATAAGCCTAACCTATATTGGTTCGATGCTGAAATCTTCGAACTCTACCTAGAACTTGGCAGCTATAGGGCAGTAAGCGAACAGGTAAACATACCCCAAAGAACCATCGGGACTACCTGTAAGAAGGTTAAGGACAAGTTACGCGAGGCTTATAAGGTTAAAATGGGTTAGTAGAAGCGGTGGGCTCCGCCCGCCGCGGGCTCTTAATCCACCCTATTAGCCTTCCCCTAAGTACTAATAGGAGGCTCGTAACCCCTTGTGCGCCAAAGGGCGATTTGTTACCGAACTTTTGATATCTTCTTTATAATATAAATAATCCGGTAACATTTATGCTAACACTTTTGCTCCAAATGCGGCGCCGAATGTTAGCATTTTTTATATTTAGTAGTATGGAATTCATCTTAATACCTTTCTTCATCGTCTATGTGGTTGACTTCGCGTTAATACCTGAGCACCTAAAGCGCAGATGGTACTACCGTAAATACCACTCAAGTGTGCCTTATAAGCCATTTAGTGCTAAACCATTCGATTGTAGTGGGTGCTTAACATTCTGGATGTCTTTAACATACTTAATCATTGGTGGCACAATTACCTCTGAGGCTCTTGGGGGCTATGTGCTGCTATCAACCTTTAATGGCATCATCGCCTTATTACTTCGCAAATGGATAAATTAGAACCTTTCGAGGAGTTCCTAAAGCAAGCACAGCAGGGGTTCCTGCGTAATGCGCCTATGGAGCTCTTAAACATTGCATATCCAATCTATCAAGCCGAGTTCCCTAAAGAGGTCTTACAGAAGAACTGTGGGTCCTGTGTGTACCGCGTGCTTAACTGGGTAGCTAACAAATACTTTACAAACAAGAAACGAATAGAATTGGAGACAATACTAAATGCCGGTACGGAAAAAACTGAAGGACGAAAGTCCACCAATACCTCTAGAGCATCAGCCAAAACCAAAAAGAGGGCCTAAGGATACACCTATCCCGCCTAAGTTCACTGGTAACCCTAAGAGTACTTCCCTTAAAAAGAAAGTAAATGAGAATCAATTGAACTTTGTAGATGAGGTACTAAAGCATGGTAACGCTTCCAAGGCTTATCGCATTGCTTATCCCGAGAGTTCAGATGATGCAAGCCGCGTAGGTGGCTCTAGATTATTATCTCAGCCTCATATTCGTGCAGCTATTGATGAACTTATGCATGAAGCAGGGTTCAATGATGACTATATGGATGCTAAACTGCTTAACATTATTGATACCGATGTTGATAATCGCACAAAGTTGCAGGCAATAAAGCACTATAATGAGATAACAGGTAGGAGTAATCATACCCTGGACGTCCATGTATCACCTAAATTTGACTTAACAAAGCTTACAGATGAGGAATTAGACACGTTCCTGAAGCTAGCAGATAAGAGTAAAGGCTAATGAACAGTGAATTACCAGACATTACTGCCCTAAAAGCTGAGAAATCGCGTAGGAGCTTCCACTTCTTCTTTAAGGAGTTCTGGGAGATTATGTCCCCTGGTACATTCCTTATAGATAACTGGCACATAAAGTACCTTTGTGATGAACTACAGGACGTAGCAACTAGAGCTATGAGTGGTAAACCTAAAAAGTATGATGTTATCATTAACGTACCTCCTGGTAGTTCTAAGAGCTCCATAGCTTCAGTAGCACTTCCGGCCTGGATGTGGACAGTTAGCGCCTCAGCAAAGGTAATAGCCGGCTCAAACGCGCAACCACTAGCCTTAAACCTATCTGTTAAAGCTAGGGACATAATCCAAAGCGAAAAGTATAAGCTTATGTTCCCTGCCATCATCATGAAAGAGGATGTGAATAACAAATCCCAGTATGGCAACATACATGGCGGAATGCGTATAAGTACTTCTGTAGGCTCGTCAGTAATTGGGCACCACGCTCACCTTATTATTATAGATGACCCGTTGCCTTTGAATCCATCAACAGTAGCTATTGATAATGCAAACATGTGGCTAGACTCACTATCTACTCGTAAGGTAGATAAGGACGTTACGCCCCTAATATTAATCATGCAGCGTCTAGCTGAGAATGATACAACTGGGTATATGCTTGGTCGTGGTGGTAAAGTTCATCACATATGCTTGCCAGCTATTGCAACCTCTGAGGTTAGCCCTCCAGAGGCACTAGAGCTTTATAAAGATAATCTTCTGGACCCACACCGCTTGTCGTTTGAGATACTGGAAGATGCAAGGTCACAGTTGGGTTCAGCTAACTATGAAGCACAGTTCCTACAGAGTCCTAGCCCTGCTGGTGGAGGTATTATAAAGCATAACTGGATACGTAAAATGCATGGAGCAGATGAAGTAACTCAAAAGCTCATAGAGGGTTTGCCTGTACACTTTTTTGTCGATGGTGCATACACTGAGGATAAGACAAATGACCCATCTGCCATATTGGCAGCGGCTTATGATGTTAAAAGTAACTCAATTTATGTATTAAAGGCGGCGGAATTCTGGATGGAGTGGAATGAAATCGTAAAGTTCATCCAAGATGTAGTAAAAAGATATGGCTCTTCAATATCTAAAGTGTATATTGAGCCTAAAGCTAATGGACTTTCACTGCAGCAATACTTAAAAAAGCACTCCCCGTTGAACATCCCAAGGACTAAAAGTCCTAAGATATCAAAAGATGAGCGCTTAAATGCAGTTTCTCCATTCATAGAAGGGGGAAAAGTAATATTTATAGAAGGACACGACTCATATAAAGGGGTTGTGATGTCAAATATGCAGGAGGTTATCCATGAAATAACCCACCAAAAGCCTAAACGCTATGGTGTACGGGACACTCTTGTGATGGCAATAGATGAATTAATGAGTAATATGAACAAAGGGCGGTACATACCGCGTAGTAATCCAAATGACAAAAAAAGATATAACATCAGATAGCTTACCTTTTGGTAAGTTTCTGCAAATTTCAGCAGTTCTAGAGAAAAAGAACGAGGATGTACTTTCAAAAGAAGTTGAGATTGCCTCTATAATTAGCGGTAAATCAATAGACGAAGTAATGGACATGTCTCTCGGCGAAGTTAACGCCCTAGTAGATAAGGCGCGCAGGGGAATGCAAATGGAAAAACCCTCTTTAAGAGATAATTACAAGATAAATGGCTATGAATATAAGCTTGAGAAGAACGTTCACTCATGGAGCGCGGGAAGGTTTATAGATTTTTCTAGTGTTGGTAAGGACGGTGACAAACCTCATTTACTCATTGCTGTTACCCTAACGCTAAAAGGTACTAAGTATGGAGATAAAGATGTTCAGTTACTAGCTGAAGACATCTGGAACCATATGCCTGCACAGGAGGCTCTGCAGATTCTTGATTTTTTTACAAAGCTGTCGCAAACTTTCTTAAAAATTACAGAGGTTTATTTGGAGGAGGGTCAGACAGCACCAGGGAGGAAGACGAAAGTGAACATGAAGGGCCTAATGGCGGTGACGGCGGATATACTAAGAGGTGGGGATGGTTCATTAGCATCGAAAGAGTTGCTGAAGTAATGCGGATACCTTTTAATAATGTAACAGACTTAGGGCTAATTGAGTTTTTAAACATGATGTCCTACATAAAAGACAAGGATAAGAACGAGGAGGAGATGTGGAAGAAGCGGAAGTCATTAAAATAATTGCAAATATACTGGAAGAGTGGGCTGAGAATTATACAGTTACTGCCCGTGAGAACCTAATTCGCAAAAAAGGCAGGGCTACAGGGGCTCTTTTAGAAAGCATTAACTACAATATTGAAACAAAGTCTTCTATAATTTCGCTCCATATAAACATGGCGGATTATGCTAAGTTTGTAAATGATGGTAGAGGTCCAGGTAAAGCCCCTCCGCGCAAAGCTATAGAAGATTGGATTAAAGTTCGCGGGATTTCTATGAAAAAGAAGCCCTCTAAGGGCATAACACGTGAGCGCGAAATAAAAACATTAGCATTCCTTATAGGTAGAAAGATAGCTACTTATGGGACTAAAGCTAAAAAGTTCCTACCGACTGTGCAGACTTCTTTACTAAGAGAGCGCATCGCAAAGGAGTTAAAATTATATTTAACAGTAGACCTTGTTACTGAGGTAAAGAAGATTATAGAGAGATAAAATGGCTTATACGATAAAACAAGATTTACTAGATTACATGCCAGCGCATAACCCAATGCCAGTAGTAGTATACGATAGCACAAACTACGCTCAGACAGGTTATAAATACATACTTGATATTTATGTCAATGCTGTGTTTCAAACTCGCCTAAAGGCTCAACCAGACCCTACTCATAATTATGGCATTTTTGACATAAGTAGAATGGTTGCCGGATTTCTAAGCACAGGATACACAGGAAATACAACACTAATGTGGCAAATACCAAGTAATAAGGCAGTGACTGTAAAAGCTGGGTATGAGTACATCTCCGGGGGAGTTATAACCCAAACATTAAACGCACTTACGAGCTTCACACCATGTACGGCATTCTTAGGTGGATTCTCCTACCTAGAGCACTCTATTAT
>Ga0102814_10001601_pt1 | contig 15926 bp, 15 predicted proteins | sample ColrivemetaGS741_FD_79112 | JGI IMG/M metagenome (GOLD analysis project Ga0102814, IMG submission 79112) | Estuarine microbial communities from the Columbia River estuary - Flood tide ETM metaG S.741 | ecosystem: Environmental > Aquatic > Marine > Intertidal zone > Estuary | place: USA... | reverse complement strand
TAGATTGAAATTGGTGTGTACCTCTAATCAATCCTTCAGGTTGTATGTATGACATTTCGTTTTATATTTGTGTTGATAATAATTTCTTATATATTATAAATATAAGGAAAGTGGATTTTTTAAACCCACTCCCTTAATTTTTTTTAGCCTTCGCTGAATGAAGTTCCTGATGAACCTATCACGAATCCAATAGAAATACCACGAACCGCACGAATAGGAACTAAATAAATAACCCCTTGTATGATTGCTTGGTCTACTATATCAGGTGTATTAATCGATTCATCAAAAATAGCTTCAAAGGTTTCTAAACCATTGTTTGCTTGAATAAATGATAAATAACTTCTGATTTCACCTGCTAAAGCATTTCTTGTAGAAGGTGTCAACGGTCTACCAATATATTTTCTAGCGATGAAATTGATTTCAATTTTAGCTTCATTTAATAAACGTCTAACATTTATAGATGAAAGTGATGATTCACGTTTCAATAATGTTCTATCGTTTAAAAGAACTGCATTTGGTTCTCCTGCAAATTTGACTACTGTATTAATACGTAAGTCATCTAAATCATCTCTTTGTGATAATGAGAATTTAGTATAAGGTAAACCACTTACAATACCACGTTCAAATCCTAATGGTGAATACCAAGGGGCTGAAACTGCATCGTTTAATGCTAATGTTCTTAGAAATACTGATACCATTGGTACTAATACTGATACCATTGGTACTAATACATTATTAACTTTTTGCCAAGGTGTTAACCCACAACCAAATGAAGTATCAAATGCACCTTCCATAGATGCGCCCATTGCTAATAATGCAGTAGTGGAATTTGCAATTGGTTTAGTTGCATCAGCAGGGATGAAAATATCACCACGTTCACTAGCCACAGTAAATGCATAGTTATATACATTCGCATGGTCTGTTAAATTTAAACCTACTAAAGCTACAGTTTTAAGTAAAACGTTATCTTTATCGGAAATTAAATCTAATGCTTTTTTATAACCAAGATAACCATTACCTGTAATTGTAGAGAAATCCAACCCAAAAGTATTAGATGGGGTTGCATTTGCACCAATCAATTTTTTTGTACTTTTACTAATACCATTAGTTGCTCCAAAAATACCGAATGTAAATTTACGATTATCTTTTGGTACTAATGTTATATCAGATGTTGATAATATAAATGGTGTTGCTTGTGTAGTATAAAATTGTGAATTAGATTTAGGTAATTCTGTATGAATAAACTCTAAAGTTTTACTGTTACTATCAAAATTTACACCCGAATAGTAATCATCCTCTGTACCTTCAGTTAAAACTGCTTGTATTAAAAGGTCATTAAAAGAATCATTAGCATTAAACCCAAACGCATAACCATCAAATCCAAAAGGAACTGCATCGTTAGGAAGGTCATCAATATTTCCTAAAATTACTCTTACATAACTACTTCTGTTATTATAATCTCCATCTGATTCAATTTGCCCCGATGTTTGATTAAAAGTATCTTTAACTGTACCAATTCGATTACCAATAAAATTAGTATCTGATGGGTCTAATGTTACATTAGAAAATATTTCCAATGCTTCTACCTTACTATCAACATCGTCATATTTACGAATAATTACATCAAATTTACCATGAGTAATATCTACCCCTGCTCTTTCAGATGGTAATTCAACATTAATAATAGAAATTTTAAATTGTCTATTAACTTGTTCGCCTTGAGATATAGATTCGAATCTAAAAAGATTATGATTTGTTCCATTATATGTTTGTGAAATAACCCACGGTGATAAACCTTCTTGATAACTAGGCATCGTTATTTCTGCGGATGATGTAGTTATAGAAAATGTCGCACCCGATGATAAACTTTCTGTTGGTTGAGCATAATATTTTAGATATACTCTGTTAGAGTCTGATATCGCTTGTGATAAATCTGTTACTGAACTCGTATTATTATTATATGTACTTGGTGATAAACTATAATTAAGGGTTTCTATTACTACTGACCCTGATTTTAGTTCTAATTTAATATCACCGTATGTAGGTGAAACACTTGCTGAAAATCCATTTATGCCATCAGCAATACCTTGTGATGTTAGATAAAATTGTGCAATTGAGCCTGTGAAGTCACCTTTAGAACCGATGATATCTACTGCTTTTCCTACTATATAATCTTCAGTACCCATTACTGATATCACCATTACTGATGCATTAGTACCTCTAAGTGTGTTATTAACTGTAAATCCTACATACTCTTCTAATTTTTTCATATCACTTTCACCAAACTGTTTAATATAATCATTATAAGATGAAAATAATGTTGGTGTAAATGCACGACCAAATGGTGTTGTACCAATGATGCAAAAATCTGCGATTTCGGGATTAACTGTTATGGCACTTTTATCTGTTTCTGTAAAGATAATATTAGGGGATTTTATTTTTGTTTTTGCCATTTATTTTTATATTTAATTTGTTAAAATTTTTTGAATTTGTCTTTAATTATAGTATTTTTATTTCATAATCAATTTTTAATAAAAAAAAGCCTACCATTTGCATGATAGGCTTTAATTTTTTCAGTTCAGTTAACTATTAACCGAATGATGCTAAATCTTGAACCAAGATTTTTGCATAGAATTCAGGACGAGTAACAACTTTAGCGTTACGAGTTTGAATGAATTGGTGAATAGAAGCATCTTGGAAAGATGTAATAGGTGGAGTCATCATATATGGAATATAATTCAGATATGCTGCACCTGAGTCTAAGAAGCTACTACCTTTGAAACCTAAAAGGATTTCATTTTCTTTCCAATATGGGTTTGAGTAAACCTTAAATTGGTTAGAAATAGAACCAACACTTTGTAAACCTACTGTGTAAGTATTTTCAGGTGATTCATTAGAACGGAAAGTTTCGAATGATTGGATTAAAGCTGCAACTTTTGGAGAAACAACTGCCCAATTCGCACGTCCACGTAGAGTTCTTTTTTGAATTTCATACGCTACTTCGTTCATACGAATACCTAAAGTACGATACCAATCTGATGGAGATAATGTAAATGTTGCTTGGTCGGTATCTGTTGTACCATCTGTTGCATTTACGAATCTACCAATTTGTGCAGACCAATATTTTTTGATTGGAGCTGCTTGAGATAACATCTCTAGAATTTCCAAATCTTCTTCTTGTGTTAAGAACTGAGACATGATATTAACCACTTCTTTTTGAGCATCCATTGTATGATATGCTTTTAAGTCTTGGATTAATTCAGGAGTCATTTGAGATTTTAACCAACGAGTTTTCGCTACTACAGTAGTGTTTGTTAGTTTAATATTCAATTCAGTTGGTAAACTAACACCTGCTTGACCTGATTCAAAATCACCTCTATCTTCAGGAGTAGGTTGTTTAGTATAAGATACATTTACAGTAGAACCTGATGGAACTGTACCTGCTGAACCTGATGTGTAATAGAATACATAATTTGCACCTGAAATTTTTGTATAATCACGTAATACGGCATCAACGTGTGAGCCTGTGTTAAATACAAAAGAAGCAAGGGCTAAATTATCAGGGTCTGATAATGCAGATGTAGGAACAGTCAATTTGAAGATTGTACTTGCTGCAACTGATGCTGATAATGATTCTCTATAACCCACTTCTGCCCAACCATCAACACCTGATAATGAACCTGTAGAAGATATAGCTGTTTGAATTGATTGATAATTCATAGAATAACTGAAACGATTTGCACCGTAGAAACCACCTGATGGGTCACTTGCGCCATTAGTAGTACCATAAACTGATTCATCAGCATTATAGATACTTCCTGCGGATGGTTTGTTATCATTAACTTGGAAATCCAAGAAGAATACAACACCTGTTGGTTTGTCAATCGATTGTGTGTAAATCAATTTTTTAGCATTACCCTCTACGAATACTTTACGTACTACAGGAAGAGCAATATCATGCCATTCTTCTGAACCTGCAGCGGTAGAAGTACGGGATGCTTCTTTTAATAATTGTTTAGCTTGGTTTTGTAACAACATAGCTAAATCGGAAGCGTCTTTTTCAGACAAACCATTTAAAAGTTTGGTTTTTTTCCATGTTTCTACAAGACGTTTTGCAACGACATTGTTAGATGCAGGTTCGTGTCTTTTGACTGCTTCGTTAAGGAATGATTGAAATTTATTCATATTTTTTAAATTTATTTGTTATTGTTAAATTATTTAATGTCTGCAAGACGAGCTAAGTTGTCTGCAAAGTCATAACCTACGACAGGTCTTTGGTTTTCTTTCAAACTAGTTCTGATAGGTTTTGAAAATTTACCAACTACTTTTTTATTTTCTGCAATATTAGTTTTTTTCTTTGGTGTATTTACCGATGTCGTAACTGCGGAAATAGATTCACTAATACGTTTGATATCTCTCTCAGTTTTAGCAGTATCTAACTGTTTCATGATTCTCAATTTCTGAGTTTCAGTAAGTTTTCTAGATTTTACTAATGATGTATATGCTTTCGCACGAGACATGTCCATTGAAGTTTCTGAGATGATACTAAATACTTTATTTAAGTCTCTTTTAAGTTTTCTGTTTTCCTTAACTAGAGCTTCAAATTTGATTCCACCTGTTTTATCAGATTCGTCAAGTTTTTCTTCGTCATCATCACCACAATCAGCTTCATTAAGGTCTTCACCTTCTGTAAGTGATTCTTCGTCTTCAACTTCTTCATCATCTTCTGAACTAGCTTCTTCTGCTTCGCCCATCAAAGATTTTAATTCTTCCATAAATGATTTTAAATCATCATCTTCACCTTCAGGTGATTCAACTTCTTCAACAACTTCTTCTTCTGATTCTTCAGGAAGTTCAATGTCTTCAACGTCTTCTACGCTTTCTTCTGATGATACTTCTTCATCTTCAAATTCTACGTCTTCTTCACCTTCGGCTTCTTCAACAAATTCGTCACCGAATCCATCTTCATCCTCAATGATTTCATCATCGTTTTCATTCATTTCTTCATCCTCAAATGAGTCCATTTCTGCAAGTTGAGAGTTTAATGCTTGTTTAACTGTTGGTGCAATAGATTCAAGAATCTCTTTTTTCACCATTTCTTCCGCAGATGCTTTTAATCTACGTGCTTCAACCAATGCTTTTTTAATTAAAAGAGAGCTATCGATTGGTTTTTTATTGTTTGTTTTCATATTGTTATCCTTATTGGTTTTTGTTTTTTTTTAATATAAATTAATATTATTAAAAGGATAAAAAACTAAATTATGTTAGTTTATAAGAAGTGCCTTTATAAATTTATAGTGTTATTTTTTAGATGTGCTTGATGTAACACTAATTTTTTAATATCTGTATATTAAGTATAGCTTTTTTATTTTATAATCAAAGAAATTTTTGAATTCTTTAATCTTTTTCGTATTTTTTTTGTATATCTATGTTTAGATTTGATTATATTACGTTTTTCTGATTTACTTTGGAAAAAACTTTTCTCATTATAATCTAACATTAATTCTGAATCGTACACTTTTTTATTAAAAATTTTTAGTGCTTCGTTCAAATTGTTATTTCTGACTTTTACGCCAATTGCCATATAGACCTCTTATATTTTAGTTAATAGTTTATTTATAGTAGTCTGTGTTGATGCAGACTTACCTATACTAAATATAACTAACATTTTATTTTTAAATGTATTATATTCTTTAGTATTCCATTCATAATATAATCTTGCTAATGTCTGAATATTATTCATAGAAATAGAAAAGTTTTTAGACCTAGCTAATTTTATTACTTCTGTTGAATAAGATTTTTTTAATAGATTTTCAATATGAGTCAATTTTTTATTTAATGTAATTTGATTATCTAAACTCCCCTTCCCCTTAGCAAGTATACCAAACAATGATTCGATAATTCCATCTACTCCATCAACAGACCATCCTAAATCATTTATTAAATAATTTTTTAAGAATGTTCTTGAAGTATTAATTTTAACATCTTTTTCATCATTAGTAAGAGTATTAACTTCCTCATCACCTTTTTCAGTTGCAGATTGTTCTTTGGGTGGTTCTACCTTTTTAGGTTGTTCTACTTGTTTTGGCTGTGGTTTTTCGATAGGTTTTTCAGCGGGTTTAGATGGTACTTTTTCAGTAGGTACATCTTTAGGTTTTTCCTCAGTTGGTTTTGCTAATTTTATACCTTGTTCTTCAGGAACTTTTTCATCTTTTTTATCTTGTTCCGTATCATCTTTTTCAGTTATAGAATGTTTATTATTTTCCATATAACTTTTTTGACAAGCTTCTAATTTTCTTTTAATATTATCTAATAAGTATTGCTTATCTTTTTTATCATCAGTTCCTTTAAATGCCAATGCTACAAATTTAGTAATCTGATTTTCATCAGCACCCATCGAAGTCATATCTGTTTTAAATTGTGACAAATAATTTTTTAAATCATTCAACATAGATGTTGAATCATTTGCTACTGCATTAGGTGCAAACCCTTCTTTAACACGTTTTTTAGTTTCTGAAACTACTTTATCACCATTTGTAATTTGGTCTTTATCCACGGTAACAATACTATCATTATTTTGTAGTTCCAATTTGTTTAATTCAATATTCAACGTTTTAGTTGCAGTTTGTAAAAAACTAATCATTCTTTTTTGTAAAGCGGGATTATGTTTTGTTGACAATACAATGCTATTAATTAATGCAATAAATTCTTCACGAATATCTTCATCAGACCATCCTGATTTTGTTAGGAATTTAATAAAATGCATATTAAATACATCAGGTGTATCTACAGATGGTTTTGGGGTTTTAACGTTGTTTATATCAGCCATTTTAATTTAAAATTTGATAGATTAATTTGTTTATTGATTTCATTTTACTTGCATATTTATCACGTGCTTTTTGTGTTGATTCGGCAATATATGCAAATGCACCAAATGTTGAAGGTTGTGTTACTGCATCCCATCCTATTAAATCAAAATCTTCATCAACTTGTACAGTATCATTACCCATATCTAATTCAGAACCTAATCCTCTTGAAGAGAACCCTATCGGGATATTATGTAATAAGCACCCTCTTAAAATATTAGCCATCGGAAAATGTTTTCCTGATAGAATTTCAACAGTACCCCATAATTCACTTCCTTCCCACCACAATTTGTTTATCTTATGTGATGCAGTTTTATACTCGATAATGTCTCTTTCAGCAGGGTGGTCTAATTCTCCAATAGCAGTATTTTGTTTTATAAGCTTTTGATATTTTTGAACTTCACGGGTTAAAACATCTTTTGGATATATCCTACCATTAGCATTTTTTTTATCGTATGCTTGCAATAAAACTGTTAAGAAGATTGGTTCATCTAATTCTATTTTTCGAAGTAACTCTGCATTAGTATAGTTTACTTTTGCAACGAAAGCTTCATCTTTTAAAACATGTTTCTGTGAATATTCAGGCATTTTAGTTTATGTATTAAATTGTTTTCGTATAATATCTAATTCTTCTTTTATCTCTTTAAGTTTTTTAGAAAATAATTCTTCTTTTAACTTTGTATAACCATTTTTTTCCATGGGTTTTGTATCAGATTTTCCAATAAAATTTTTTGTATGGACACCTGCTACATTTCCCGTTGATGAAAGTTCTTCTAAAGTTTCTTTTTCGAGCATCATTATTTTAACTCCTCTAATAGTTGATAATAAAGTAAAATCTTTTCATAATCTGAATCTGAATAAATTTTCTTTTTCTCTAACATTTGAAGGTTGGTTGTTACTTCATTAATTTTTAACTTTAATAATTTTTCATTATCTGTTTTTGAAGTTAATCTTTTAGCAGATTCAGTCAATGATTTTTTAATCGATACAACATGATTATTTACCCATTCGGATTCATCAGTCGTTTGATAAATAAAATCTTTAATAAATTTTTTCTGATTTTCATTCAATTTATTTTCTACTATAGTATTAAATCGTTTAACTAAAATATGATATGCTAATTTAATTTCATCAGAATCATATCCTTCAAAAATATCAGCAATTTGTTCAGATTCAACTAATTTTCTTTTACTAAGAGTTTCTAATATTGGTTTTCTAAATTTAGTTTTAGCTAAAAAATCTTTTTTTCTATTAGCTTCTAAGAATAGATAAACAGTTGCACTATCTTTATACTCAGGAATTCTAGTATTTACTAATGATTCCAATTGATATTTTCTCTTAATTTCTTTAACTAAATTGTATTTAGCTCTATTTAATAGATTTTGATTTAATGAATTGTGAAAATCACAAATTTCATTTAAAAGAAAATCTCCTGCACTTTTATCATCTTCTGTAATAACAGATTCTTTTAATAAAGTATTATATACTTTAAGTTCTTTCTTCAATATCCCTTTGGAAAAATGTTCCTTTATTAATTTGAAAGCAGAACTATCAGCTAATGTAGTACCATTAATAATATCTGTTGTAGTTTGACGAATTAAAAATTCATACAATAGATACGTGTTTTTATATTTCGAATGTTTTATATTGCTCATTTTCTCTTAAATAAAATTTAGTATTGTACATTTAATTATTATATTTTTCATATTTAATTAATTTTTTTATTAAATTTCTAAATCTGATGTTGTAGTGTTCCTTCTTTCAGGTGGATTTGAACTTTGTTTTCTTGCTCCCATCAAATCTTCTGCTCTACCCGTTGGTGCATCTTTCTGAATTGCATCGGGTGTAGAGGCAGGTTCTAACCCTTTATCTTCACCACTATCAGATTCTTCACCTGTTGTACCAACTTCTGAATCATCAGGTAATTCGATAGATGAAACAGTATCTTCACTAATTTTATCATCAATTTTATCATTTTGAATTTCTTTTTTCATGTTTTCAATCTCAGAATCAGATAATTTGAAAATTTCTCTCCATAAATAATCTCTTGAAAAGAATCCTGATTCTAACATAGATGAAGCAACATCTGTCATACGTTCTAATGTATCTAATTTTTCTGCTTCATGTAAATTTGATGGTGCAGTTAATGATAATGTAAACGACAATACATCTTTTTTAGAAAATCCTTGAAGAATTAAATGTGTTACTGCAACTTTTTCCAATTCTGAAATCATGATTGCTTGAATAGATTCTACAGTTTGTGCAAATCTAATATCCTCAGAACCTGCGGTGGCACGAGAATTTAATTGTTCTTCATAATTCAAAATAAAGTTAGGAATCCCTAATCCTGTCATTAACTTCTGACGTAATAAATTAATACCTTCTATAATATTTGTCTCATTAGATGCAGGGATTTCATCAAATGTTGTATTTTCATACCCTTCACGAACAGGTAAAATAATATCTTCAATAGCTGATAATGGGTCATATAACATATCATAATCACCCGTATCACTATTAATCAATGGTTTTTTCTTATATAATATCTTTAGTTGTTCAATAAAATTTGGTACTGATTGAGGTTCAATTGCACCAACATCAACTTTAAATACACGTTGATTTACTGAACGCAATAGGTAATAAACCATCATAAAATCTTCCAATAATGTCATCATTTTCCAATATTTACGTATGGATTCTAATAATGAAACTCCATATGGTAAAAATTCTACTGATAGCACATGTCTAAAGTGTAATATGAATTCTTCGTTCAAATCTTCTGATATATTTTGAATAACAAATTTTGTTACACCATCTCTAGTTTCGTCCTCTATACGCTCTACATCACCCGAACCGAGTGTTACTGCGTCTGTTACTCCGATACCCTCTTGTAAGTCCAAATAGACGTAGCAATCACCATATTTAAGCATTTGTCTTGTCCACATTGGTAATAATGTATCAATATTTAAGATTTGATAAAATAAATGTTCTAATGATGCTTTAACTCGTTCGTTTTCACAATCGATATGCATCATTTCATCTTGTAAATCTGTTAAACAAGATTGTTGTGCTAAAAGTGTTAATGCACGAGATATAATTGGGTCACGTTCCATTAAATCATATTCGTACATCAAGAACATTTTATTTTGTACTCGTGATGAATAATTATTCATAAATGAATTATAACCCGATGAATTTTTTAAAGTAAACAATCGGTCATACGCCATATTAATGGTTTTATCACCACTAACAGATTTTAATTTTAATTTATCGCCATCTTTTGTAGGTATTAATACCGTTTTGCCCGAAAAATATCGTCTTAAACGTTTAAATAATTGAAAATTGTCGTTATTTTGTTGATTTATTGCCATGTATAGTAATTATATCTTTTTTTATTTAAAATCAAGGTTTTATTATAAGTGATTGCAAATGTGAATAAGTTTTTTGCATATGTTTCGGGATAATCGAATTCATAACTTGTTGAGAATAATCCATCATTCTAATCTGTGTTTTTATATTATCGGATAACATATTTTCATCAGGTGTTTCTTTTTTTGAAAGATATGTTTCCATTTTTTCTTTTGTTCTCGCAGTACCCAATGCTAACATCCCTAAATATTCATCCATAGTATCAGTACTAGTAGTTTTCATAGTAATATCACCACGCAAACTATATACAGTTACACCAATACCAAGTGCCATTAAACAGTCATCAGTAGCTTTATTTTTAGTTTCTGCTTGTGCTTTACCGTTAATCATCTTAAAGGTTTTAATCTCTGTTAATGTTCTTATAGAACGAATTTGTAAAGCTTCATCAATTTCAGGAACTTCAATACATTGTTCTAACTGTTTGATGATTAATGGTCTAGTTTTCATTGTTGTTTTCCAACCAAAATCTTTTTTTGTAATACCTAAAATTTTACCCTCTTTACCTTGACCACGAATATAAATATTATGATAACTCAAATCCTTACTACGCTGAACAATTGCAGTACCAACGGCATTCGCTTCAATAACTAATAATGCACTATTATATCTTCGTGCAATAGGTACAGGTATCCACCCAAACTCTTCATAATGTATTTTAGAAACATATTCTGCTACTTGAACCATTTGTGGAACTGAAATTACTTGAACAACATTCTTGTCATTGCCACCTTCAGCACAATCCACCGAAACAATATATGATTGGTCGGGTTGTGGTTCTTCCCATATCCATAAATGTCCTTCTTTTCGAATCGGTTCACGAACCATATTTGATTCGATACGTTTGATAAAATCAGGGTCAAAATAAGAATCAAGTGAGAAACCGAATTCGGCATCATACTCTTGTGATGCTTCACGTTTGTCCATTGTTCTATCTTTTTTCTTTCTCCATTCCCAATCGGGTGAACCATCAGGTAATTGTCTTTCAGGATGGACATACCACGGTAATTGAGTTAATTTAAATTCTGAATCTTCTGCTAAAATGTTGGTATATGTTTCATAAAACCACCCAACAGGTTCAGCAGGAGATGATAATGCTATTAATTGACCCCCCGTGTTTAATGTAGGTTCAATCTGAGAGAAAATTTTATTTGCACCAACGATGAAGTGAGCCTCATCCATGATGAAGACTGATGCTGCAATACCACGAATACCTGAGTTTTTACGAGATGCGTATGCTTTAATACGTGAACCGTTTTTTAATTTTAAAACTGTAGTTGTTCTATTAGCCCATTTAACCATTAAAAATGGTGGTAAATTATCATACGCAAATAATAATTTTTCATGTAACTCTTGAGCAGTACTTCTATCTGTAGCTACTACCGCAACTGTTTTAGTAGGGAAAAATGTAATTAACCACAATGATATAGCAGAATATAATGTAGATACCCCCAACTGTCGTGATTTGACAATTTGGTGCAATAGGTAGTCAGGGTCAAAAAATTTTTTGACCAAATCTATCTGAAATGGATATAAAATAAATGGTAACGAGCCTTTGATTACATGAGGAATCTTAACATACTTTTCAATGAAATATATTGGGTCTGCTTGACACTTTATATATTCAGGATGTGAAGTATCAGCTTCACCTAGTTGAGTTGTGTAAGTAGGTGTCGTTCCAACTCGCTTCGCTGTCCTCGATGTCTGAGTCGTTGTCCTCTTGTTCTTGTTCAATGCCCCTTTGGTTCTGCCCATAATTGTTTTCTTGTTTTAATACTTTTCTTTTAAAATCTAATATCGATTTAAAGAACAATTGGAAAAAATTAGGATTTAATTCTTCGTATAATTGTTCTAATAATTCGGTATCAAATTCTTTTTCCTGATTTGTTTCTTTATCAACACCATATCCTTTTAATAAAAAATATAAACCTCTTAATATATCTTTAGGTAAATCTCTATCCCAATGTCTAACCTTTAAAAACATATGATATTTTTGGTCATTCAATATATCTAAACAAATGAAATAGATATCTTTCTTTTTATCGATGAAATTTTTCTTACATATTGCATCACTTGTTTTACCACCCTTTTTCCATATATCACGAATAGTCATATAACCTTTGCGTATCAATGGACGTTTAAAAAAAATCACATAATCATCTCTACTAGTATTTAATTCATTTTCATAAATTTTTTTAATAGATTCGGATATAATTTTATGTTCATTAATCTTTTTCATTAATTTTTTATGGTATTTTTCAATGTTTCTAATTCTACCTTTTTGGCATCGATGATTAATTTGCTCATATCTGTAGCAAGTTTATTAACTTTTTTTCTTTCGGTTGTATATTGTTGGGTTAATTCGTTTGTAGTTACAGACATATCTTTGGTGACTGAGTTTACAAACGTATCCATTATCGAATTAACCTTGTTCATAACTAACTTAAATTTAGTAGTAATTGCAGATATTGCCCCTTTAAGCATACTACCAACGGATTCATTTAATTCTGCTTTTATATCATCCAATGATTGCAATTCAGTTTCGATTTTAGCTTTATGCTCGGAGTAATATGTTGCAAGTTGGAATTTTGTTTCTGATGCTTTACCTACTTTTTCAGAAGATTCATCAAATGTAATATATTTTTCTAATTTTTCAAACAATTCCTTATTTTGATGTATTACTTCAAATCCTTCCTGTGACATATTATAAGTACCTTTTTGAGTTTTTGATATAGATAATAATGCTCTCAATCCTTTTACATAAATAGTAGTATTATCAATCAAATTTTGGTCTATATCGCTATAAGCAATCATATATTCTTTAACTTGTCTTATTAATTTTTTAAGTTTTTTTTGTAATTCTGTTTTACTTGTTTCTAATACATTAGGAGTTGATGATACATAATTTATATCTTCGGGAGTCAGATTATATTTTAGCATCAATTCTTTCTCAATTTTAGATTGATACCTCATAAGTTTATTGCTGAGTTCATCTTCCATTGCATTTTTTGCTTGTAACAAATATGCTTTATCATCAAATGCTTTTTTTCGTTCTCGTATATGTTGATATTCATTGTCGATGACATTATATAACGATGAAATTCGTTGCATAGAATCACGTGTCTCTGCCATTTCCAATGTCATATCTGAATCGACAAATGGTTTTATTTCATTCATTAATTTAGTCAAATTGACTAATATGCTTGAAACTTTATATTTTACTTCAGAAGATTTTTTAGTCGATTCTGTTAATAAATTATCCAATTCCTTTATGACTATATCATTTTCTTGAAGAATAGTACCCTTACTCAGTTTTCCATAATTTATTATAATAGAGAGTTTATCATCCAATGATTCACCCGTTTTTCTTTTAACAATTGGTGATTTAACTGTAGTTTCAATTTCTTCCGTAAGAACACGTTTAATATCTTTTTTAAGCACTTGTAATTTATTATACAAATATAGGTTTCTGTATTTCATAGTATTTATGTTATTATTTTTTCATCTTTAAATTTTTTAAGAAGTAATCCATATTCTTCTTCGGTATATAATTCTTTTAATTGTTTTAAAGTACCCAATGGTCTTCCAAAATGGTCTTTAACAACAATGGTGTCTTCATTAATTATATCATTTCTTTTATTTAGTATAAGTTCATCAGTTTCTTTTTTTGCAAAGCATGATGTACAACAATTAGTATCTTTTATTGATAGAATATTATTAGTGTTTTGTGTATTATTTATAAATTTAGTACCACAATCATGACATATTACAAAAATCTTTGTATCTTCAATATTACTTTTTAACGAGAATTCAATTTTAAACCCTTCTTCTTGTTTATACCATTTATTCTTTTCGAACCATATCTCACCAATTTCTCGTTTTTTATTCATACTGTTTGGTAAAGGTTTTAAATTATATGTTTTTGTTTCGGGTATTTTCCATGCTTTAAGGTATCTGTTTATTGCATAGTTAGAAGCGTTTTCATCAATTTTCATGTGTATAGTGTTTAGTTAATTTTTTAATTTAATTTTTTAAATAAAAAAAGCCCATAAACCTAATTATGAGCTTTTAAATATTTTGTTAAAGTTAATCTTTAAAAAGTGGTTCTAGAATAAACAATGTTTGTAAATCTAGTCTTAGACCTGCTTCATCAAATTCTGTTGAACTTAAAAATACAGGAGTAGTGACTTCGATTTCAACATTGGATAATTCTACCAATTTTGCGTTTAATTCAGGAATATTATCGAATTCAACTTCATTGGTGTCAACTTCTTCTTTTGTTCCATCTGCTTTTTCAACTACCGATTTACGTCTGATGTAATTTCCTTCTGCATCTGTTTTGACATATTCTTTTTGGATTTCTGTTGATGCTTCTGAAAATTCAGTTAATGCTTCACTAAATGTTTTTACTAGTTTTGCTACTTTGAAGCCTGTTGATACTTTAAGATTTTTTGTATCAATTTTTGATAATGCTTCTGCGATATTACGTAATTCGAAATTTTTTACTGTTATGACCATAGTTCCTCTGCGGTTTTGTTATTGGTTATTTGTTTTGTATCCCTAATTATAGGTTTTTTTCATTTTGAAACGAATTTATTTTATTTATTTTTTTAAAATTAATTGGTGTGTGTAAATGTATCCGAGTATTTGGTGTAAGCATTCCCTGTACCAAATTGTACTTCTCCCCTATAATATTTTATACCACCAAAAAACCAATTAAACACATAATCTTTGTAATATCCACCCGAATAATCAAACCACGCACCTTCTATTCGATTAGCGGTAAAAGAACTATTAGTTGCACCAATGATACGAAACCTCCCTGTACCATTGAAACCAATCCGAAGGGTAACCACATCGGGGCTATTTGAATTAACAAACGATATTAATGAAGGTGTATTAATGGTTGGGGCAGATTTAGAATAAAATTCACTAGTACTTCGTATTGTAGCATTTACCATTAATCTATAATTTTCCATAGTTTTGGTATTAGGTGTCACACCTGCAAATTCTGTTTCTAATGTTGTTGTTGATACTGTTCCACTACTTGGTATAGCCATTTATTTTTTCCTCCAATAATACAATTTTATCATTTAATCTTTTTATTTCATCATGCAAATTACTTATACCTTTATGTAGTAATGGAATCATACCCACATAATCCAATGTTAAATAATTTTCATCTATCGGTGCAGGTCTTACCAATTCAGGAAATGTTCTTTGTACATCTTGTGCAGAGAAACCCCATCGTTTATCTGTTGATTCTAAATGTTCTTTATTTAATATAGAATAATCATCATTAAAAGAAAATGCATTAAAACTTAGTAATTTATCCAATATATTATCTTCATAGACTATATTTTTTTTCAATCTAATATCAGATGATGTCCATGTTATTGTCCCTGTTACAGATAAATTACCACCCATAGATGTTGTACCTGTGACTCTTAAATTAGAACCTGATAATGCACCCGATGCAGATAACATTCCACCTACAATCGTATTACCTGTACTTTTAATGATTGAACCTGTTATTGCACTTGATACATTTAAACTACCACCCCAATCGGTATATATCGATGATGTATTTGATGTATCAATTTTAAAAATGTTAAAACTAGCTGAATTTGGTGC
>Ga0102814_10001588_pt1 | contig 16014 bp, 16 predicted proteins | sample ColrivemetaGS741_FD_79112 | JGI IMG/M metagenome (GOLD analysis project Ga0102814, IMG submission 79112) | Estuarine microbial communities from the Columbia River estuary - Flood tide ETM metaG S.741 | ecosystem: Environmental > Aquatic > Marine > Intertidal zone > Estuary | place: USA... | reverse complement strand
TTTTAAAGGATTGTCAAACTCAGGGAAATTGAATGAATTACAGTTAATTTCTATCAATTAAAATTCAAGTTGTAGAATTTTATAAAAGAATATGTGGTGAAAGTGAATCTGCAACTTAATATGCTTTTTCAACTTGAAATGTATAATTATGGATGCAAAGTATAAGTCTTTTTTTTAAATAACACTTAGGCTGGTAAAAAAGCTGAACAGTTCAAATAAAAACTGCCATTGTAGATTGTATCAAATTTGAATAAGAGTTGTGTGAACCTGAAAAGGATCTAGACTCAAATCGATTTGTTGGGATGAATAATGTATTTTCAGATTTAAGGTAGAATATTTTAGTATTTTGTTCTTCATGTTTTACAAAGAACTCGATTCTATTCCAACTTTTACAGAGATAACTCATCTCGAATTGTATAAGCCCATTCCAGACAATTGGTATGTAGTTATTTCTGATGTAGTTAATTCAACCCAAGCAATCGAAAAAGGTCATTATCGCGATGTGAATATATTAGGTGCTGCTCCCATTATGGCCATTTTAAGAGAACTATCTATTGATGATATTCCCTTTGTATTTGGTGGCGATGGAGTATCGCTTTGTATTCCAGAATCAAAATTAGACTTAATAAAAAGAGTTTTTTCAAACACAATTCTTTTAGCTAAAACGGACTATGATCTTGAATTAAGAGCGGGTATTATACCTGTAAAAGATTTATACCATGCAGGAGAAACCCTTTTAGTTGGGAAGTTGAGAATCAGTGATATTTATCAACAAGCAGTTTTTTTTGGTGGAGGGCTTACAACAGCAGAGAAATGGTTGAAAACAGGAAACCCAAATGTAATCATGCTCACTGCTGAATCTCACGAAAGTGTGAGCTATGAAGGGCTTGAATGTAGATGGCAACCTATAAAGTCATCTATGGATCATACCATTAGTATGCTCATCAAACCCATAAGTTCAAATACTGAAGAGCAATTAGTGGTATATAATGAGTTTATTCAGTTTTTCGAAAGTCTATTTATTCAACCTGATAATCATCCTATTCATGAAAAAAACATGCAAATGTTTGGAAGATTTAAAGAGTTGCTTTCTGAGACAAGAATCAGAACACAAGGTTTAACTATTTGGGGGAAAGTGAAATATCTATTTGAAATTCGATTGAGAATGTTAATAGGTATAATTATGATGAATAGAGGCATAGCTACAAGTTCTACAGCTTGGGGAGAATATAAGACAGATGTAATTGCAAACTCAGATTTTAGAAAATTTGACGAGATGATTCGACTTGTTGTGTCATGTACTAAAAATCAGTTAAAAAGTGTTGAATCGTGGTTGGAACAAAAATATGTTGAAAGAAAATTAGTTTATGGCATTCATGTTTCAGATGCTGCATTAATAACTTGCATGGTTTTTCAGTATAATCGAAATCATATACACTTTGTGGATGGAAATAACGGGGGATATGCAAGTGCGGCAATTGAATTAAAAAAAAGATCTAGACAATTAATCGAGGAGAATCCGTAACTTTGCCAGCGTTTACCTTTTGATAATCAAGCAAGAGCTTTTCTTATCAGGGTTATAAAAACTATTGTCGAATATGTTCATGGAACTATTTTGGCAAATGAATTATCCAATTTTGTACAAACATTAAGTCTGAATTTAAATTATCGTATATGAAAGCTTTCGAAAATACTGACCTGAAAATTATTGAACTTGAAACTGAAGACGGCGGTGTAGCACGTTTATATTTACTTATTGAAACTATCGAAGGTACCGAGTTTGATATGCAGAAATTCATTGATGATATGGATGAAGTGATGCCAAAAGTGGATAAAAATCCAAATGCTTTCGATGAGATGTTAAATAGAAATAATGTCTTAGAGATATTTGACGAAGAAGATATTGAAGAAATGATTGATGAGGGTGAATTAGACCCTGAAGATTTACATCAGTCTATTTATGAATTTTACTCCATCGAACAAAGCGGAAACAGCTTTGATTTTGATACCGATAAAGACGATAATTAATTCCAAACAGTGATAGATTTTCAGGAAAAACGGCGCATTTTAATTAGTGCGCCTCGTTATATTGCGCCAATAACTGTAGAAGAAACAGAAAAACTCGGCTATGAAGTAAGAGTCGAAAAAGATAATGCTCTTTCTATTAGGGGAAATCTTGCAGATGCAATGAAACTCAATTTATGGTTAAGAACAGCTCATAAAGTTCAGTTCCATTTATTTGAAGGAAGAGCAAAAAACATTGATGAATTCTACACAGTAATTAATGAATTTGCTTGGGAAGACCTAATTCCTGAAGTAGAAGATGCCTACGTTAGTATACAGTCTGCTACTCACAATGATACGATTCGTGATACACGCTTACCAAATTTAAAAGCAAAAGATGCAATTGTCGATAGACTAACTGAGAAGTATGGGTTTAGACCTGATTCTGGTTCAGAAACAGACAAGACGGTATTATTTATATATTGGAACAGAGATCGTGTTTCCGTTTTTCTTGATACATCTGGAACTCCATTAAATAGACGCGGCTATCGTCACCAACCACATAAAGCACCTTTGCAAGAATCTTTAGCGGCTGCTTTGATTCTTAAATCAGGTTGGGATCCAAACTCTCATTTTGTAAATCCAATGTGTGGTAGTGGTACATTAGCAATTGAAGCTTTTTTAATTGCTACAAGAACTGCTCCCGGTTTATTGCGAGAAAATTACGGTTTCATGCACATAAAGGGATACGACTCAACGATTTGGGAAAACTTAAAAGAAGAAGCTAAGCAACAACAATTACCTATTAGTGAGGGAATGATTGTTGCAACTGACCGCGACCCAGAAGCTATTGAAGCAGCAAAAGGAAATGCTGAAAGAGCGAATGCTAGCGCCCACATATTATTCCGAATATCAGATTTTCGTGAGACCTTTATTCCTGTAGGAAAAGGTACAATTATCATGAACCCTGAATATGGGGAACGTTTAGGTAGTGAAAAAGATTTACAAAAAATCTATACCGCTGTAGGTTCCTATTTTAAACGTCGCGCTCAAGACTATGGCTGTTTTGTTGTCTCTACACATGAATGGTTACGATTTATTAAGCTTGAACCAAGAAATCGCTATAAGTTTTATAATGCGAATATTGATGTCGAGTTTGTTGAATACCAAATTTACCCAAGTAAGAAGTCTATGGCAGAGACTAGTGGTGATCAGAAACCAAAAAGAGTGATGAGAAGCAGAAAGAACAAAGACGAGTAATAAATAATCTTAAATATCGTCTTTAGTTTGAAAAAAAATACTGCGAAAACACTCGATATGTGCATTGACCCATATCATCAAAACGGTGGGCAACTGCCTGCCTTGATCTGACTTCCTTCAATCCGAAGATAAGGCCTGTCATCACAGAACAGAGTCAGAATCCCAAAGATTATTCTTATCGACAATGACTTCTCCGTAGTGCTTCCGCAGTGGTTAAACTTACGAATTTGCCTGCTTAATTGCACTTAAAAGTTCAGAAAGTCTTAGTGCAACTTCTGGAGAAGCGGCTTCCTGCGAATGTTTTTTTCGCTCAATAAATAAATCTTCGGCAATAGAAAAAGTAGCTAAAGCGGAAATCGTTGACTCTGGTTGGCCAATTAAATCTTTTCTAAATTCAGAAAATCGTTGATTTACATATTCTGCAGTTTCATGTAGCATAGATTCATCTTCAGGAGAAACGTCCATTGAATAAATCTTTCCCAACAAATTGATTTTCACTTTTTTCATTTATATACCCTACTTTTTTATTTGTTGGTCAATTTTTTTTAACAAATGATCTACTTTTGCTTTCATTGCAATTCGATCATTTGTGTCTAAGTGTTCAAAAACATCGGCTTTTTTTTGATTCAAAGCTGTTTTTAGCTCTACATTTTTTGCATTTAGAACAGAATTTTTTTGAATTAGTAATTGAATCTGATTTTCCAGTTCATTAATAATTGACAAAACAGCATGTTGATCCATAATAACAAAGCTCACAATTAGATTAAATAGGTTGACCTTGCAAAATAACTAAGATCTTAAAACCGCACCAAATTGATTATTCAATTTCTTTAGAATTTTTTGGATAATCGGTTCAACAATTTGCATGGTTAAGGTTTTTGTTTCGTCTTTAAACGTTAAACGGTAAGCTATACTTTTTTTACCATTTTCAAGAGTTCCACCCTCAAATACATCAAATATATGGTAGGAGTGAAGCAAATTACCCGCGGCTTTTACAAGTGTTGTGCTCATATCACCCGTTTGAATTGTTGTATCAACAACGAGTGCAAGATCGAATTCAAAGTTAGGGTATTTAGGGATGGAAACAGCTTTAAATTCATCTAATTTCTCAGCAAAATTTTCCAATTCAGTTAAATCAAATTCAGCAAAATAAACTGGATAGGTTAAGTCTAACGATTTGTTTTTATTAGGTTCAATAACTTCCAAGGTTCCAATTTTTGTTTTTCTAATATAGTAATCTAAATTTCCAGTCTCAGAATATGATTCTGTAACTAAATGACTTAATCTATTAGACTGAAACCACGCATTTACTCTAGCTTTTAAATCACCAAAAGAATAGACTTGTGCTTTTCCTATCCATTCCTCACGAGATTTTAAGCCACATAGTCCAAATCCAATATGAGAGTGTTCTTTAACTCCATGTATAAAAGTTCCTTTATCATTGGTTCTTTCAAAAATGTGTCCAATTTCAAATAAAGCTAAAGAGTGATTACCTCTGTTAAGATTAAAAGAAACTGTTTTTAAGAACCCAATTTTTAACGTATCTCTTAAATAGGTTAAATCTTTAGAAATAGGATTCATTGTGGGAATGAGATTTTCACTGTTTTTATGTTTTAAAGCATAAGACTCAGGAAGTAATGAATTACAATAGATCTCAGTAAAACCTAAAGCAGCACTTTTAGCTCTATTCGTTTCAGTGAAAGTTTCATGAAAAGGGTAGGGAGATGGGGTATGAAATGCAGTGTTTTTTGGTGATTCAATGGTGTTGTAATCTAAAACACGCGCAACTTCTTCTACTAAATCAATGGGTCTTTCAACATCTGGGCGGAAAGTTGGAACACTAACAGCTAATTCATCATCAGAGATAACAACTACACCAAATTGAAGACGTGTTAAAATATCTTTTGCAGTTTCTTGAGTAATTCCGGTGCCTAGAATTCGGTTTGCATAGGAGATTTTAAATAAAACTTCTTTAGGTTCAGTTTTGATAGGATGTTCATCTAATGTGCCATCAACTAAGGTTCCACCTGCTAATTCAACTATTAAAGCGGCGCAACGCTCTGCCGCTAATAGGGTTACATTTGGATCAATACCACGTTCAAAACGATAAGAAGAGTCAGTTTGTAATGCAGTTTGTTTTGATGTTTTTCTAATTCCAGTAGGTTCGAAATAGGCTGTTTCTAATAAAACATCTTTAGTTGCATTCGTGATTTCGGAGTTTTCACCACCCATAATTCCAGCTAATGCAACAGGTCTATTATCATCACATATAAATAATGATCCAGCAGGAATTTTTCGAGTTTGAGAATCTAAGGTAACAAACTCAGTTTCATTTTCAAAAGCTTGAACAACAATTTTTTTAGAGCTAATTTCATTAATATCAAATGCATGCATGGGTTGACCAAATTCATACATTACATAATTAGTAATATCAACAACATTATTAATTGGTCTTAAACCAATAGCAGTAAGATAATTTTTTAACCATTCTGGACTTTCGCCAATTGTTACGTTTTGAATCACTTTTGCCGTATAGCGATGACATTTTTCAGGATTTTTGATTTCAATATTGATGAAATTACTAACAGAGCCTGTATTAGAACTTGTATTTAATTCAGGTAAACAAAGTGGTCTATTTAAAACTGCAGATAAATCTCTCGCAACCCCGATGTGGCAAGTTGCATCTGGGCGATTAGGAGTAATACTAATTTCAAAAACAGAATCTGAGTTTGTAGAAAGAACATCAATAATAGGGGTTCCAATAGGCTTATCAGTATCTAAAACTAAAATTCCTGAATGATCTTCGCCAAGTCCTAATTCATCTAGCGCGCAAATCATTCCTTCGGAAACTTGTCCACGAATTTTACTTTTACGAATGGTTAGAAATTCGCCAGGTTTAATTTCTACAGGTAATGTAGCGCCAACTGTAGCAACAGGAACCAATTGGCCAGCCGCAACGTTAGGAGCGCCACAGACGATGGATACGAGTTCATCTGAGCCTATATCAACTGTAGTAAGTTTTAAGCGATCAGCGTCAGGGTGAGGAATACAGGTTATAACTTTGCCAACAACAACTCCTGCAAGATTAGAACCAACACTTATTACTTCATCAACTTCAAGACCTAGAAGAGTTATTTTATTTTCAATCTCATCGACACTTAGTCCATCAAGATTTACATATTGTTTAAGCCAATTAAGAGAAATTTTCATAAAAGAGAAGATTAAAATCCCACTAGGGGAATAATAAATTAGTGTTATTGCTGCCTAATTAGGCGAATTGAGAAATTAAACGAACATCATTTTCGTATAAATCACGAATATCATTCAAGCCGTATCGTAGCATAGCCATTCTGTCTACACCTAAACCAAGTGCGAAACCAGTGTATTCATCAGGATTGACACCACAGGCGGATAATACATTTGGATCTACCATTCCAGCTCCTAGAATTTCGAGCCATCTACTACCATCTTTACGTTCCCACCAAACATCCATTTCCATACTTGGTTCAGTAAAAGGGAAGAATGAAGGTCTTAAACGATACTTAACATCTGAGCCATACATCATTTTGGCAAGTACTATCAATGTTTCCTTAAGTTCAGCCATGGTAACATTTTTGTCGATATAAAGGCCTTCAACTTGATTGAATAAGCAATATGACTTAGCTGTAATAGATTCGTTTCTATACACTCTACCTGGCATAATGGAGCGTATTGGAGGTTTTTGAGATTGCATTAAACGAACTTGAACTGGTGATGTATGTGTTCTCATCACTAAATCGGATTTACCCACTTCATCTTTTCTAACAAAGAAGGTGTCTTGCATATCACGAGCAGGGTGCTCAGGAGGGAAGTTTAATGCAGTAAAGTTATGAAAGTCGTCTTCTAGTTCTGGTCCATCAGCAATAGAAAATCCAAGGCGAAAAAATACAGCCTTTATTTCATCTAATACTTTACTTAATGGATGCAGGCCACCTTGATTAAAAGGAAGCACCGGTAATGTTAAATCGTCGGTAGCTTTTTTGATAGTTGGTCCAGAATTTTCGAGTTCGGTCTGAGCTGATTCAAAAATTTCTTGAGCGATTTGTTTTACATCATTTATGAGTTGCCCAACAATGCGTTTCTCTTCGGCGGCGGCTTTACCTATAAGTGGCATTAATTCCGAAATTTTACCTTTTTTCGATAAAAAGGTTAATCTAAATTGCTCTAACTCAGCTTGATTTTTAATTTTCTGAGCTTTGAGAGATTCTTTAATGGCTGAAATTTGATCGAACATAGGTATGGACTTAAAAAAAAAGGCAAACTATCACAATGATAATTTGCCTATGATAGATTAATGTGACATTAATTTAAGGCTTTTTCCACAATCGCTTTAAATGTCTTAGGATCACGAACGGCGAGATCGGCTAGTACCTTGCGGTTTAATTCCATGTTTTTGTCTTTCATGGCATTAACAAGGCGGGAGTAAGAAGTGCCGTTTAAACGAGCTGCTGCATTAATACGAACGATCCAAAGTTTTCTGAATTCACGTTTCTTGACCTTGCGATCGCGATACGCGTAGACGAGTGCTTTTTCAACGGCGTTTTTTGCTACAGTATAAACGTTTTTTCTTGCGCCCCAGTAACCTTTCGCGCGATCTAAGATCTTTTTGCGACGGCGACGGGAAGCCACCAGATTGGATGAACGTGGCATTTTTGTTTAACGTTAAGTTATTGTTTTAGTGATTTAGATATGAAGCATGTGTTTGACAAGCGCCAAATTAGCGTCGTGTACAAGGGTAGTCCCACGTAACTGACGTTTTCTTTTAGGGCTTTTTTTAGTCAAAATATGGCTGCGGAATGCGCTTTTGCGTTTAATTTTACCATTTGCGGTAACAAAGAAACGTTTTTTTGCGCTACTGTTTGTTTTTACTTTAGGCATACTATGATTGTGTTTACCTTAAAATTTAAAGAGCCTGAAATATATTCATAAAACTAATTAACAACAATTATAATTGTCGTTTTTATCAGTTAGAGTAGCTCACATTAAGAAGATTAAAAATATCAATTTATTCTAAGTTTTTCGCTATCAAATATCAATAGTTTGAAGAGAAGTAGCAATGAAAGGCAATTAGTTTGTAAAAAAACACCAAAAAACGATTTTTTATCTTCAAAAAATAATAGGTCTTCGTAAAAATTGATTTTTAGTAAAGAGATAGTTGTGAAATTGAATTAAGCCAATTCGGCATTTAAGCAAAAAAACTTTTTTTAGTGTCGATTAATCTGCCAAATACTACAGAGTTGTTACTATGTGATATTAAATCTCTAATTGTAATTCGATTGTTGAATAAGATTTCAAAAAAAAAGTCAATCAGTTTGAAAATGATTGACTTTTAAAACGCAAAGTGATAAACAAGAATTATTTAGTAGGTGCAAGAAGCATATTCATTCTTTTACCTTCTAGTTTAGGTGGAGATTCCACTTTACCCAGATCACTGAGTGCATCAGCAAATCGTTTTAGTAGCTCGAGACCTTGCTCATTATAGACAATGTCACGACCTCTAAACTGAACCATTGCTTTTACTTTATTTCCCTCAGATAAAAATTCCCTTGCATGACGCATTTTGAATTCAAAATCATGATCATCTGTGTGTGGTCTGAATCTTAATTCTTTAATTTGAACGGTATGCTGTTTTTTCTTGGCTTCTTTTTCGCGTTTTTTCTTCTCATACACGAATTTGCCGTAATCCATTATTTTACAAACTGGAGGTGTTGCACCTGGCGCAATTTCAACCAAATCCATTTCTAGTTTATAAGCGATGTCTAGTGCTTCTTTCGGAGAGATAATTAAGTGCTCTCCATCAGGTCTGATTACACGAATTTTATCAGCTCTAATTTCTTCATTAATTCTGTTACGATCCTCATTATGTTGTGATGAAGAGGATTTTATAATTTGCTTTGCGATAGGTAACTCCTACGGTTTGTTATGATTGTTTGGAGAGTTCTTCATTGAAGAACGAAATAAAATCAGAAATTACGAAATTTCCAATAGCTCCTTGTTTATGTTTTCTTACTGAAACTGAATTAGATTCTGCTTCTTGTTCCCCCACGATAAGCATAAATGGCAATTTCTGCAATTCTGCATCGCGAATTTTCTTGCCAATTTTTTCATCTCTGAGGTCAACAATGGCACGAATGTCTTTTTCTGCTAATGCAATCTTAACAGAATCGGCATAATCATTAAATTTTTCTGATATTGGGAGGATGGTTAATTGATCAGGTGTTAACCAAAGTGGGAAATTTCCGCCACAATGTTCAATTAGTACAGCAACAAAACGTTCAAGAGAACCAAACGGTGCTCTGTGTATCATTACGGGTCTATGTTTCTGATTGTCAGAACCGGTAAACTCTAATTGAAATCGCTCTGGTAACTGGTAATCTACCTGAATTGTTCCTAATTGCCATTTTCTACCAATAGCATCTCGAACCATAAAATCCAATTTTGGGCCATAAAAAGCTGCTTCGCCTTCTTCAATTATGGTTCTTAATCCTTTTTCTGCAGCAACTTCTTTGATAGCAGATTCAGCTTTGTTCCAAGCTTCATCTTCTCCAATATACTTAGTTTTATTTTCGGGATCACGAAGGGAGATTTGTGCAGTATAGTCTGTAAATCCTAATGAATTAAATACATACAAGACTAAGTCAATAACTTTTGAGAATTCTTCTTTAACCTGATCATGTCTACAGAAAATATGTGCATCATCTTGGGTAAAACCACGAACTCGAGTTAAGCCGTGCAATTCGCCACTTTGTTCGTAACGATAAACGGTCCCAAATTCAGCTAAGCGCAATGGTAAATCACGGTATGATCGTGGTTTTGCTTTGTAAATTTCGCAGTGATGAGGACAATTCATCGGTTTTAATAAAAACTCTTCTCCATCTTCAGGTGTTTGAATCGGTTGAAAAGAATCTTTACCATATTTTGCCCAGTGGCCAGAAGTTTCATATAATTTTTTGCTTCCAATATGTGGAGTCACAACAGGTTGATACCCTGCTTTAATTTGAGCCGAACGTAAAAATTGCTCAAGACGTTCACGCAGGGCAGTCCCTTTTGGTAACCAAAGAGGTAAGCCTTTTCCTACCAATTCAGAAAATGTAAATAATTCTAATTCTTGTCCGATTTTGCGATGATCACGTTTTTTTGCTTCTTCAAGGCGTACTAAATATTCATCTAAGAATGTCTTTTTAGGAAATGTAACACCATAAATTCGTGTTAACTGTTTATTATTCTCATTTCCTCTCCAATAGGCACCCGCAATACTCATTAATTTAATGGCTTTAACAATGCCAGTGTTCGGAATGTGCGGGCCGCGGCATAAATCAGTAAAAGATCCTTGAGTATAAAACGAAATCGTTCCATCAGCTAAATCCGTAATTAATTCAATTTTGTACGGATCTTGTTTCTCTGTAAAATAAGTTAGAGCATCTTCTTTCGAAACCTCACGACGAGTAAACTCTTGTTTTTCTTTAACCAGAGATTTCATTTTTTCTTCAATAAGATCTAAGTCTTCTGGAGTAACTTTGTGATCGCCAAAATCAATATCGTAATAAAAGCCAGTTTCAATAGATGGTCCGATTCCAAATTTGGCTTCAGGGAAAAGTGCTTGAACAGCTTCTGCTAAAATATGTGCAGAAGAATGCCAAAAAGTAGCTTTGCCATCATCAGAATCCCATGTATTAATTGCAATAGATCCATCAGATGGAATTTCACGAGATAAATCTAAAACAGTTTTATTCCATGTAATACTAATAGCATTTCTAGCTAATCCAGAAGAGATGCTTTCGGCAACGTCATTTCCAGTAGAGCCTTTAGGGTAAGTTCTTTGAGAGCCATCTGGCAAAGTAAGTGTAATTTCTTGAGACATAGAATTAAAAAATAAATTCGGGCAAAAATAGGGAATCGTGATGATTACTCAATGCAAAAGCATTAAAGTTCTTAAGTAATCTCCTCAGAATTGTTGCTATTTTCTAATGTCGAAGTAGCAGTAATTGAATTTTTGAGGACAGAATTCAACTCATTTTGAATGTTGATGACTTGTTTTCGCTTTTGTAGCCAAATGGGAAATGTCGTTATTAGTGTTAATATAGATCCCAAACCAAAAGCTAAAACTGAAAAAAGGGCTAAAGTGGACTTAAATCGCCAAACTAAAAACTTTACTTCAACCGATTCTCCGTTTTGAACAAAAAGCATGATAATCAAAAAAGCAATTAAAATAGTAAGACTTAAGTAAAGAATTCGTTTCATAAGTTAGCGGCTTGTTGCTCTTAAATTACGAATAATTTGTGTAGCCGGCTTGATTAACTATTATTCGAGTTAATCGAGAGGAACTCATAAATAATTGATTTGTTCATTTAAAAGGTTACCAAAAAAAAACTGCCACTTTGAACTAGAACGTGGCATTAGAACTCTTTTTTCTAATAGACAAGTTTAGTTGTCTTTTAGGGCTTCAAGTGTGCCATCATGTTTAATAATAATTGAGTAACCACTTTGAGCATCGAATGTAAATGAGGAAGATACCGTGGAGTTATCAGCTTTTTTTACAGCTACGGAATAGTTCCCGTTTTTAAATGTTGCATAACTAATATCAAATGTGGCAAAACCCACGTTCGAAAAAGTAGGTGCTTCAGTAAGTGGGTCGGTTCCATTTGGTGCAATATGAACAGCCGATAAATTACTTGTTCGATTAGCGTTAATAACTCTAATTTTTGTTGTAGTATCTGTGTAGGTGAAAAAATTATCTAAAAGAGCCATTTGAGCCACAACGGAATCTCTTGCAGGTAAGCTTCCATTAGCAGGTTTACTAATAGAATAGGAAGTTAAGTACAAAGAGTGCTTTTTATTAGCCTGAACACCAACACTTGTAAGATTGTTTATTAATGTATCATTCGTAGCATCATTTAAAACGGTTACCCATTTAAAACCCGGAACAACATTAACATCTAATTTTGTATAGGCGTCAATAGAGCCTGTAACGGTAACCTCTTCAGGGTTCATTATTGAGTAGCGAACTTTTACACTTGTTTCATTAATGATTTTAACTTCACCCGTTTGGTTTAAATACGTATTGTCGTCGTTTGATTCGAAATAATCGCAAGAGCTTAAGCTTAGTCCCGCAATAAATAAAACTGCAAAAAAAGTAGATTTCATGGTATGATGATATAATTTATTAAGGTTGATATAAAATAGTAATCTGATTTTAACAAACAAATAGCACTTCCTTAAAAAGTAAGCATAATTGTAAAATATGGATTAGGGTAATTTAATTTGATTACTAGGATAGGGTCTACCAATCTTTATTTAAGTCTGATGAAGATAAATGTCGAAGTCAAAAACATTCTATTCTAGTTTATAAAAAGAAGCTAGGTTGTTTTAGAGCTTACAGCTTTAAATAGAGTTAAAGAATTGATTTAACTTCACTTTACTATAAAAGAGCCAATCAAATTTCAGTGATTATAATCATCTTAAATGACGTGTGTAAAAAGGGAAGATGTATCATTGTTGGTACCTAACATAAAAAAGCCTTGCAAGTTGCTGTCTTACAAGGCTTTTCTGTATAGATATGTGGGTCTAAGCAGATTCGAACTGCTGACCTCTACAATGTCAATGTAGCGCTCTAACCAACTGAGCTATAGACCCGAGATCGCAAAAATACGATAATGTAAACTTGTAAAGCAATCATTTTTCAGATTAAGGCCTAATTAATTCGTATATTATGGGGCTAAATCGTAAAAAATACCCATGCAAAACAGAAGAGAAACTCGAGAAGTTGTATTAAAAGCCCTTTATGCAGCTGAACTTAGTGGCGAAACGGCCGACGAAATCAGTACAAAGATTATAAAACCATCATTCGAAGCTGATGATGACAAAACAATAAAAGAATTTGCTGATAAATTATTTTACAGAGCATTAAATATTAAAGAAGAAGCAACAATTATGGTTGCTGATAATCTAAAAAATTGGGAACTAGATAGATTAGCTGCTTTAGATCGCATTATTTTAATTATGGGAATAACTGAATTTTTACATTTTGATGATATTCCTACAAAAGTAACCATTAACGAATGTATCGAATTGGCTAAAAAATATTCGACATTTAAATCAGGTAAGTTTGTTAACGGAATACTTGAATCTGCTCTAAGATCATTAAAAGAACAAGATAGAGTGAATAAAACTGGTCGCGGTTTAATTCAAAAAAGACTTTCCTAATTCATTTCCTATGTCAGATAAATTTGTTGCAATTGGAGATATTCATGGATGCGTGTTGACCGTAGAAAAGCTCCTTGAAGATATCGTTAAGCAACATAAAGACAGGAAATTTGTATTTGTTGGTGATTATATAGACCGTGGTCCTGATGCAAAGAAAACGATTGATTTCTTAATCGAGTTTTCAAAATCGAATAGTTGCATTTTTCTACGTGGGAATCATGAGCAAATGTTGCTTGACTTTCAAGATGGAGTATCCTCAATTGGAAGTTGGCAAAGAAATGGTGGTAAAGAAACGTATTTGAACTACATGAATGAAAAAAAGAAGTTTGAATTACCGTACCAACATTATCATTTTTTCAGAAATACTCGCTTATTTTTTGATTCAGCAGAATTCTTTTTTGTACATGCAGGGCTAGACCCAGAATGCAGTATTCAAGAATCTATAATAAATGAGCAGTTACATTATGATTTTCTTTGGACTCGTGAACATTTGCATGAGTCTAACAATTGGGAAAAGACAGTTGTATTTGGACATACTCCTGTAAGCGATCCCATAATTAAAAATAGAATGATCGGAATAGACACCGGTTGTGTGTATAAACATCTACCTGGTTTAGGGCGCTTAACAGCTGTTCTATTGCCAGAAAAAGAGTTTATCTACCAAAAATGTATTGACGAACCTAAACCTTATTAAATATCCATGAGTTTAAAATGTGGCATTGTTGGGCTACCCAACGTTGGAAAATCTACCTTATTTAATGCGCTTAGCAATGGAAAAGCTGAAGCAGCAAATTTCCCTTTTTGTACAATTGATCCGAACGTAGGAATCGTTTCTGTTCCGGATTATCGAATGAATAAATTAACCGAGTTTATTAAACCAAAGAAAGTAATTCCTGCAATTATTGAGTTTGTTGATATTGCTGGTTTGGTTAAGGGAGCAGCTGAAGGAAAAGGAAAAGGAAATGCCTTTTTATCTCATATCAGAGAAGTAGATGCTATCGTAAATGTAGTACGTTGTTTTGATGATGACGATATTCTTCATGTTGAAGGTGACGTAAATCCGATTAGAGATATTAATATAATTCGCGACGAATTGGTTCTAAAAGATTTAGATTCTGTTGAGAAAAGAATTGATCGTCTTAAAAGAGATGCTAAATCGGGGGATAAGGCGATAAAAGACAATCTTGCTTTAGCTGAAGAATTACGCAATCATCTTGAAGAAGGTAAAACTGCCTTATCATTTGAGGCAACAGATGCTCAAAGAGAAGTTATAAAAGAGTTTTTCTTATTAACTGACAAACCGTCCTTATATGTTTGTAATGTTGATGAAAACGATATTCCAGATGGCGAAGGCAATAAGTATGTCGATATTGTTCGTGAATTTGCAAAAGGCGAAGGCAGTGAAGTTGTAGTAGTTTGCGCCAAAATTGAGGCTGAATTATCAGAACTAGATGAAGATGCTAAAAATGAGTTTTTGCATGATCTAGGAATTGAACAACCTGGATTATACTATCTGATTCGTGCTGCCTATTCAAAATTAGGTTTAATTACGTATTTCACAGCAGGTGAAAAAGAAGTTAGAGCTTGGACTATTCCAATTGGAACTAAAGCTCCACAAGCTGCAGGTGTAATTCACTCTGATTTCGAAAAAGGTTTTATTAGAGCAGAAACAATTAAATATGCTGACTATTTAACCTACAAAAGCGAAGCTGCCATTAAAGAAGCTGGTAAAATGCGCGCTGAAGGAAAAGAATATGTTGTTGAAGATGGTGATATAATGCACTTCAGATTTAACGTGTAATCAAATTTGTTTAGATAATAATTAAATCTAAGCCTGTTTCGTAAGAAAAAAAGCATTTTTAACCTAGTTAGTAATGCTTTTTTCATTTAAGTACTCATCTTCACAATGCAGAATTAAATGATTGAACAGTTATTTACAAGTAAGCTGAGTTCGGTTTCTGATAAGTTCTATGATTTTAATTAAAAATTAAAATATGCATGGGAGAACCTACAGTTACTTTTTGTGCCGTCTTTAATTTAAAATCAAGCTAGGCAGAGATGCTGGGTCAGAGCCCAGCATGACAAAATTTATTTTTACCTGTTTTTATTTTAATTTCTTATCTCGAATTAAGGTTAGTACTTGATTAATTACTCCTGATATTTTGTAGCTCTAAATTTCCAAAATGGTAAATGGAGTGAAATAGAATTTCAAAAATGAGTTACTACTATGAAATTATTGAATGAATAATCAAAAATCTTTTGTGTTTTTGTTAAAAACTTGGGGACAAAAGTTGTAAATTGTAGTTAATGGTGGATATATGATGATATTTTTATCAAATAGAAGTGAAATTTTTTTATGAATTATCAAATTTTTAGGTTTCGTTTAAAGGCGATCCTTGTGTTAGTGTTATTGGTTTTTGTGCAATTAGATGTTTTCGGACAGACATTTATTTTAAATAATAACAACTACTTACGCTTCAAAAAGCAACCCTGTTTGCTTAAATCTTT
>Ga0102814_10001586_pt1 | contig 16016 bp, 21 predicted proteins | sample ColrivemetaGS741_FD_79112 | JGI IMG/M metagenome (GOLD analysis project Ga0102814, IMG submission 79112) | Estuarine microbial communities from the Columbia River estuary - Flood tide ETM metaG S.741 | ecosystem: Environmental > Aquatic > Marine > Intertidal zone > Estuary | place: USA... | reverse complement strand
CTGTACCAGCATCGATACTTACAAATCCATCAGCTTCTACATCAAATGTAGATGCTGTCATTAATATTATACCAACATTCCCAAGTGTGAAATCAAAATCAGCACCATCGATTGTAGTATTTTCTATAAGTGTTCCTCCAAGTTTAACACCTGAATCGGTTGAAGTGATACCATTAGTACCATCAACAGAAAGTGTTACTACTCCAGAGTTTGTTCCTCCAGTAATACCAGATGATGTAATAATCTCTGAAATATCTCCTGTATTAAGAACCCAATCAAATCCTGTTCCGTTTGATTGTAAAGTATATCCAGCAGTTGCTCCACCACTAGCATCAAGTTTAGAAGTTCCTAAAGAACCATCAACTACCTCAGCAGTAACAGAATCACCAGCAGTAACAGAGAATGTAACTGTTATACTATCAACAAAATTTGCATCAGTAAAAACAACACTTTCTATCTCATTTGTAAGATTATTAACTTGACTCGGATCTATTTGAATTGATGTATTAGAAGCAGCCGTTAATCTACCTTGTTGATCCACTGTGAAAGTAGATACAGAATTAGTTAAACCATATGACCCAATTGTAACAGCTGTATTTTCTAAGTTTATTTCCGTTCCTGATGCTGATAAACCAACACCACCATTAACATTAAAAGTTGTACCATCTTGTGTCATACCAGATCCAGCAGTAATTACACCAGCCGCTGAGAATTGAGTCCAAATAATTGAATCAACACCGATAGTTGCTGTTGAATTAGGAGATGAAACCACCCACCCAGTATCAGCATTAACTGTACCTTCTGTAACAAATGAGAATTCACCACCATCAACCTCTTGTGCCGGAGAACCATCAAAATCACTAGTTCTAGTAAAGAAAGATGCTGTTGTACGATATTCATAGATACCATTAACAAATTGGTCAGTTGAAGAGTTTATTATAACTCTATCACCACTTGATAATGAAACAGAATCTATCGAAATAAGACCCGAAGCTGTGAATGTTAGTGTAGCACCAACACCAGAAGCACCAGGTGAATAAGTATATCCTAAGATTGATGTAATATCACCATCATAAATAACTTTAGAAGAAGCTTTTGGATTTAATCCCGCCGCAACTGAGTCAACATAATTTTTATTAACTACATCAACACCAAGAACGATATTCACATCCTCTGTTGTTAATGATGTTCCTGCTCCGAAACTCATAGTCGCTGATGATGTAAAAGTCACCAACCCCGAATTTCCTTGTAATTTATCTAACGAGATTGAGCCATCTCTCAATTGTTTACCATCTAATAACGCCATTTTTCATTTTCTTTTTTTTATCTTTGTTATATATTAAAAGTTATAACTAAACTTTTCACTATTTTTAATTTTTTTATGTTTGGTAGAATAATGAAATTCTCCAAGTACTGTACAAATCAGTACCAACAAAACTCCCATTCCAATATAATTCATCACCTATTTGTACATTATTCGGAGATGTTGCGGTTCTAGCCGTTGTTCCACCATCATTACTAAAATAACAAGGAACACTTGTAGTTGTAGAAAAACCAACCTGAAACTCTTGACCATTTATAAATACACCAACATAAGAATTCTCAAGAGGTGTATTTGATATAGTTAATCCAGTAGGTGATCCATTACCACTAGTATTTGTAGTCATTGTGTAACTCTTATCAGAATATGATAGAACACCACCTCCACCAGATGATTGTTGTTTCCAACTAAATAACCCACTATTATCAACAGATAATACGTAACCAGCAGTTGCTCCACCATTACTTCCAGTATTTAGATGTGAAGCTGTTAGTGAATCATTTTTAACAATTGCTGATACAGAAGGTCCAAATATTGTATTATCAACTGAAAAGTCAATTGTGTCTGTATCATAATATGATGTGGTTACACCACCAGTAACCCCAGCAAAACTCACAAACGCTAATGTTCCGTAGTTAGCAAAAGTTCCACTATTAATAAGTGATCCATTAGCAATAACAACTTGACCATAATTTTCCATCCAACCATCAATAGTTAAATCACCATAAACCCAATATTGATAATATTGAGGAACAACTATGTATTCAGTAGGTGCGATATAATATTTAATATTAAATAAATCATCATTAGAAGGTTTATTTAATTGGAAATATGTACCATCATAAACTAAACTATAAACAATGTCTGTTTTTATATCATAAGGATTCAGATTCGTAACACCATTAGATGTTGATTTTTTTATTAAAACATTACCCAATCCATTTATATCCAAAGAAGCGGTATTACCAGAATTAACAGTGTCAAACTTAGTAAGAAATAACATATCCTTTATATAAGAATCAAAAGCTGGATCAGATGTTGTTGAATAACTAAATCCACCGGTAAAAGCAGCATCAATAGATCTAACTTGTCCCATTTTTTCTTTTTCCCAGACACCATTTGGATAATTATTTAATCCACCATCTGTCTCGTATCTATAAATCGAATTATCTTCATCATCAACCCTAACAGACATGCCCTCAGTTGGGTAAGTAATATCCCATTGTAATAGTGATGAATTCCACTCAGCTACAAATCCAGGAGAAAGTGCCGACCAATTCGTACCAAAAATAATATCACTAGGTTTAGTACCAACTAAATATCTATCACCACTTGATGGTAAGGGTTCAACTAAAAGAATTGATAAAACAGAATCTATCCATTCTCCTCCTCCACTTCCACCAGATCCACTAAACTCAACCCAATTAGAGTTATTCATTATATCAGTATCAGCATAATTATAAGTAAGTTGATACGTTTTATCATCATTAATAACATAACACATCATACCCCATTCTCTTCTTTCAAAGATCGTTAAATCTCTATCAGAACTTGCAGTAGAACTGTGAAGTCCACCTTTTATTTCATTAGCAAAAGCAGATGCTATCGGATCCAATGAGTTATTGGGTCTGATTGCTGCTGAAATTAATGTACCTACGTTTTGTGCCATATTCTATATATTTAACTTATTACTATATCTAATGGTGAATTTTGTAATGTATTACTAACCCACACCTCATAATTTGTCCCACTAAAATTAAATTGATTAACAAAAGCAGAAGCTGTTCTTACTCTTGTAAATGCAGTATTAGGAAGACCATTAACAGTAAATGTTGGTGTTAAAGCTCCACCAACACCACTTGGCCAAGCAAATATTAAATGTTTACCAGAACCATTTATACCAGTATATGTTTTATTTTTACTAGTTGATAATTCACTACCAAACGCCTGAGCATTCGCGTTTGCCCCGGTTAAAGATTTAATAGCAGTATCAGTACAAAGTGAAGCTACAATAGATGCGGACCCAGGATTTGTAGTTAAATTAGGATTACCAATAGAAGAAAGTTCAATATATCCCCAATATATCCTATTTTTCCATGTTAATGTATAATTTGAATTTGTAGTAGATGTACCATCACTAACAGACATACTAAATACATTATTCTCACTAGAAACTGGAGTTAAACTATGTGTACCAGTAACTCCTTGGACCCCAAATTGTGGACTAAGTGGCTTAGCATTACCATCAACAGTTATAGTTGTAATTGGATCACTATTTGTTGTGACTGACCAATTCAAATTGATTAATAAAGACGATCCAAATTCTCTTGAAGAAGAAGCTGGTGAAAATCCAGCCCCAGGAGCAATATATGGATAAAGTAATTGGTCCCACATATCTTGCATATTAGTCGGAGTTGGAAAAGAAGAACCAGCTGGTATACCACCAACCGTAGCAGGTGTAGGTGCTGGATTTTGAAAAAAGGAAGACGATGAACCAGCAGAAGCCGCTATCGTCTCAACCGTATCAATTCTATCCCATAAAGTGAAAACAGAATCTCTAATATTTTTAGCAACAATTAAATTTGCAGTATTATCAGGAAGTTGAATTAATAACTCATCAAGTGTCGACCAACTTTCGGCAGAAGCACTACCTCCATAAGGAGGACCTCCACCAGGAGGACTATAAGTACCGGTTAATGACATATATTAATTAATTTCTTTTTCTTATATATTAAATTCCAAATCCATTTCGGATAATTAATAGTGTAAAAATTACAAATTATAGTAAGATTAGTATCATGATGTTACATGTTTATGAAGACCACAAGCAATAACCTTCTAATTCACCATTAAATTGATATTTATCACCTAAACAATCAGTAATTATTTTAATTGAAAATTCTTTTGTAAAAATTGAATTCATTTTATCTGTAAAATTTTCCTTTTTAATTAAATCAGAAAGGTCAATAGATATTGATTCAGTTAATTCAACTTTATTTTTAGACAATTCATCAAATAAATGATCTATCATATTACTTACTATTAAATCAATATCCTCTTTTGAATAAATGACAATATTAGAACCATCGTTACCCCAAGAAGAGATTTTAAATAAATGTTTATCAGAATCAACAACATCTATTTCACCCAAATTAGTATCAAAATAATCTGCTATTATTTTTTCCATTTTAATATCTGATTTCTCAATACCTTTATAAAGACATTGTTTTAATGAGTGAATTTTAAATTCAGCAGATTCTAAAAATTTATAATTTTCAAATGTAAGTACACCATCAGACTCCATATGGAATCTATCCTCTATTATATCATTCAATATAACATCAGCACCTTTAACATCACCCAATCTATTTCTTTCTAAAAATCTATTAAACCTTTTAGAACCAGGTGATAAATATTTTTTCAACTTAGCAGGACGAATTTTCCACTTATCAATATACTCATCAACAAGTTCATTCATTATTTGATAATACTTATTTGCGTCTTCTCTATTATTAATTGACATATTTATGCTTGTTCTATTTCTTTTACTATATCAAAATACTTAACAAATTCTGATTCCTCCGTGATTTTATCAGAACCTATAAAATTCCAATAGATATAATCTTTACCATTTTCATGGTTGATTTCCCTCTCACTAATTATTGGCTTACCACCATCTTTGTGTTGTACCCAAAAGTATTGAAATCTATCCAACTCACCCAGTTTATTTGTGAATTCCTCACTCTCATTAAATTTCTTTAAATATTTCATAGAGTATATATAAAAAAACAAATTTTGTATTTTATCATATAAAAATATTATGAATATAACCTGCCAAGATAATTTAGAATTGTTAAAAACGATGGAAGATAATTCTATTGACCTAATATACATAGACATCTTGTATGGTACTGGTAGAAAATTTAAAGACTACCAAGATTTAAAACCCATAAAATCTGATATAGAAGAACATTATATACCTAGACTAAAGGAGATGTATCGGGTATTAAAAGATACCGGAACAATTTATTTACAAATGGATACTAAAATAAATCACTGGATACGTTGTATAATGGAAGATATCTTCGGATATGATAATATGAGAAATGAAATTATTTGGTATTATAATACGGCACCAAGGAAGAAATTAGATTTTGGTAAAAGACATGATATAATTTATAGATTTACTAAAAGTAACAATTACACATTTAATCCAATCAGAGAACCTTATTCTAAATCAGCACCAAGAGGATACGCTAAAGAAAAGTATTATCACCAAGATGGTAAAGTTATTGGTGATGTTTGGCAAATGAATATACTTGGTCAGAATGATAAGAAAGAAAGAGTTGGTTATGATACACAAAAACCAAAAGAACTTATTAAAAGAATAATAGAAGCCTCATCTAACGAAGGAGATATAATAGCTGATTTTTATATGGGTAGCGGAACCACCGCTGTTGTTTGTAAAGAATTAAATAGAGATTTTATTGGATGTGATATAAACCAAAAGGCAATTGATATAACTAAAAAAAGATTAGAGTAGTTTTATATATACTCTATGAAACATATACTATCGAGAAAAATATTTGAAAACCAGTCTGAGTTAAATAAACAATCACCACTTTTAGATTTAAGTGATAATGTTGATTATGAACTTATTGAACTAATAGAATCATTGATACCAAATGGTGGTAAAATACTAGAAATATCTTGTGGGAATGGAGCTGATTCATTAGAACTTTCAAAAAGAGGATATGATGTTTCAGCAACCGAAAACAATCAACAATATGCTGACTTTGTAGGTCAAAACATAAACTGTATTAAACATGATACAAGAAATAAATTCCCATTTACCGATAGTTCATTTGATTTAGTTTATTCTAGATTAGGTTTACACTATTTTAGTGAACCAGAATTGGAAAGTATATTTGGAGAAATCAGTAGAATCACAAAAGAATATTTAGTATTTACTGTTAAGTTAGTAAATGATATACAAACAGGTAAAACAATATTTAATAAAGAAACTTGGGAATATTTAGTATCAAATGAATTTGAGATAGTTTCATCCGAGGTAAAGGAAGGAATTCTTTATGATAATCAATCAAAATGGTTAGAAATAGTTGCTAAGAAATGAAATATCTAAGAAAATTTAACGAAAGTAATGATATAAAATCAGATGTTTCAGATATACTACTCGAATTGGAAGATTTAGGTCTAAATACAATTATCTCTGAATATAATGATGAAGAATTTGATGAGAATGAAATCACTATAAAAATAAATAAGTTTGATAAAGAATTTACCGAAACAGATATTAATATAACAGTGGATGTTTTAAAAAGATTAATTGATAGATTGGTTGATTATAATTTTTATATACAAGAACTCGGTATTGGATTATATAAAAGGACTGAAATAATAAAGATGCAAGGTTTGTCATCATACTCACCAGAAACTAGATTAGATATTTTTCGTAAAAATAGATCAAATGATATTATTTATTTCATTAACTCATCCTTTTTAGCTAAAGGTTAATTTTAATATATAAGACATGAATTTAAGACAAGTAAGAACATATTATAATACAAAGCCTGTTGAATTTGTTATCAAGGAAAAATATGAATTGATAGAGGATAAAGAGTATATACCTAGATTCTCACTAAAGAATGTTAGAGATATAGCAAATATCCCAATCAATGAACCGGTTAAATATTCTGATGATTTGATGATCAAAGCTATCAAATATGGAATGATATTCCTACTTAATTATAAAGGAGAAAAGGATTCTCACTTTGCAGGACACGAAAGGGTTATATACCCAATGGTATTAGGTAGATCTTCTAAAGGTAAAACTTTACTTAGAGGGTGGCACTTAAATGGTTGGTCTGTATCACAAAAAAGACATATTAATAAAATTTGGAGACTTTTCAGAAGTGATAGAGTATTATCTATGACTTTCACAGGTTCATTTTATAGATTACCACCTAATGGGTATAATATGAATGATAAAGGAATGAGAGGTGGTATAATAGCTAAAGCTGATTTTAATGAAATTAGAAGAAATCAACAAAACCTTGTTAAACAAGATAAAATTCAAAATAGAGAAGAAGTAACTATTGGTGATGAAGAAAGAAAATTCGCAACTATAAAGGTTAAAGATTCAGAAAGTCAAGTAGATTTAACGAATCCTATGGAAAACGCTTATATTAATAATATCAAAGATATGGTTGGTTTGAGAATGTCTTTTCTTAAAAGCATTTATGGAAATAAATACATTGCGGTATTAGGAGCACTTGGTCAACCAGGTAATACTGTTAAAGTTCTAACAGATAAAGGAACACAATTAGGAGTCTATAAGGTTTTGGATTCAATAACAGGAGATGTATTAAAAAATATTAAGAGGGTAAAAGGTAATTCAGTATATGACCTTTATCTGTTTGATGAAAAAGTATAATATTATGATTTATAACTTCAAAAAATTTAACGAGAGATTAAGAATATCTGATTTAGATGAAAATACAGCATCTCAAATTAAGAATAATTTATTATTTAGATTAAAAGAATTAAGAACTTCTATACTTTTAAATATGGATATTAAAATAGATTCTAGGACAATATTAAGACAATTCACAAAAGAATTCACAAAAGAAATAATTGATGAGTTGAATATTGAAGAATTTATTAATGATATTAATGATATATTAGACTCGGAAAGTGTTACTAAAAGAAAGGTAAGAGATCATTTTCAAAAACTATATGATAAGATAAAAAAATAAAAACCCACTATGATAGAAAAATTTAAACAGTTTAACGAAGAAAAAGGTGATAAGTGGATTAAAGACGCTATCAAGAAACCCGGATCTTTGAGAAAATCAATGAAAAAGAAAAAGGGTGAGAAAATAACCAAAGGTGAAATCGACTCTGAATTACAAGCATTGAGAGGAAAGGATAAAGATAAGAAAAAACCAGGTGTTCAATTAGGTAAAAGAGATGCTACTAAATATAAAAGATTAAATTTAGCTAAAACACTTAAATCATTAAAAGAGAATAATGGTACACAAAACTATATGTTCTTTAACAACCTAAATACAATGAAGAAAATGGTAGATGAGATGTTAGAGATGGATGAATCAATGATAGATTCGCTACTATCAGAACATGATTGGGCATCAGACCACATATCAGTCGCTAATGAGAATATCGAACACGTATTTAACTTTTTATCAAGTATGAATGGTAATGAAGAATCAGAAGATAAATTGATGGGTGGACCAGAATCATCACATACTGAACATGATAATAAAATGAGAGACTTAGAAGATATCAAAAAGTTTGATAACTTTGAATAAATAAAAAAACCACTCAAAATTGAGTGGTTTTCTTTTTGATAGTAACTTATTAAGCTAAATCCTTTTCATCAATCAAAGTATATGTAAATTTATTACCAGTATGTGATTTGAAATTTTCACAAACAGACATAACAGCTTCTTTATGTTCCCAATTAGAGAAAACTTGACAACCAGCAGACCATTTACCAATTTGTCTTGATGGTGCATTTCTACCAGAACCATGAATGTTTATACCAAACAAACCAGTTTCCGTATTACTTTCATTTAATTGATAATTATTATCCTTATTATTATCCCTATAAACAGTTATTTTACCAGTCTGTCTTAAAGCTTTATGATCTGGTTTTATGTGATGACCAAGTGACCAACAATCAACCCATTGACCAGGTTTCAAAACAGCTGCTCCTAATTTACTCATTGGGTGGTTTAACCAATAAACACCAGGGTTAGTAGTATTAGGGTAGATTTTCAATTCTTCCTTACCTTTCTTTAATTCATATTGTGAAATTGCATAATCAGTGTTCTTACCAGCAACTCCATCTTCTGTTAGTTTCTTAGCATTTGCTCCAACAAATCCCCAATTGTTCAAAAAAGATTGTTTTTGTTTTAGTGATAAGCTAGATGGCATTTCAGGTATTGAATAAACCATGCAAAAGAAATCATTAAAAGAATCCGGAACATCTAGTGTTGTTCTTACTCCTATTAGATTAGGTCTATCAGTGTACCACTTATACCCTTTATCTTTTGCTACTTTTTTAAGATTTTCTATTGTTATACTCATTATAATGCTTTTATTTTTAGTATATATATAAACAAAATAGCCATTTTTTGATAAAATTTGATATGAATGAGTCAACAGAAGAGGAAATCTCAGAGTATCTAGATTATCTAGCATCACATATTATAATAATTTCCGATCATGTTAAAAAAAATAATATTGAAGGAAAAAGTATAATATTACAATATATAGATGAGATGTCAGAATCATTAAGATCAATACTTGAAATAGTAAACAAAGACGATTCTTTATATAAAGATGTTGACAACTCAACAATTAAAATCATAAGAGATTTCAAAATAGGAAAGATTATGGATGGACGAAATAAATAAATTTTTAAATTTTATTAATGAAAATTTAGACGATGAGAGAATATCGGTTTATAAAGAAATGAAATATGGATATAGACATTATCACATAACTGTGTTAATTAAACATGAGATAAACTCAGCGATTAATAAGTCAATGTATAACTCATATAATCAATTATCAATAACATTAGATAATAGAAATAAATGTATAGTTGTATCAAGTAGTGAAAATGAAGAAACAATAACTATTGAGAATGAAGAAACATTAAATAAATGGTCTGATATATTTGAAGAATATCTAAGTAAAAACTTAGAGGATAATGTCAAAAATATGATACATAATGTTATGTCTAAAATGTCTGATAAAGATTTGTATAGAGAATACCAAATGAAAAAAATATTTAAGAAATAATGAACCCATACAACGAAGAAGAATTAGGAAGAATTCATAAAGCAAAAGAAACTAATGATAAATTGGAAGAATTTTTCAATGATAAAAGAGTTGAATGGAATAAAAATATTGAACCACTATTTAAGGTATTGTCTTTGGATTTAAGTAACCCATCAAATGGTAAAACTTTACTAGACGCTCAAGCAAATGCTCTTACTCACAGACAACAAATAAATGAACAAATAAATTTTTTCTTAAACAAAAGAAGTAGAGAATCTACTAAGATTAAAAAGTTAAGACAAGATAAATTCATATTTTATGCTACAGGATTTGGTATAAAAACTAACCTTGGTGAGAAAGGTATTTTAATTGATGGTCACTTAGCAGAAAATGATAGATGTATGGAATTGATAGAGTCTTATATTGAATTTTTAAGAGATACTGTTAGAAATCTTGAAAGTTTTTCTTATTCAATAAAGAATATGATTGAGCTAATGAACTATTTAGGTCGATAATTAAACTTTCTCTAGTAAAAAACTTTCATACTTTGTAACCATATAGTATATATTAAAACTATTTTATAAAAATGAACCATCCTAAATTTATATTAAAAGAAGACTGGTACCTAGAAACAGATATACTTGGAATAAAAAATAAAACACTCATCTTTGTAAAGGGTCAAGAGTTTATATCAAACCCAGAAGGAACTTATGAGATAATCTATGGTGGTTGGTCTGAAAACACACCAAATATCGGTGGTAGAATGGTTTTATCTGAGGAATCAATGAGAACGTCTAATAATGGCACAGATAAACTATTTGATGTTATTGAGTCTAAAGAGGATATTGAAATTATAATAGAAGAAATACCAGATGATGATGATATACTTGTTAGAAGTTGGAGAATACAATTAGATGTTAAAACCACAAGAAAGAAACTGAAAGAAGTTGAAAAGGTAATAAATGAATATGTTAAGCCAATATTAAATGCTTAACACCATGTGAATATCTTTTTCGATAGTCACCAAACCATCACTTATAGAAGAAACACTATTGGAGAAATCAACAGTATCACCAACAATTTTAGTTACCATTAAGTCGTCAATATCAAATTCATATCTGATAGATAAATCATCTTTAGTGAAATTCACTAACAATTGATGATCTTCTTTATTTTCCCACTCATATACTATATTTTGACCATCAGAAACACCATCTATTAGATTTCGTATCTCTTGCATCTTAATATCGATCATATCATCCGAATTTTCTATAAATTCTCTAATAAATTGGTTCCATTTTTTTATCATATCATATATATTAAAATAACTAAACAAAAAAAGAGTTTCATGATATACTTATAAGTAATAATATTTTTAAAAATGGCGAATAAAATTAAGTTTAATATAAACGGTGATACATTTAACTCATTTGTTTCTAAATTAAGTGACCTATCTTCTATTGATGATAGTGTTAGATTAAAGATTGACAAAGATGATGTCCTAATGTATTCCATACTTGGAAATCAAATACTTCTAGCTTTTAAAAACTTCCTAATACCAACAAAAGATTTAATCGATGTTAAAGATGACATGGATTACCAATTAGACTTGGTAATACCTAATGTTAAGAAGTTTGTTAAAAATTTATCCTTAATCAAGGATGTTAATAAAGTTAGTATAGAATTCAATTACAAAGAATCAAGTGATGATGATTCAATCTACTTAGTTCGTTATTTCCAAATTGCTTGTGGTAGATTCAAAATAAATTGGGTCGGTGGTGAACATAATAATGAAACCAGAGAGATAAATAAGGAAATGTTGGAAAAAAACTTAAATATTAAGAATAGTAAGTGGTCATTCTCACTAACCAAAGATGATTTTACTGATATTAAGAAATTATCAGGTATTAATTCGGAAAGGATTATAAATATTTCCATAGATAATGGAATTGTAAATTTTTCCGAAAAATCTGCTTGGGATTTAGAAGTTGATAATCTTGAAAATGATAGAAGTTCAAATTTAATTTTCAATAAAAGATTTCTTAACTGTATTAATGGTGATAAAGAAAAGATAACCTTTAGTATATTTGAAACTTTTATGTTGGTTAAAGATGATGAATCAAATCTAATGTTAAGTTTTGAGCAAGATTTTGATGAGGATGATGTTTAATTAACATTTTTTACTATATTTGCCCAATGAATGTTACAATACACTTACCATATTATGGAGTAGAATTAAGAACAGAGAGACCAGTCTTCATGAGTGATACACCCGCTATAAAAAGGAGTGTACAGGTTTATCACAATAGACTAAATCTAATAATGTTTGATTTTGAGTTTGATGAAAGAGATAATACTTTCAAATCCAAATCAACTAGTAGTATTTCCGAAAAATTACAAAACGACTTTAATGAATTAAAAAAAACTAATATTAAATATGGTAATATTGGTAGTGGTAATGAGTATGAATACGAGGCAATAGAACACATCTATTTAGAAGACTTCTTCGATTACCTAAAATCAAAAAACAGAGAATTAACAATTAATCAATTATTTAACTAAAACATGAAAAGATTACTATTTTTATTGATGATGATATCATCAAGTGTTTATTCACAAGACACACTAAGCATTGATACTGTGAAATTAAGTGAAGTTACTATACAAGGTATTAGAGCCGGTAGTAAAACACCAGTAACACAAAAAACAATAACATCAAGTGATATTGATAGAATATATCACACACAAGAGTTACCAATGTTGTTGAACACAACACCAAATGTTACATCATCAACAGATGGTGGTCATAACATGGGATATACTTCTTTTAGATTAAGAGGTATTGACCAAACAAGAATTAATATGACATTAGATGGGGTTCCATTAAATGAACCAGAAGATCAGGGTGTTTATTTCTCAAATTATCCGGATTTTACAAATTCTATAAAGTCAATGCAGATACAACGTGGAGTTGGAACATCAACAAATGGAGTTTCATCATACGCAGGTTCTATTAGCTTTGAATCACCAACCGGTTTAGATAAATCATCCGAAGCTCAAATTGGATATGGGTCATTTAATACTTATCGAGTAAGTGCTGAGAATTCAACAGGTCTTATGAAGAATAAAATGGCTTTCTATACGAGATATTCTACATATGCTAGTGATGGATATAAGTATAACTCAGGTGGTAAGGGACAATCATTCTTTCTAAGTGGTGGATATTACGGAAGTAAAGATTTCGTTAAAGTAACAGCGTTTAGTGGACATTCGGTTAACCAAATGGCTTGGTTCGCAGTCGCTGAGAGTGATATCGAGAATGATCCTAGAACAAACTATAACACTACTAGAGAAAAAGACGACTTTACACAAAGTATGGTTATCTTAAAACACAAACATTTCTTTAATAATTCAAATTTAACAACAACAGCATTTTATAATAGATTAGATGGAGAATGGGGATTAGATTTATTACCACTTGGTGGAGGAAATGATGTTCTCAATTTCAAACTAGGTTCTAACTTTTATGGATTAACATCAAATTACAACTTAACTAAAAATAAATTTAGATTAAATATTGGACTAAGTGGTAATATGTATGAAAGAAGACATGCAATGACCATACTACCAAATACAGATGAAATCTATAATAATAAAGGATTAAAAAACGAGGTTTCATCATTTGTTAAATTTGAATACGATATAAATAAATTCACACTCTTTGGAGATGCTCAAATTAGGTATGTTGATTTCAGATACCAAGGTAATATGAGTATGAAACCACTTAATTGGACATTCTTTAATCCGAAGGGTGGTATTATGTTCACACAATGTAAACACTTCAATTTCTATGCTTCAGTTGGCCAAACACACAGAGAACCAACTCGTAATGATATTTTTATGGGTGAAGATGATCCTACTATTTGGAATAGTGTATCACCAGAATCAGTTGTTGATTATGAATTGGGAACTAACATAACCTTAAATAACTTTAAGTTACAAGGTAATCTATATTATATGGACTTTAATAATGAAATAACACTATTAGGAGCTCTTGGTTCTAATGGATTACCATTAATGACAAATGTTGAGAACTCATTTAGAAGCGGAGTTGAATTGGATATGTCTTTATCATTATTTAGTAAAAGTAAAATTAATTTGTTATTAACAAATACATCATCATATTCTTATAATAAGATTAAAGATGGTGGTAGAGAGTTTGATCCTTTATACACACCAAATTTAATCATTAACCAAGGTGTAATGGTTAAAGATTCAAAAGATATAGTAAGAGTTGGTTTCGATGTTAAGTATCACTCAGTGTCATATATTGATATGGAGAATACATTAACAACACCACAATTTGTAGTATTAAATGCTCAAGTGGATTATAGATTTTATAAACAACACTCTTTTAGTATCAGATTGAATAATCTAACAAATGAAAGATATTATACTAATGGATATGCTGTCGGTACAGATAGACATTTCTTTGTAAATCCACCATTTAATTTCTTCGCTACACTTAAATTAAAAATTTAATGAATATTATAGAAATAATAGCTGTACTATTTACACTATTATCTGTTATTTTAACAGTTAAAGGTAACTTACTATGTTGGCCAACTGGTATCATAGGAGTTGCCTTTTATTCTATTATATTTTATCAACATAATCTATTTAGTGATTTAGTTTTACAAGGAGTATTCCTATTACAATCTATATTTGGTTGGATAAATTGGAGAAAACCAAAAGGAGAGTTACCAATAAGTTGGTTAAGTAACGAGGTTAGGGGTTCTTTAGTAACAGTTATGTTATTAGTTTATATGTTAATATTTAGTATAACTAATAATTACGGAGGTAATATGCCTTTCTTAGATTCAGCAGTCGCCACATTAAGTATAATGGCTACATTCTTATTAGTTAAGAAGAAAATAGAAGCTTGGATACTTTGGATTATAAATGATATATTATTAATAATACTATTTTCTATGAATGGGTTAAATATATCATCTTATGTATATTTCTTATTTTTAATATTAGCATCAATCGGATTATGGAAATGGGTGACCGAGGAGAATATAAAGGTTTAAAATATCAAAGTAAATATGAATTAAATTTTATAAAATACTTAGAGTCCAGTAATAAAATACACTTGATAGAACACGGACCATCAATATCATACATTGATATTGATGGAAAGGAAAGAACATATTTCATAGACTTTAAAATAAAAAACACTAATATAGTTTTTGAGATAAAATCAAATTATTATTGGAATAAAAAAATAAAAACTAATATTCTAAAAAAAGAAACAGCATCTAAAATATATGATTATTATTTAATAATGGATAATAATTTTAGTGAACTTGATAACTTGATCAAATATGAAAAAATATAAAAATTCACTTGTACTTGGAAAATTCTATGGATTGCACAATGGACATCTTTATCTAATCGACACCGCTATCGAAAATTCAGAAGTTGTTAATGTTTTGGTGTGTCATAACCCAACACAAACAATTCCAGGTAAATTAAGAGTAAAATCATTACAAGAAATTTACAAGAATAATGATAATATCATAATACATTCTGTTGATGATAGTCAAATGCCTCAATATGAACACGAATGTAAATCACTTGATGAATTTTATTCATATTGGGTGCCTTTTGTTTATAAGAATGTTAGTAAGTTAGATTGTGTTTTCACATCAGAAAACTATGGTGATGATTTCGCTAAATATCTAGGTATAGAACATTATTTAGTTGATAAGGAAAGAAAAAAGTTTCCTATATCAGGAACAAAGGTAAGAACTAATCCATTTGATAGTTGGGAATTTATACCAAACGAAATGAGACCTTTTTT
>Ga0102814_10001577_pt1 | contig 16056 bp, 18 predicted proteins | sample ColrivemetaGS741_FD_79112 | JGI IMG/M metagenome (GOLD analysis project Ga0102814, IMG submission 79112) | Estuarine microbial communities from the Columbia River estuary - Flood tide ETM metaG S.741 | ecosystem: Environmental > Aquatic > Marine > Intertidal zone > Estuary | place: USA... | reverse complement strand
TATCTGATAGTTAAATTAAAAACACTTCTTTTAAAAAAGTGCCGCAAGATAGGAAAAGTATAAATTGTTTTTTTGTGTTTTAACTTTATTTTATCTGTAACAAAAATTTCACTTTGTCATTTCGACGTTAGGAGAAATCTCAAAAGGGAAGAAATAAAATTTAAAAAAAACAAAATTTTTTATTGGGATTCCTCCTATAGTCGGAATGACAAAAATGTATGAAACAAAATTGTATAAAAAAAACCACCTTTCGGTGGTTTTTGTTTTATAAAGGAATATTTCCATGTTTACGTTTTGGCGTATCAACTGTTTTATGTTCTAAAACACTAAACGCTTTTAATAATTTTCTACGTGTATCTTGTGGCAAGATAACCTCATCGATAAAGCCTCGTTGTGCTGCACTGTATGGATTTGCAAATTTCTCTGCATACTCTGCTTCTTTTTCTAAAAGTTTAGCTGCAGGATCGTTTGCTTCGCTAATTTCTTTCTTAAAGATAATTTCCGAAGCTCCTTTTGCTCCCATTACTGCAATTTCGGCACTTGGCCAAGCAAAGTTAAAGTCGGCACCAATGTGTTTCGAATTCATTACATCATACGCACCACCATAGGCTTTACGCGTAATAACCGTTACTTTTGGTACAGTTGCTTCACTCAATGCATATAATAATTTTGCTCCGTGTACGATGATTCCGTTCCATTCTTGGTCTGTTCCAGGCAAGAAACCTGGTACATCTACCAATACTAATAATGGAATATTAAACGCATCACAAAAACGCGTAAATCGAGCTGCTTTTATAGACGAGTTTACATCTAAACAACCTGCTAAAAACATTGGTTGGTTGGCTACTACTCCAACGCTTCTTCCGCCAATTCTTGCAAAACCTACAATGATGTTTTCAGCATAATTTTTATGAATTTCGTAAAATGATTCTTCATCAATGATACCTTTAATAACCTCATGCATATCGTAAGGTTTATTCGCATTATCTGGAATAAGACTTGCCAATTGTTCACGAACCTCATCGTTTAATTCGTAAGGTAATTTTGTTGGTAATTCTTTATTACTTTGAGGCAAATAACTCAATAATCGTTTTAAATCTTCCAAACATTCAATATCGTTTGTAGACGTAATGTGCGCCACACCCGATTTTGTTGAATGTGTACTTGCTCCTCCTAATTCTTCGGCAGTTACTTCTTCATTGGTAACTGTTTTCACCACACTTGGTCCGGTTACAAACATATAACTACTTCCTTCAACCATCATGGTAAAATCGGTCATCGCCGGAGAATACACTGCTCCACCAGCACATGGCCCCATAATTGCTGAAATTTGAGGAATTACTCCAGAAGCTTGTACGTTTTTGTAAAAAATATCGGCATAACCACCTAATGAACGTACACCTTCTTGAATACGTGCTCCACCAGAATCGTTTAAACCAATCATAGGAACATTCGCTTTTAAAGCCATGTCCATTACTTTACAAATTTTTTCTGCATGTGTTTCTGAAAGTGCTCCACCAAAAACGGTAAAATCTTGTGCAAAAACATACACTGGTCGTCCATTAATGGTTCCGTAACCTGTAATTACACCATCACCATAATAGATTTCGTTTTGCATTCCAAAATCGGTAGTTCTATGAGTTACCAAAGCACCAATTTCTTCAAATGAACCTTCGTCCATTAAATAATTGACACGCTCACGAGCTGTTAATTTTTTCTTTTCGTGTTGTTTTGCTATTCTTTTTTCACCTCCTCCTAAATAGGCTTGGGCTAATTTATCTTCTAATGTTTTTATTTTTTCTTGCATAGTTTTAAAAATTGCCCTTCGACTGCGCTCAGGGTGACAGAAATTAGCATTCAGAAATCTCTAAAAAACTAATTACTAGTTACTTTTTACTAATTACTAATTTATTGGTAAGCGTAAAACTTTTTGGTCTTCTAAATATTTTTTCAAAGCTACTAAAGCGGCAATTTCTGCTTCTTTTTCTGCTTGTGCTTTTAGTACTTCTGCATCATAATATTTCTTAACGAAATGTGTATCAAAATCCCCAGAACGAAACGCTTCGTGCTCCATTACAAAAGTTCCGAAAGGTAATGTTGTACTAATTCCTTCTACTTTGTATTTGGCAATTGCTTCAATCATTAATTCAATTGATTCTTCACGTGTTTTTCCGTAGGTAATCAATTTTGCCAACATTGGATCGTAATAAATAGGCACATCCATTCCTTGCTCAAAACCATTATCTACACGGATTCCTTTTCCAACCGGAAGTTCATATACTTCCAAATTTCCAACACTTGGTAAAAAGTCGTTCAAAGGATCTTCTGCGTAAACACGTAATTCCATTGCATGACCTGTAATTTGTAAGTCTTCTTGTTTTACAGTCAATTCTTCACCACGAGCCACACGAATTTGCATTTCAACTAAATCCATTCCTGTGATTAATTCCGTTACCGGATGTTCTACTTGTAAACGTGTATTCATTTCTAAGAAATAGAAATTTTTATTTTCGTCTAATAAGAATTCAACAGTTCCTGCACCTATATAATCACACGCTTTTGCCACTTTAACTGCAGCTTCACCCATGGCTTTACGAATTTCTGGAGTTAAAACAGATGAAGGTGCTTCTTCTACTACTTTTTGATGACGACGTTGTACCGAACATTCTCTTTCGAAAAGATAAAGGATATTTCCGAAACCATCTGCCATAACTTGAATTTCGATATGACGAGGCGAACCTACATATTTTTCAATAAAAACAGAACCGTCTCCAAAAGCAGAAACCGCTTCTGAAACGGCACGATTCATTTGTGATTCAAATTCTACTTCATTATTCACCACACGCATTCCTTTACCTCCACCACCAGCAGCAGCTTTAATTAAAATAGGAAAACCTATGCTCACCGCAACTTCTTTTGCTTTTGGTATATCTGTTATAGCTTCATCAACACCAGGAACCATAGGGATATCGTAATCTTTAACCGCATCTTTAGCCGCTAATTTATTTCCCATCATGTGCATTGCCTTCGATTTTGGCCCTATGAATGTGATGTTATTTTTTTCTACTAAATCGGCAAAGTCTGCATTTTCACTTAAAAATCCGTATCCAGGGTGAATTCCGTCTACATTAAGTTGTTTACAAACTTCAATTATTTTATCGCCTCTTAAATACGATTGACTTGATGGTGCTTCTCCAATACAAACGGCTTCATCGGCAAATTTTACGTGAGGTGCATTTCTATCGGCTACCGAATAAACAGCAACGGTTTTAATACCCATTTTCTTTGCTGTTTGCATTACTCTTATGGCAATTTCACCACGATTTGCTACTAATATCTTTTTCATCTTATTCGAATTCAATTAATAAAGCTCCTTTTTCAACCGCTGCTCCTTTTGTCATGGTAACTGATTTAATTACACCATCACGAGGCGATAAAATACTATTTTCCATTTTCATGGCTTCTAATATCAATAAAGGATCGTTTTCTTTAACTTCCTGACCAACTTCAACAGAAATTTCTAATATTAAACCTGGCATTGGTGCTTTAATTGCATTTACTTGTTTAGATGCACCCACTTCAAATCCCATTTCTTTAATTAACATATCTAAAGCATTTGCAATTGCAACCGTATAAGTTGAATTGTTAACTTTAACTGTATATGTTTTATTAATAAAATCGGTAGCGATTATTTCTGCTTGGTAAGGCGTGTTGTTTTTTAAAATGTGGAATTTGTTGTTTTCAACACTTACAGCATCTAATTGAGAAACAGCATCATTTTCAACATCAAATTGAAAAGTGTTATTTACGTTTAGTTTGTAATGATTACTCATATTTTTACTTTTAAGTGGCGTAAAAATAAGGAAAAGAAATCGTTTTACTAAAAATTTGACTTGTAAAATTCGTTATTTAGTATAGTTATAATGTTAACAAACCAAACTCTTTTAAAGTGTTTATTGGTTTTGAATACCAAAACAATTCAAAGTCTTCGAATTGGATTTCAAAATCGGTTTTTAATTGTTGGAATGTAGTTCTTTTTTCATTGTAAACAGATAGTGTCTCTAATTTTTCAAGCAACCAAAGTGCTTTATCTTCTTCAATTGAAATTTCAAATGAATGTGTTTTTTGATGAAAAGTCAACTGCATCATTTCCCAAGAATTACCTTTTTTTGATTTGGTAAACGTTTCCACTAATGGAATTCCGCCTGTCCAAACAATTTTTGCATTGGGTTTGGTTGAAAACACAGTTTCTTTTTGAAGCGCATTTTGAATGAAATCGGGTTCTATTTTAGTACGAGGAATTTTAAAATCAAACCAATCTTGCAAATCGTATTCAAAACAAATTCCGTGCATATAATTGAATAATGATTTTTTTAAACCAAAACTAAACTTATCGTGATCAATTCCGGTTTTATCAGTAAAAGCAACATCATTATTTGCAAATGTAATTTCATTGGTAACGGGAACAACCCCAAAAGCTTCTGGATTAATTCCAACCGGGCTATGTGCTGTCATTGCAAATTGATGCCAAAACCCTGATTGTAATACGCCAATTTCAAATAATTGACGAACCATTTCTAAACTATCAATTGTTTCTTGAACTGTTTGCGTTGGATAACCATACATTAAGTAGGAATGCACCATAATTCCTGCTTCAGTAAAATTACGTGTCACTTGTGCTACTTGTTCCACCGTAACTCCTTTTTTGATTAATTCTAATAACCTATCTGAAGCCACTTCTAATCCGCCAGAAACGGCAATACAACCCGATAGTTTTAGCAATAAACATAAATCTTGGGTAAAGCTTTTTTCAAATCGAATGTTTGTCCACCATGTTACTGATAAATTTCGACGTAAAATCTCTAAAGCAACCTCACGCATTAAAGCTGGTGGTGCTGCTTCATCTACAAAATGGAATCCGTTTTCGCCAGTTTGAGCAATTAGTTCTTCCATTCTGTCTACTAAAATTCTAGCTGCAATAGGTTCGTAAATTTTTATATAATCTAAAGAAATATCACAAAATGTACATTTTCCCCAATAGCAACCATGTGCCATGGTCAGTTTATTCCATCGACCGTCTGACCATAAACTGTGCATTGGGTTTGCAATTTCGATAACCGAAATGTATTTATCTAAAAGTAAATCGGAATAATCAGGTGTTCCTACTTCACTTTGTTTATAATCTTGTTTTGAGGTGTTGTTTTTATAAACGACTTCGCTGTTTTCTAGGAGAAATGTTCGTTTGAATTGGTTCTCAACAGCGCTCGAAATGAGAAAATTGTGCAACAATTCTACTGGTAATTCACCATCATCCAAAGTAATAAAATCGAAAAACTCAAAAACACGTTTATCTTTTAGTTGACGTAATTCGGTATTTGGGAAACCGCCACCCATTGAAATTTTAATTTCCGGATAATTTGCTTTTATAAATTGGGCTGAACGAAAAGCACTATACAAATTACCTGGAAAAGGAACAGAAATCAATATTATTTTTGGGTTAACCGCTTCTACTCTATTTTTTAAAATTCGTAATGTAATTTCATCTATATAAGTTGGTTCTTTTTGTAACTCATTATACAATTCATCAAACGAATTGGCACTTCTACCTAAACGCTCTGCATAACGACTAAATCCGAAATTTTCATCGATGCATTCGATAATAAAATCAGATAAATCTTCTAAATATAAGGTAGCCAAATGCTTTCCTTTATCTTGCAATCCCATTGAACCAAAAGCATATTCCAAATCATCTAATTGTGCAAAACGAGAAGCTTCGGGTAAAAAATTTCCTGCACAAATTTGGCGCGCTAATGTGGGCTGATTTCCTTGTAAAAATGCAATAACATTATCTATTGTTTTTATATATTCGTTTTGTAAAGAGTAAATTCTACTAGAGTTTGGCGCCATCTCGACTGCGCTCGATGTGACAAATTGAAAAATATCTTGTAAACCTTGTTTAGAAAATAATTCTAAAATTACTTCGATACCTAAATCCATTTGGTGTGCCGAAATGTTTTTGGTATTCAAAAAACCTTTTAAATAAGCCGTTGCTGGATACGGTGTATTCAGTTGGGTAAAAGGTGGCGTAATAAGTAGAATGTCTTTCAAAAGCTTCAAATTAGGGAGCAAAAATACATGTTATATTTTAAAACTAAACTTTAAAGCTATGTTAAACGAGGTTTTAGAATATATTTTTTTACTATTTTTGAATAAATAAATTTTCAAATGCCAAACGACTGTGTAACTTATCAAAAATCGGGATGTTTTTCTAATTTAATTGTAGATTATTTAAATCAGAAAGAAAAACTACAACCCTTATACAATCGTTTTCCAACTTTAGAAAATTTCAAATTTCAAATTGAAGAAAAAAAGCAGATTTTTTCTTTAGACAGAAGACAAATTTTGGTTAATACTCTGACAGAACAATATAAAAATATTGAGCCATCTGAGAAAACATCTTTAAATATTAAGCAATTAGAGTCTGAAAAAACATTTACAATTACAACCGGACACCAATTAAATTTATTTACAGGACCACTATATTTTTTATACAAAATAGTTTCGGTAATTAATTTAACCAAAGAATTAAAGGAAAAATATCCTGAATATAATTTTGTCCCTATTTATTGGATGGCGACAGAAGACCACGATTTTGAAGAAATTAATTATTTTAATTTTAACAACAAAAAAATCAAGTGGAATAAAGATAGTAAAGGTCCTGTTGGAAGACTTTCTACTGAAGGTTTAAAAGCAGTTTTTGAAGAATTTTCAGCAGCTTTAGGAAAAGGAGAAAATGCAAATTTTTTAAGAGAACTCTTTAAATCTTCTTATTTAAATCACAATACATTAACTGAAGCTACACGATTTCTTACCAATGAATTATTTAAAAATGAGGGCTTAGTAATTATAGATGGTGACAATAAAAATTTAAAAAAACCATTTGCTCCTTACATTAAAAATGAGCTTATAAATCAAACTTCTTTTAACGAAGTGAATAAAACAAATTCGCATTTAAAAGATTATAAAATTCAAGTAAACCCTAGAGAAATAAATGTATTTTATATTCTTGATAATTTAAGAGAACGAATTGTTTTTGAAAAAGGATCTTACTCAATTAATAATTCAAATTTAAAGTTTTCAGAATCTGAAATTTTAACCGAATTAGAAAATTACCCAGAACGTTTCAGTCCAAATGTAATTTTACGTCCATTATATCAAGAAGTAATTCTTCCTAATTTATGTTATATTGGAGGAGGTGGAGAATTAGCCTATTGGTTAGAATTAAAATCAAATTTCGAATCAAATTCAGTTACATTTCCAATATTATTACTTCGAAATTCGGTTGTAGTTACAACAGAGAAACAAATTAAAAAAGCCGATAAATTAAATTTAAGTTGGTCTGATTTATTTTTAAATCAGGAAAAATTAATCGAAAAGAAAACCAAAGAATTATCTCAATTTGAAATTGATTTTTCAGAACAAAAAAAACAGTTATCAAAACAGTTTCAAAAATTAAATGAAATTGCTTTAAAAACGGACAAGTCATTTATTGGTGCAGTTAAAGCACAAGAAGCCAAACAAATTAAAGGTTTAGCAAATCTTGAAAAAAGATTATTGAAGGCAGAGAAAAAACAACATTTTGAAAAAATTGGTCAAATCACTCAATTACAAAATGAATTATTTCCAAATAAGAGTCTTCAGGAACGCACTAAAAACCTTTCAGAAATAGTTGAAACTATAAAATTTCACACTTTTTTAGAAAAGTTATCGCAAAAAACAAAACCACTTCAACAAAAATTCACTATTATTGATATATAATAATCGATAAACGGCATCTTAAAATCGACCAAAAACACGTTTCATTGCATTATTATCAATAAATAGATTATTTCATTACATTTTTAACAAAAAAAAGTCGCGATGTGATATTTTTATTATCTTTGCGCAAAATTTTTAACATATTTAAGATTATGAAGAAAACTACTTTTTTAACCTACGCATTATTAATTTCTGTATTTACATTTTTTTCGTTTACAGAAAATAACCCTGTAAACTTTATGGTAAAAGTTGAAGGTGGTACATTTAAAATGGGATCTAAAGATTCTGACAAATCTGCTGATAATGATGAGCAAACTGAACATACTGTAACAGTTAAAGATTTTGAATTATGTAAATTTGAGGTAACTGTATGGCAATGGAAAGAATATGTAAAAGCAAATAAACTTAAAATGCCTGTTAAACCAAAATGGGGATTTGTTGATAATTACCCAATTAATAACATTACTTGGGAAGAAGCAATTTCATATTGTAATTGGTTAAGTAAAAAAGAAAAGTTGACTCCTGTATATTCAAAAAATGGTCCAAATGTATTTTGCGATTTTAAAGCAAATGGATATAGACTACCTACAGAAGCAGAATGGGAATATGCTGCTAAAGGAGGAAAAAAAGCAAAAGAGACTAAGTTTAGCGGAAGTACTAATGTAAATGATATTGCTTGGCATAAAGCTAACAGTAAAGGTTCACCACATACAGTTGGGACTAAATTACCAAATGAACTTGGAATTTATGACATGAGTGGAAATGTTTGGGAATGGTGCTGGGACTGGTACAACAAAGATTATTACAAAGTTGAAGATGGTAATAACCCAAAAGGGCCTACTATGGGAGAAAGAAAAGCCGTAAGAGGTGGTTCTTGGGATAGTAATATTAATTATTTACGTCCAGCGAATAGAATTTCTACAATTCCAAGTAAAACTCATGAGTTTTACGGATTTAGAGTTGCACGTTCAATAACAGAATAAATAAAATAAATCTTGTTTTTAGTTACTAAAATAGTACTTTTGCACAAAATTTAAAATAAACGTTATGGCAACGAACAGAACTTTTACAATGATTAAGCCAGATGGTGTTGAAAATGGACACATTGGTGGAATTTTAAATATGATTACTGAAGGTGGTTTCAGAATTGTAGCAATGAAATTAACACAACTTACTGTAGCTGATGCTAAAGAGTTTTATGCAGTGCATGCTGAAAGACCTTTTTACGGTGAATTAGTTGAGTTTATGACTCGCGGACCAATTGTTGCTGCTATCTTAGAAAAAGATAATGCTGTTGAAGATTTTAGAACTTTAATTGGCGCTACAAATCCTGCAAATGCAGAAGAAGGAACAATTCGTAAGAAATATGCAACTTCTATGGGAGAAAATGCAGTTCACGGATCTGATAGCGATGAAAATGCAGCTATTGAAGCAGCTTTTCATTTTTCAGGAAGAGAGATGTTCTAATAAAAATATAATAGATTAATAAAAAAAGCCATTCATAACTGAATGGCTTTTTCTATCTTAAAACTAAAGCCTTAACGACTTCTTTCCCTATCTCTTGATTAATCAATTTGATAATTTTTTCTCTTCCAAACATCAACTCTTCTCTTAACACTGAAGAAGTTAACTTAACATAAAGCGTATCTTTTCTTAACTCTACTTCTTCCGTATAATTAGCCACTCCATTTCCCATTAAACTAAACCAAACTTCCTTCACCTCTATTTTATCAATTCCACCTTGAAGTTTATTATGAGAAATGAAATTTTTTAAAACATCTTGAATAGATTGTTCCTCATTAAATCGCTTTGCCATCTTTCTATTTATTTAAATCTGTTCTTTTAGTATAAAAGTACATCAAATCGTTACTGTTTTTTACTACTAATTTATCATTAGACAATTTAATTAGTTCTTCGGTCCACGAAGTGTGTTCCGTTTTATAATTTAACCAAAATGTCTTATCTTTTTCTGTAATAGTAAAGTTTTCATATAAATTATTAGACAACAAACCACCATCTAACTGTGGAATAACTTTATTTCTCGAACCTGTCATTTTATCATACTTTATAAAATCTAAAGATTCATTAATTTTAAATTCTTTTGTAGAACCATCTGGCATTTCAACTTTTTCAATTTCCCAAAAACCGTTTAATTGGCCTAAATCTTCTACTTTCACATCTGTCTGACACGATAAAAAAGATAAAAACAATAACCCAAAAATAATTTTAATATGCTTCATAATACTATTCTTTTGAAAAAATAAAATTACAATATTAATTGCGGAATTAAACTATTTCCTATTTTTAATATCTAATAGAAAAATGTCGTATGAAAAAATGGAGTTATATAAAATTAATAGCGTTAGTACTATTTACTCATAGCTGTTCGAGTCCAGAAGAAAATAATTCAAATGAAGAAATGTATTTTCCTCCAAATAGTAGCACTTTATGGGAAACTAAAACATTGTCTAGTCTTGGATGGAATGAAAGTGAAGTCCAACCTTTATTAGACTATTTAGAGCTTAAGAATTCCAAAAGTTTTATAGTATTACATAATGGAAAAATTGTTTTAGAGTATTATTTTAACGGACATAGTTCAAATTCTTTATGGTATTGGGCAAGCGCAGGAAAAACCCTTACAACTTCTGTAACAGGAATAGCCGAAGAAGAAGGCTACATCAACATAAATAATAAAGTTTCAGATTATATTGGCACGGGTTGGACAAGTGCACCATTAGCAAAAGAAAACCTTATTACCTGCAGACATTTATTAACAATGACTTCTGGATTAGACGATACAAATGATGCTGTTGACCCTGCTAGTTTAACTTACCTTGCTGATGCAGGAACAAGATGGGCTTATCATAATTCATATGTTAAGTTACAAGATGTTGTCTCAAATGCTAGTGGAGAAACTTGGACTAATTATTTCAACACTAAATTAAGAGATAAAATTGGAATGACAGGCAATTGGTTTCAAAGTGGAAACAATAGTGTTTACAGAAGTAATACAAGAAGCATGGCTCGTTTTGGATTACTTTCTTTAAATCTAGGAAATTGGAACGGAACACAAATAGTGCATCAAGATTATTATATTAACTCTACAATAACTTCGCAAAATATTAATTTGAGTTATGGGTATTTATGGTGGCTAAATGGAAAAACAAGTTACCACTTACCTAATTCTCAGTTTCAATTTAACGGAAGTATTATTCCGTCTGGACCGAATGATATGTTTATGGCATTAGGCTTAAATGATCAAAAAATTTATGTTGTTCCAAGCAAGAAGTTAGTTATTATAAGAATGGGGAATGCTGCTGATGCACAAACTGCGGCATTATCAGATTTTGACGAAATACTATGGCAAAAAATAAATGCTGTTATTAATCCTTAAAAAGAAGTTTAACAACTACATACATTAACAATGCAAAAGAGCACAACCTAAATACTATAAAAATCGTTGGAAAAGACTCTTCAATAAAAGTCACAGGCAAGGCTAAAATTAATGCTATACCAACTAATTTTAGTGGAGAAGCTTCTCTAAAAAAATTGATTATTTTCATAAGTTATTTAAAAAAAGAATCAACGAATGAATATTTATTAAATACCTGAAGGTCGTCAATTCCTTCACCTACTCCAATATATCGAACAGGAATTTTAAATTGGTCTGAAATACCAATAACCACTCCACCTTTAGCCGTACCATCTAATTTAGTAACCGCAAGACTTGTTACTTCAGTAGCAGCAGTAAATTGTTTTGCTTGTTCAAATGCATTTTGACCCGTTGAACCATCTAAAACCAACATAACATCATGTGGAGCATCTGGTACAACTTTTTGCATAACTCGTTTAACTTTCGTCAATTCATTCATCAAATTAACTTTATTATGTAAACGTCCAGCTGTATCAATAATAACAATATCGGCATTTTGAGAAACAGCTGATTGTAAAGTATCAAATGCTACTGATGCAGGATCACTTCCCATTTGCTGCCTTACAATTGGAACACCTACTCTATCTGCCCAAATTTGCAGTTGATCTATCGCAGCCGCCCTAAATGTATCTGCAGCACCAAGAACAACGTTATAACCCGCCTTTTTAAATTGACTTGCAAGTTTACCAATAGTAGTTGTTTTACCAACTCCATTTACACCAACAACCATAATTACATAAGGCTTTACGTCTTTAATTATAGAGTAATCAACAGCTTCATCAGTATTATTTTCAGATAATAAACCCGCTATTTCATCTCTTAAGATTTGATTTAGTTCATTTGTACCCAAATATTTATCTTCAGCAACTCGCTTTTCTATTCTCTCAATAATTTTTAATGTAGTAGTTACACCTACATCTGAAGAAACTAAAATTTCTTCAAGATTGTCTAATACATCATCATCGACTTTTGTTTTTCCTGCAACTGCTTTAGACAATTTGGAAAAAAAAGTAGTTTTAGATTTTTCCAATCCTTTGTCAAGAGTTTGTTTCTCTTGTTCACTTAGGTTAGGATCTTTTTTATCTGAAGAAAATATTTTTTTAAAGAAACTCATGTTGTTATTGAAATTATAAACAAATGTAAAAATAAAAAAGCTACTTTCAAACGAAAGCAGCTTTTCTATATATTGTATTTACAAATTATTTCTTGCTTAAGAAATCATCTACTAATTCAGGAGCCATAACTGATTCAACAAATGTGTAAGCTCCTGTTTTAGGTGACTTAACCATTTTTATAGCTTTTGTTAATCTTTTAGAAGATGTTTGTAAAGTTGCTACGGTTTTCTTTGCCATGACTTAATTATTTAATTTCTTTATGAACTGTTACTCTTTTTAAAACAGGATTAAACTTTTTAATCTCTAATCTGTCTGGAGTATTTTTTTTGTTTTTAGTAGTGATATAACGAGATGTTCCAGCAACGCCAGAAGCTTTGTGCTCAGTACATTCTAATATAACTTGAATTCTATTACCTTTCTTTGCCATTTTGTATATTATTATCGGTTATCGAATTATTTTACAAATCCGTCTGCTTTTGCTTTCTTTAAAACAGCAGCAATACCAAGTTTATTAATTGTTTTTAACGCAGCAGTAGATATCTTTAAAGTAACCCATCTATCTTCTTCTGGAATGTAGAAACGTTTCTTAACTAAATTAACTGAGAATTTTCTCTTAGTTTTATTCATAGCATGAGAAACATTGTTTCCTACCATTGCTCTTTTTCCTGTAAGTTCACAAACTCTTGACATTATTCTATAATCTTTATATCGTTATTCAAAATCAGGGTGCAAAGAAACAAAATTTTATAATATCAAACAACTATCTTTAATTAATTTTTTAAAATTTCTTTATATAAAATTTCCAATGCTTTATTCACCGTTCTATCTATTACTTTTTCTCTTGGCTGTCCAAAGTTAAATTCCTCTACAATTACTTGACTTGGAGTAAGTACTGAAATAAAAACTGTACCTACATCAGCAGAAGAATCTCCTTTCAAAGGACCAGCATTTCCGGTGGTTGCAATAGCAAAATCTGTTTTTAAATTACGTTGAACAGAAAGAGCCATTTCTCTAACTACTTCCCTACTTACTACAGAATGTTTTTCAATTAATTCCGAACTAATTCCCAACAAATTAATTTTAGCTTCAGTTGCATAAGTAACCATACTGCCTTTAAAATAATTTGATGCTCCCGGAATTGATGTAATTAATTGTGCTATTTTACCCCCCGTACAACTTTCTGCTGTTGAGAGCGTAAACTTTTTTTCGTTTAGCAACACCCCTACAACTCGCTCAATTGGTTCGTCATCATCAAAACCAACAATATCATTAGGAATTAATTTCTGAAGCTTAGCTACTTCAATTTCAATCGATTCTTTTAAAATCTGCTCATTTTCACCTCTAGCAGTTAATCTTAACCTAACTCGTCCAGGACTTGGTAAATAAGCTAATTTAATAAAAGAAGGAAGATTATTTTCCCAATCTTCAATTTCTTCAGCAAGCAAACTTTCACCTTTACCATATGTCATTATGGTCTTATGTAATATATAAGGTCTTTTAAATCTTTGAACTAAAGCTGGAATAATTTCTTCATCAATAATATATTTCATTTCATAAGGCACTCCAGGTAAAGAAATAAAAATAGTATTTTCCTTCTCCATCCACATTCCAGGTGCAGTACCTACTTTATTGAATAATACTTTAGCTTTTGAAGGCACTAAAGCTTGATCTTTATTGATTTGAGTAATTGGCCTTTTATAAATTCCTTCAATTAACTGTGTAACATGAATCAATACTTCTTCATTACTCACTAATGTGTCTTGGAAATATGTACAAAAAGTTTTCTTAGTAATATCGTCTTTGGTTGGACCTAATCCTCCAGTAATAATAACTAAATCAACCTTGCTTTGAAGTTTTTTGAAAGTCGAAAATATGTGCTCTTCCTTGTCAGAAATAGAAAACATTTCAGTAGTTTCAATTCCTATTTTATCTAAGGCTTTAGCTATATAAGAAGAATTAGTATCAATAATTTGACCGATGAGTATTTCATCACCAATAGTTACGATTGAGGCAGTCATAAATTTTAGTTACTGATTTTAAAGTCTTTTTTTATTTCTTTAACAGATAAATCAACCCTATCCTTTAAAGATTTAAAAACTTCAATTATTTCTTTTCGTTTTCCTTGAGATTTAGCCCAAGACATAATTTGAAGATTTTCATCGTATGCAATATCCATCCCAAGCAAATCAAGTGAAGGCTTAATTTTATGAGATGCAGCATAAGTTCTGGTATAATCTTTTTCTTCAATACCCATTTTCATAGACGCTATTTCATCAGGAACTTCGGAAAGAAAAAGCGTAACAATTTGATGCGCAAAGTCAGTATCATTTTCTGAAATTTCGTAAACTTTTGATAAATTATACTGTAGTGCCATTTTATTTTACGTTAATTTTAAACATCTGTTTATCTTCTATAAAACCTTCAAGTAAATCTCCTGGTAAAACTTTAGCTACTCCTTTTGGAGTACCCGTAAATAATATATCTCCTTTTTTAAGTGTAAAAAACTGAGAAACATAAGCAATCAATTCATCAATTTTCCACAACATTAAATCAGAATTTCCTTTCTGAACCACTTCATTATTTTTCCTTAACTCAAAGTTAATATTTTCTAATGAAGAAAAATCATTTTTCGGTAAAAAGTCACTAATTACCGCCGAGCCGTCAAAAGCCTTTGCTTTTTCCCAAGGCAAACCTTTTTCTTTTAACTTACTTTGTAAATCTCTTGCTGTAAAATCGATTCCTAAACCTATTTCATCATAGTATTTATGAGCAAATTTTTTATCAATATATTTTCCTACTTTATTGATCTTGACCAATAATTCAACTTCATGATGTACATCATTAGTAAATTCAGGAATAACAAATGGAAACTTCTTTAGCAATACAGAAGAATCAGCTTTCATGAAAATCACAGGTTCTTCGGGCTTTTCATTATTCAGTTCGGAAATATGGTCAGCGTAATTTCGACCAATACAGATTATTTTCATGTTATAAATAAATTATGCTTATTTAGTATTTAATTTTCTAAGCTTAATTGCTGTCAATACTTTTTTAGTGTACAGCGGAAAATCGGCATTTTGCAACCAATTAAAATATCCTGGTTCATTCTCCAAAACATCATCTACTAAAACACCTTTATGTTTCCCAAAAGCAAACACCTCTTTACCTTCTTTATTCATTGCAATAAAACCTGCAAAGTCTACCGATTTTTTTCGCGTTGTAAATTCAGAAAGTGTTTTTATATCATTTTCCAAATCTGGATAACGGTCTAATTGCGCTTTTAAAATTTCGTAAGTTGCTTCTGTATCGGCATTTGCGCTATGCGCATTTTCTAACGTTTCACCGCAATAAAATTTATACGCAGCACTTAATGTTCGCTCTTCTTTTTTATGAAAAATGGTTTGCACATCAACTGAAACTCTGTTTTTCATGTCAAAATCAACTCCCGCTCGAAGCATTTCTTCTGCCAATAATGGAATATCAAAACGATCTGAATTAAAACCAGCCAAATCACTATCCTTTATCATATTATATACATGAGGAGCTAGTTCATTAAACGTTGGCTCATTTGCTACTTTCTCATCTGAAATTCCATGAATTGCAGTTGTTTGTGGCGGAATTGGAATCGTAGGATTAACTAACCAAGTTTTACTTTCTTTATTTCCGTTTGGATATATTTTAACCACTGCG
>Ga0102814_10001576_pt1 | contig 16064 bp, 17 predicted proteins | sample ColrivemetaGS741_FD_79112 | JGI IMG/M metagenome (GOLD analysis project Ga0102814, IMG submission 79112) | Estuarine microbial communities from the Columbia River estuary - Flood tide ETM metaG S.741 | ecosystem: Environmental > Aquatic > Marine > Intertidal zone > Estuary | place: USA... | reverse complement strand
ATTTAGTCGAATAAAACGAGTTTATACTCGTTTTTTTTGTTTAATCATTGCAATTTTAGTGAAGTTTCTTTATAATTTATTTATCGTGTTTCTATAATATGGATAGAATACAGAAAGTCCCCTAAAATTGACTTACAGCGAAATTTATTTTAGGAGGTAGCTTATGATAAGAAAAATAGAGTTTACTCCAAAGAATATCTTCTTATATTTTTTCGGAGTTTTTATTTTGGGATTTGGAGCTGTTTCAGGTACATCTAGTGATTTAGGTGCTGGAGCTTGGGATACTGTTTCTAAAAACCTTGCTGATGCAATGCGTACTGAGTTTGGTTACGCATCATGGATCATTGCTGCTACTTTAATGCTTATTGTAATGATTGGTACAAAAGACTATATTAAGGCGTTTATGTTGTTACCTGCTGCACTTGTATCAGGAGCAATACTTTTTTGGGATAAATTTGTATATGGACATTATGTTGCAGATAGTTTAACTATAGGTATACCACTATTTATTGCTGCAATGTTTTTTATTCCGATGGGATTGGCAATGATAGTTGCTTCAAATTTCCCTGCATTTGTATTCGATGAATTAACAATTATGCTTATGAAAATTTTTAGAACAAAAAGTTTAAGTAAAATAAGAATTGGTATTGAAATTCTTGGATTATCATTGGGATCATTAATTGCACTATTAAGCCCTAATATTGAAGGTTTAGGTGTTGTTGGATTTGGATCAATAATAATATCAATAACAATTGGTCCGCTAATTGCATTCTATTTGAAAGTGTTAAAGGTATATGGAAATGAACCTAAAAAAGATTGATTTTAAGGCAGTAAATGTAATATTCTATATTGCTGGAATGTTTTCTATCGCATTTGGGGTAGTATTTATGATTAGAAGCGATATTGGAACAAGTTCTTGGGATTCTCTTCACTGGAGTATAAATCAGTTATTTGAACTAAGATTTGGCGTTATGTGGTTCACAGTTGGGTTAGCCACTATTGTCGTAGCAACAACATTTATGATAATTGTTATTATAATGAACAAATCAATAAGATATTTAATTATGTCAATACCAATTTTATCTGTTGGATTTATGATTGATTTTATTGCGAAAGTTTTATTACCAAACTTTGAACCCGAATTATTAGGTTTTCAATTACTTACTTATTTAGGTGGTGCACTATTATTACCACTTGGTGGTTCATTATTAATTATATCTACATTCCCAGCAGGGATTTTTGATGAGTTTAATTTAACACTTATGAGAAAGTTTAAGAGTGACAATTTAGTATTGATTCGTGTTATAATGGAGTTACTTGCAGTATTAACAGCTCTTATATTAGGTTCCATTGCAGGAATCGGATTTGGAAATGTTAAAATAGGTACACTTATCTTTAGTTTAATTGTTGGAAAAATTTTGAAAACATATTTGATTATATTTGAAAAATTAGGATTGTATGAAATTACTAAAAACGAAATTAAAAAAGAAATTGAATAAATAGGAGGATTAATTATGAGTACACCGCACATTGAAGCACTTGAAAACAAAATAGCAAAAACAGTATTAATGCCAGGAGATCCACTTCGTGCAAAATTTATTGCTGATAAATTTTTAGAAAACGTTGAGAAATTTAATAACGTTAGAAATATGTTTGGATACACAGGTACATACAAAGGAAAAAGAATTAGTGTTATGGGTAGTGGAATGGGAATGCCAAGTATTGGAATCTATTCTTATGAGTTATACAAGTTTTATGATGTTGAAAATATCATAAGAATTGGTAGCTGTGGAGCTTACACAGACGCTTTAAATTTATATGATGTAGTTTTAGTTGATAAAGCATGGAGCGAGTCTTCATACGCTAAAACACAAGAAGGAAAAGATATTGATGAGACGTTTCCATCTAAAGAGTTAAACGGAAAATTAGAAGCAGTTGCTAAGGAATTAAACATACCTCTTCATAAAGGGACAATTCATTCAAGTGATGTATTCTATAGAGAAAACTTTGATGTATTTAATAAGATTAGAGATGATCATGGTTGTATAGCTGTTGAAATGGAATCATTCGCATTATTCCATAACGCAAAAGTAACAGGTAAAAACGCAGCTTGCTTACTTACTGTATCAGATAGCTTAGTAACACATGAAGCTACAACTGCAGAAGAAAGACAAAATGCATTTACTAAAATGATGGATGTAGCTTTAGGATTAGCAGAATAAGAAAAAAGTGCGAACGCACTTTTTTAATAGGTGATTATATGGAATTTATTAAGAAAACAAAAAACAATATTGATGTTAATATAATAAAAACAACCAAATTCAAGACAACAAGAATTCAGGTTGTTTTTGTCAGTAAACTTGATGAAAAAACATTAACAGCAAGAGCTTTGATGCCTTACATTATCAAATCTGTATCGAAAAAATATCCATCTAGAGATGTTTTATCGTCATATTTAGAAGAAATGTACTCAGCATCATTTAATGTAGGAGTAAATAAGATTACTGATGCTCATATCATTACGTTCGATATGAACTTTATTGATAATTATTATACTTTTGGAAATGAAGACTTATTTAACAAAGCAATTGAGTTTATCAAAGAGCTACTATTTAGTCCTTTGTTTGACAAAGATATTTTTATTGAAGAGAAAAGATTAATGGAAGAATACTTTGAGGGTATCTATTCAAATAAAACAAAATATGCATTTAATGAGCTGAAAGAAGTAATGTTTAAAGATGATACTTTTAGATTATCGCCACTAGGTAGTAGTGATATGATTAATGACGTTACTTTAGAAGACGTTAAAGATGAATATAGAAAAATGATTAACACAGATAAGGTATTCTTTAGTGTGGTTGGAAACATCGATGAAGAAGTAGTTATGTCCAAACTTGATAAAGCCTTCAATATAGGTCCGCATCCTGATTATCCAAAACTGATTGATGATTCAAGTTATGTTGTAAGCAAACCAAGATATATTGAGCACTATATTGATATTAACCAAGCAAAACTTGTTTGTGGTTATCGACTAGATGTATTATATAATACTAAGTACTATTATGCTGCTCTAGTATTCAATTTACTATTTGGAGGAACATCTGAGAGTCTTCTTTTTAGAGAAATTCGTGAAAAAAGTAGTTTAGTTTACTTCATAAACAGTAATTACAATCCATACAAAGGTGTTTTATTTGTTTTTGCAGGTATTAATGAAAAAGACTATGACACTGTTATGGAAAAAACAAGTGCAATCATCGAGGATATAAAAAAGGAACAAATATCTGAAGATACTCTAGAAATTACCAAGAAACTTCTATTAAATAGTATTATCCAAGGAATGGATTCAAATCATTCCCTTATTGGAAAAATAAATCAATCATATATATTTGATTTTGATTATAGTTTAGATAAAACAATTGAACATATAAATAGTATTACACTAAGTGATTTAGCGATTGTAGCAAACAAGCTTAAACTTGATACAACATACTTACTAAGGGGTGATGAACATGAAAAGAATTAATTACCCTCAGCTAAATGAAACTTTATATCATGAAGTATTAGACAATGGTTTAAATGTTTTTATGTTACCAAAAAAAGGATTCCAAAAAACATATGTTACTTTTTCTACCAACCTTGGTAGTTTATCAACAAATATTATTATAAAAGATGAAGAAATGGATTTACCAATGGGTATTGCTCATTTCTTAGAACATAAATTGTTTGAACAAAATGGTAAAGATGTATCATCTGTATTTGCTCGTAATCAAGCAGATGTTAATGCGTATACACAGCACAATAGAACAACATATTTATTCTCATGTACTGATAATCTAATCGCAAACCTTGATACATTACTTAATTTTGTACAAAATCCAGATTTCACAGAAGCTGGAATCAAAAAAGAAATTGGAATTATAACTCAAGAGATTAAAATGTATGAAGATGATCCTGGAAGTGTTGGTTATTATGGTGTTATCCGTTCTTTATTTGAAAAACATCCAATATCTAATGAAATATTAGGTACTGTTGATTCAATAAGTACAATAACCAAAGAAAAATTAGAATTAGTTCATAAATATTTTTATAATCCAAATAACATGATTATGTTTATTACCGGTAATTTTGAGCAAAATGAGATTATAAATCATATAAAAGCATCAAATTACATCCAAAAACCTAGAATTGTTCGTGAAAAAGTGATTCTTTGTGCTAATAAAGATACTTATAAAAAACAATCTAGTACAACGCTTGAAGTGAATATTCCTACTTACCTTTTAGGGATTAAGCAACCACCTGTTGATATCAATAAAGAGAACATTATGAAGAAGGAATTAATATATTCAATTCTTTCTGATATGATGCTTGGTAAGAGTTCTATCTACTTTAAAGACTTACTTTCAAAAGGGCTAGTTAATGATTCGTTTGGAATGGATATTAATTTTGATCGTAGTTTTGCATATTTCTTAGTTGGTGGAGAAAGTTCAAAACCAGAAGAATTAAGAAAGTATCTTATAAACATCTTTAAAAATATTGAAGGTTTTGAGATTTCCGAAAAAGACTTCTTAAGAACAAAAAAACAAATTATAGGTGGCTTTATTAAGTCATTAAACAGCTTAGAGGCAATTGCCAGTATGTTTACAAAATACTATTATTATAACTCCTCTTTATTTGATGTTTTAGATATTGCGAAAACAATAACTATTAAAGATATTGAAGATGCTAGAGTTACACTAAGCAATGAAGATAAATTTGCTTCATTCACAATAAATCCAAAAAAAAATGATGCCGTTTAGCATCATTTTTTTATATATATCTTAAGATAAAATCACCAATCATTTTATATGTGTGTTCTTTTCCGATTTCGTTGATTATTTCATGTCTTGCATTATTAACTACAGCATATTTTACATTTGAGTATCCATTATTATGGTAGATATTAAATAATTTCTTAGCATCATCACCATAACCACCAAGTGCATCTAATTCACCATTAATAAAAAAGATAGCAGTACTAGAAGCACACTTTTTAATTTTTTTAGTGTCTTGTATTTGTGGAATGAATTTATATAAATCATGCTGAGCACCGACCGTAAATGGCATGCCACAGTACTCTGACTCCAAAAACTCTTTTTGGATAGCTTTATCAGCAGTTATCCATTCTATTCTTTCATTGATTAATCCGTTTTTCTTCATAGATTTAAATGCTGCATCATTTGTCATACTTGTTAAAATCTTAGAAACATACTTTTTACCTCTAAGAACTTTAACCAATCCAGCAAATTGTGTTGCTAAGGATAACTTTAGTCCATTAAAAACTGCAGTTCCTGTAAATATTGCTTGATCGTATAACTTGTGATGATACATAATCGTATATCTACCTAGAAACGACCCCATTGAGTGCCCAAATAAGATTACTGGCAGTTTAGGATAATACTCCCCAATATAGTCCCTAACTGTTAAAACCCCATCATTTAATTTATAAAATCCCTTTGTATCAGCAAAATAAACATAGTCAAGATTGGTAGAGGTTCTACCATGTCCTAAATGATCATTTCCAATAACGATAAGTCCTAAAGAGTTTAGAAACTTAGCAAAATGCTCATACCTACCAACATGTTCACCAGCACCATGAAGTATTTGAACTACTCCAATCGGATTGACATCCTGTGGTTCCCAGAGATAAGTATAAAGCTCGTTATCATATGGATCAACTAATGTAAAATTTTTAACCATATTATCTCCCCCTTTTGATAAATTATAACATATTTCAATTATATAATTTATAAATTAGCGAAATTTTGGTAAAATATAGTAAGTAATACAGACTTAGGAGTGATTAGATGAAAAAATATATTATCGCAATAGATCAAGGAACTACATCTTCTAGAACAATCATCTTTGATAAACAAGGAAACATTGTTTCATCATCACAAAAAGAGATAAATATGATTTATAATGGTGTTGATTTTGTAGAACAAGATGCAAATGAGATATTTGAATCTGTAGAATATACAATAACTGATGCACTAAAGAAAGCAAATTTAACAAGCAGCAGTATTGCTAGCATTGGTATCACAAACCAGCGAGAAACAACGGTACTTTGGGATAAAAGAACTGGTGAGCCAATCTATAAAGCCATTGTTTGGCAATCTAAACAAAGTAAAGATATTTGTGAGAATCTAATTAGTAATGAATATAATAAACTGTTTAAAGATAAAACAGGTCTTTTAATAGATCCATATTTTTCAGCAACTAAAGTTAGATGGATATTAGATAATGTTGAAGGTGCTGAAAAACTTATGGAAGATGGCAATTTATTATTTGGTACTATCGATACCTGGCTTTTATACAATTTAACTTCAGGTAAAACGCATAAAACCGATTATACTAATGCATCAAGAACATTATTTTTTAACATATTTGATAAAAAATGGGATGATGAGTTATTAGATATTCTAGGAATAAATAAAAATATGTTACCTAGTGTCTGTGATTCAAATGCTAAGTTTGGATTCACATCTAAATCATCAGTCTTTAAAGAGGAAATTCTTATATCGGGTATTTTAGGAGATCAACAAGCAGCTTTATTTGGCCAATTATGCACAGAAAAAGGTTCCATAAAAAATACTTATGGGACAGGATGTTTTATGCTAATGAATACTGGATTAAAACCAGCAATTAGTGAAAATGGACTATTAACGACAATCGCTTATTCAATTGATGGTGTAGTTACATATGCTCTTGAAGGAAGTGTCTTTGTTGCTGGTAGTGCTATCCAGTGGCTAAGAGATTCACTCAACTTCTTTGATGAAGCAAAAGATAGTGAGATGATATCTCAATCAGTTGAGGATAATTATGGTGTCTATGTTGTTCCTGCATTTGTTGGGTTAGGAACTCCTTATTGGGATACGGATGCTAAAGGGGCAATCTTTGGCCTTACAAGAGGAACAACAAAAGCTCATATCACAAGAGCTACATTGGAATCACTAGCTTATCAAACAAGAGATATTGTTGATATCATGGAAAAAGAATCGAAAATCTCTCCAGTATTTTTAAAAGTTGATGGTGGTGCTAGTAAAAATAACTTTTTAATGCAATTTCAAAGTGATATTTTAAATATTAATATAAAAAGACCAGTTGGCAGCGAGTCAACTGCTCTTGGTGCAGCTTTTATGAGTGGTTTATCATCTGGGTTTTATAAAAATTTAGATGAAATTACTAAATCATTACAAATCGATCGTACATTCACACCTAAAATATCACATGATACCAGAGAGAAACTATACAGTAACTGGAAAAAAGCAGTTTCAGCAACAAGATTATTTAAGTAAAATATTATGTTATTTTTGGCATAATATAGTATAATAAGTTGAGGTGAAATTATGAATCAGAAATTTACAGAATTTAAACTTGCTAAAGAGAAATCTGAAAAAAAGGTCATCATTGGTGGTGCTTTGTTAATCTTATCAGTAATATTATTTTTGATATTAGCACAATCAGGGCTTAGTTTAGTTGCAATAATCGTAGCTATACCAGCTATTGTCTTTTTAATTCAAGGATTCTCACAATTTAACAAGATGAATAAAAGATTTAAAAGTGAGGTTCTTACCGACTTAATTGCATCATATGTCGATAATGGTATTTTTATTCCACAAAACGGATTATCAAGATCTCAAGTTAAAGCAACAGAATTTGTTAAACTTGAAGAACGTTATCACAGTGAAGATTATTTAAGTGGGGAAATAGAAGGTGTTAGCTTTATTTCAAGTGATGTTAAAATTGAAGATAGGCGCACAAGACACACAAAAAATGGAACTCAAACGTATTATGTTACAACGTTTTTAGGAAGAGTGTTTGAATTTGAATTTAACAAGAACTTTGATGGTTATATTCAAGTGCTTGAAAAATTTAGACCTACAGTTAACCGTGGATATGATAATATAAAGTTAGAGAGTGTTGTTTTCAACAAAAAATTTAAAACATATACAACAAATGATCACTCTGCTTTTTATGTCTTAACTCCACACTTTATGGAAGCGTTAATGAGTTTTGAACAAAATAACAAAGGAAATGTTGGTTTTTCGTTTATTGATAATAAGTTATATATTGGTATCAATAACTTTAGAGATACATTTGAATTAAAAATGTTTACACCATTAACAGAAAACACTGTAAAAGAGTTTGAGAGAGAATTATTAGTTATAAGAGATGTTATTAAAGAGTTAAAACTAAACAATAATATATTTAAGGAGGAAAATTAAATGGAACCTATTATTATCGTAGTAATTATTGCCGCAATCGTATTAATACCTGTGATATGGTATGTATCAACAATGAATATGTTAAGACAAGTAGAGGTAAAAGTTGAAGAAGCTGAAAGTGGAATTGATGTTGCCTTAACAAAAAGATTTGATTTATTAACAAAATTAGTTGGATCTGTAAAAGGTTATGCTAAGCACGAAGCTGAAACTTTTGAGAATGTTACTAAGTGGAGAGCTGGATTACCTAAAAATCTTACTTTAGGCGAAAAACAAGAGTTTATGGGTAAAATGGATCAAGTGCAATCAGGAATTAACGTTGCTATTGAAGCTTATCCTGAATTAAAAGCAGAAAAACTATTTATTAACTTACAAAGAAACATCACCGACGTTGAAGAACATTTACAAGCAGCAAGAAGACTTTACAATTCTAATGTATCAACAATTAATACAAAAATTGTTACATTCCCAACTAGTATCGTTGCTGGAATGATTAAAATGGATAAAAAAGAATTCTTTGAAGCTGAACAAGCTAAAATGGAAGATGTTGCAATTAGCTTTTAAAAAACTTTTCTTTGAAAAGTTTTTTTTTTGCAATTTTACTAATATTATATAAAAATCATTGAACATTTATCCCACAATGATTCATTTGCTTGATTTTGACCTGAATTATATAAAAAGTCTTAATAATCTCTATTTATAGACCATTATTGCAATTACATTATTTTCTTTGACAAGTGTACTATTAGGTAAAAAAGGAGGAAATATGTTAAATCAAGTTATATTAGTAGGCAGATTAGTATATGATCCAGAATTACGTACATTAGATGATGGAAGAAATGTAACAACAATAACACTTGCGATTCAAAGAGGTTATAAAAATGCTGAGACAGGTGATTATGATACAGATTTCTTGAAGTGTACATTATGGAGTGGGATTGCAGAAAGCACAGTCCAATACTGTAGTAAGGGTTCAACAGTAGGGGAAAAAGCACGTTTAAGTCAAAAATATCATGAGTGTGCTGATAAGAGTTCTTTCTCGTATCCAGAAATTATCGCAGAGAAGATTACATTCATCAATACAAAACAAAGTTAGTTATCTCCTATCTAAAAAAAGTGCTTAGAGCACTTTTTTGCTTTTTAAGTTTAATTTTTGTGCTATTTTTGGTATAATATATGAAGAATATTTTTACAAATGAAAGGAGTGGGAACAATGAAACAATACCTCGATTTACTCACACATATAAAAACGACTGGTACAAGTAAAGTAGACCGAACTGGTACAGGTACAATTAGTACTTTTGGATACCAAATGCGTTTTGATTTAAGCGAAGGATTTCCACTTTTAACGACAAAGAAAGTACATCTAAAATCAATTATTCATGAACTGTTATGGTTCATTAACGGAGATACTAATATCAAATATTTGGTAGATAATGGCGTTAGAATTTGGAATGAATGGCCTTATGTTAACTTTACTAAAACGTCTGAATACAATGGTGAAACACTAAAAGAGTTTGTAGAATTAGTTAAGAATAGTGATGAGTTCGCTAAGAAACATGGAGAACTTGGACCTGTATATGGAAAACAGTGGAGACACTTTGAAGGTCCTGATGGACTTTATGTTGATCAGTTAGCTGAATTAATAGAAAATATTAAAAACAATCCTGGATCTAGAAGATTAATTGTAAATGCCTGGAATCCACCTTTAATTCCTCAAATGGCATTACCTCCTTGCCACATGATGTTTCAGTTTTATGTGAATGATGGTAAATTGTCTTGTCAATTATATCAGCGCAGCGCAGATACATTCCTAGGAATACCATTTAATATCGCAAGTTATGCTTTATTAACAATGATGATTGCAAAGGTTACTGATTTAGAACCTGGAGATTTTGTTCATACTTTGGGAGATGCTCATATTTATAATGATCACTTAAAACAAGTTGATCTTCAGTTATCAAGAAAACCAAAAAAACTACCTATTATGTCGATAAACCCTAATGTTAAGAACATTGAGGATTTTAAATATAGTGATTTTGAACTTAAAGGATATGATCCTCATCCACTAATTAAAGGTAAGGTGAGTGTATAGATGGTATCTTTAATAGTTGCAATTGGTAAAAACAATCTTATTGGATTAGATAATAAACTTCCTTGGCATTACAAGGAAGATATGAAGTACTTTAAAGAAACAACTATGAATAAAAAGGTAATTATGGGAGAGCAAACGTTTAAGTCTATCATCTCATATATTAATAAACCACTACCTGGTAGAACAAGTATTATCGCAACATTAACTGATTATACTTATAATGATGTTGAAGTTACAAATGATATTATTAACTTTTTAAAGAACTTCCCAAAAGAAGAAGAGATATTCATTATTGGTGGAAAAATTATTTATGATTTAACGCTTAACCTTGCAGATAGATTGTATATAACTCATGTAAATAAAGAATATGATGGTAATGTTTTCTTTAAAGAAATTGATTACTCTAACTATGTTAAAATAAGTAGTAAAATTAGCGGTGACCTAGAGTTCGCTATATATGAGAAGGTGTAATTTATGTTTATAGTTAGCTATTATGTGTTTTTTGTAATTTATACATTATTGTTTGGATTAATCTTTGGTGTAAATGCAGACAGCTTTAATCATATTTTGTTTTATATTCTTGCTGTACTAGCAATGATTGTATCCCTTGTTCTTTCATTTTGTACTAATCTATTCATAATTTGGTTTATGGGTATAATTAGAAAGAAAAACGCGGTTATTGATAACAAATTTAATCATCGTTTTGGAAATAGTTTATTAAAACTTGCTCATCATATACTTAGAATCAAACTTACTGTTACAGGAAAAGAAAATATCCCAGATTCTAACTTCGTATTAGTTGGAAATCATCAGGAAAATTCAGATATTATTATTTTAAAACCGATATTCAAGAATCATCCCCTTAATTTTATTGCAAAAGAAGCATTATTCACTGTACCAATCCTAGGTAGATGGATTACATTACTTGGAAATGTACCAATTTCGAAATATGCAGATAGAAGTGCAGCAGAATCAATCATTAAAGGAATCCGACTAGTTAAGAAAGGATATCCAATGGCTATCTTTCCTGAAGGTAAAAGATCTTTTTCTAATAAAATGATTGAATTTAAACCAGGTGCATTTAAACTAGCAATGAAGCCAAAAGCTGACATATTAATTGTCACTTTATACAATATTGCTGACGTTAAAATTAAAATTCCGTTAAGAAGACAAAAGGTATACGTTCATATTAATGGATTGCTAAAATATGAGGATTATAAAGATATGAATAGCTCTGAAATCGCAGTTATAGTGAAAGAAACTATTCAAAAACAACTTGATATTTTTGATGAACTATATGAAAAATGAAATAATATAAGATAACACATTAATTTGATGTTATCTTTTTTATTTTAATACTATTTGTGGTATAATTTATAAGTTAAAGGAGTGATATTTATGAGAATGGTAGACCTTATCGAAAAGAAAAGAGATGGCTATACACTTACAAAAGAAGAAATAGGATTTGTTATTAACAATTATGTTGATAAAAAAATACCTGATTATCAAATGAGCAGTATGTTAATGGCAATATTCTTCAAGGGAATGACAAATGAGGAATCAGCATATTTAACTGAGGCAATTTTATATAGTGGTGAAGTAATTGATTTATCATCAATCAAAGGAATTAAGGTTGATAAACATTCAACTGGTGGAGTTGGAGATAAAACAACTCTAGTTCTTGCACCTCTTGTTGCGAGTTTAGGTGCTAAAGTTGCAAAATTAAGTGGAAGAGGCCTTGGTCATACAGGTGGTACTTTAGATAAACTAGAAAGTATTCCTGGTTTTTCGATTAATGTCGAAATTAATGACTTTATAAAACAAGTAAATGATATTGGTATTGCTGTAGTTGGCCAAACTGCTAATTTAACACCAGCCGATAAATTATTATATGCATTAAGAGATGTTACAGCTACTGTGCCTAGTATTCCATTAATTGCTTCAAGCATAATGAGTAAAAAACTAGCAAGTGGTAGTGATGTTATTGTCCTTGACGTTAAAATTGGTGAAGGTGCATTTATGAAAACGATTGAAGATGCTCGTGAATTATCTAAACTAATGGTAAGTATTGGACACAGTTTTGATAAAAAGGTTGTTGCCTTTATTACAGATATGGACCAACCACTTGGATTTACAGTTGGTAACAAACTTGAAGTGAAAGAAGCACTAGATACTTTAGTAGGTAAAGGACCTGAAGATTTAACTAATCTTTGTCTTGAAATTGGTAGCTATATGGTTCATTTAGCTGGTTTAACAGAATCCTTAGAACAAGCTAAAGAATTATTAAAAGAGCAAATTAGCAATAACAAAGCTCATGATAAACAACTTGAATTTATCAAACGTCAAGGTGGAAATTTACCTAGTATGGATACATTCATAAATGTGAAAGAGCTTGTAGAGATAAAAAGTGAGACAGATGGATATGTAAAAGATATCAATGCATTAGAAATTGGACTTAGTGCTATGAAACTTGGAGCAGGTCGTGAAACCAAAGAAGATGTTATTGATCCAGATGTTGGTATTGTCTTACATAAAAAAGTTGGAGATAAAGTTTCTAAAGGTGATGTTTTAGCTGTTTTATACAATAACTTAGATAATATTGATGCAATAAAAGCAAGTGTCCTAAATTCATTTAAAATTGTAAAAGAAAAAGTTGAAAAAAGACCAATTATATTTGAAATAATTACTAAATAAGACCAAAATGGTCTTATTTTTTTTGTTTTTCTTGCATAAATAAAATAAAAGAGTAAAAATAAAAGTGAGGTGATTAGATGGATAATGAAAATAAAGTTATTAGAGATTGGATGTATTATGAAAGATTATTTGGTAAAATTTCAGTTTACCTATTATTAATTGCTATACTGTCTTATATTATTTTCCTCTCGTTCTTGGAAACACTTAGATTTTATGCTGATGAAATTGCATATCCTTTATTGGGGCTGTTTTTCGCATCAGGGATATCTTTCTTTATTGCTCTGGGTAGAATCATAAAATATTCTATTAAGCGTAACGAACTGCCAGAAGATGCCACTGTAGGTAGATCTATTCGTACATTGTTCTTATCACCAATTGCTTTTGGTGCGTATTATATATTATTCTTTATTGTTGCATTTTCAAGTTGTGGTACGTAATTGTTGCGTTATCTAGCTAAGTAAGTTATAATACATTTGTCGTAATAGGGGAGCTCGGAAGACCGGGCTGAGAGTATTCTTTTTACTAGAATAGACCGTACCTGATCTGGATAATGCCAGCGTAGGATAAAAACTATATAATATATGTTTTGTCCTTAATTATGGACAAAACTTTTTTTATAGGAGGAATTATGAACAGAACGAATTTATTAACAGAAATCGCAGTAATGATTTCATTCGCTGTAGTACTAGAAGCAGTATTTACTGGACTATCAGCATTCTTTCCATTTTTGGCTTTGCCATACGGTGGAAGAGTATCACTAGCTTTATTACCTATCTTCTATGTTGTATATAAACATGGGATTAGACTAGGGGTAATGGCAGGAGCTTCATATGGTTTATTAAACTTAATGCTTGATGCGCAGTTGTGGCATTGGGGTAGTTTCTTCTTAGACTACTTATTCGCATTCGGATTTATTGGATTTGCATATGTTGGTGTATTATTATTTGGGAAAAATATCAAAGGGTTTATTGCAGTTATTGTAATTGGATCATTTATTAGACTTTTCTTCCATTTCTTAAGTGGAATCATCTTATTTGGTGATTATGCAGGAGATTATGGATTTGATAATGTCTTCCTTTACTCAATTGTGTATAATTCTTATTATGTAATCCCATCAATGTTTTTAATCTTAATTGTTGGATTATTATTGTTTGAAAGACTTAAAAAAATCGAATTTTCAAGATAAAGACGCTTATAAAAGTGTCTTTTTTTTATTTATTACGAAAATATAATTATTATGGGCTATAATATTTATATACGGCAGGAGGTAAGTGAATGAAAATATTGTTTGTTGGAAGTGAATCATCACCTTTCTCAAAGACAGGTGGACTTGGAGATGTTTTAGGCTCTTTACCAAAAGAATTAGTAAAAATGGAACATGATGTTAGAGTTGTTTTACCAAAACATGGAATTACAAAAATGAATTTTAATACTTTAATGGAGCCAGTTACTAACTACAAAGTCCCTGTGGGTGACAAGTTAGAATATGCTGGTATTGAGAAAATAGTTCATGAGGGTGTTTGTTATTATTTTATTGATAATGAGTACTATTTTGGATACCGTGATACGTTATATGGACATTATGATGATGGAGAGAGGTATGCTTTCTTTAATAACGCTGTTCTAATAATGCTTGAGGAAATAGATTTTTATCCAGATGTAATAAATTGTAATGATTGGCAGTCTGGGTTAATTCCTTATATTTTGCACAAGAATTATAAGTCTAAGAAAAAGTATAAAGACATAAAAACGCTAATGACAATTCATAATATCGCTTATCAAGGCGTATTCTCAAAAGATTTACTTAAATATCTAAACGTGGAGTATGGTAGCGAACTTGAGTATGATAATATGATTAATTTCCTTAAATGCGGAATTAATACTGCTGATTTTGTAACAACCGTTTCAGAAACATATGCTGAAGAGATATTACATGATTATTTTGGATATGGAATGAATAACATCTTAAATACAAGAAGAGAAACTCTATTTGGTATCGTAAATGGGATTGATTATGAGTCATTTAGTCCTGAGGTTGATAAAAAAATATTTTTCAACTTCAAACCATATAACTATTTAAAAGGAAAAGCATTGAACAAAAAAGGTTTGAGAAATTACTTCGATCTTGAAGAAAATAAAAAGCCAGTTGTTGGAGTGGTTTCACGCTTAACTGAGGCAAAAGGTTTCGATTTAATTCAATCAGTAATTGAAGATTTACTGATTGATAATAAAATTCAGCTTGTAATTCTTGGTAGTGGAGATTCTAATATTGAAGGATATTTTGAAGAATTAAGAAAAAGACACCCAAATAATGTAGGTGTCTATATCGGATATAGTGATTCTATGGCAAGAAAGATTTATGCAGGTAGTGATTTCTTCTTAATGCCATCTAGGTTCGAACCATGTGGGTTAGCACAATTAATTAGTTTAAAATATGGTACTATTCCAATTGTAAGAAGAACCGGTGGATTAAAAGATACTATAATTCCATATAATAAGTATACTTTGGAAGGAAATGGGTTTGGATTTGATGATTATAATGATCAAGACATGAAAAACACTATATCATTTGCAACTGATATATTTAAAAACAAGAAATTATGGAATCCTTTAGTAAAAAAAGCAATGCTACAGGACTTTAGCTGGAGACAATCAGCACTAAAATACGTCGATTTATACAGAAAACTTAAGGGGGAATAACATGGAAACTTTAGCAATGATATTAGCAGGTGGTAGAGGTACAAGACTTGATATTCTATCTGAAAAACGTGTAAAACCAGCAGTTCCATTCGCAGGTAAATACAGAATAATTGACTTTACTTTAAGCAATTGTTCAAACTCAGGAATTGATAATATTTGCATATTAACACAATATTTACCACTTTCATTAAACGAACACATCAGCACAGGTAAACCATGGAACTTAGATCATCGCGATGCAAGTGTATCTTTATTACAACCACACAAAGCATGGTATGCAGGAACTGCTGATGCAGTACTGCAAAACATTGAGT
>Ga0102814_10001575_pt1 | contig 16075 bp, 13 predicted proteins | sample ColrivemetaGS741_FD_79112 | JGI IMG/M metagenome (GOLD analysis project Ga0102814, IMG submission 79112) | Estuarine microbial communities from the Columbia River estuary - Flood tide ETM metaG S.741 | ecosystem: Environmental > Aquatic > Marine > Intertidal zone > Estuary | place: USA... | reverse complement strand
CAGCTCAATGCCCCACCCGCCAACGAGAAGTACTGCCGGGTCACGGCCCAGCGATCCTTCATCCCCGAGTAGCCCAGGTCCCGGCGCTGAATACCGGCGAGCCGGGCAATCTGCCCCGCCACCCAGGCGGTATTGCAATCAGTCTTTTCGATCCACAGGAGGATGTGCTCACCCTCACCGTCGGGCTCAAAGCCCAGCACTTCCTCCACCCGGAAGTCCTCGCTCTTGCTGCGCATCACGCCCGAGGCCGAGGGCAGGCCCAGGGCATGCACGTCCGACCAGGAGAATTCAGGATGTGTATCTGTCATAAATTTTATCCGGGGAATTGCCGGGCCAGTGCAGAACGGCCGGCAAGATCGGCAAAGAAAAAGGGTGAGTCCCTACGGGGTCTCACCCTCATCTGTTTTGGTATCTGGATCGGCAAGAAAGATCAGTTGCTCATCCGACTTGATCATGCCCAGCTCACTGCGTGCACGCTCTTCGAGCGCAGCAGTACCTTCTTTCAAGTCCATAACCTCGGCTTCCAGGGTATCGTTGCGCTCGCTCAGCTTCTGGTTCTCTTCCAGCTGGGCATCGACTTCATTATGCAAGCGCCAAAGTTCCGGAATCCCGTTGTCTCCGAGCCACAATCTTGCCTGCAACCCCAGCAGTAACAGCAACAGTAATGCCGCGACTAACCGCATAGGATCATGGCAGGCGTATCGGGAATGCGCTGCGGCCTGCATAGGCTGCATCGTCACCCAACTGTTCCTGAATCCGCAGCAACTGGTTGTACTTGGCAAGCCGGTCAGAGCGAGACATGGAACCCGTCTTGATCTGGGAGGCCGTGGTTGCCGCCGCGATGTCAGCAATGCTGCTGTCCTCGGTCTCACCAGAGCGATGGGACACAACCGCTGCGTAACCCGCCTCTTCGGCCATGGCGATAGCTTCCAGGGTTTCGGTCAAAGTGCCGATCTGGTTTGGCTTGATCAAGATAGCGTTGGCCACATTCATGCCAATGCCCTTGGCCAGGATTTCCGTGTTGGTCACGAACAGGTCATCACCGACCAGTTGCACCCGGTCTCCCAGGCGACGAGTCAGGGTCTCCCAGCCGTCCCAGTCACTCTCGTCCATACCGTCTTCGACGGTGAGGATGGGATAGCGATCAACCAGATCGGCCAGGTACTCCACGAATTCATCCGAGCTGAAGCTGCGGCCTTCTGATTCCAGGTGATACTTGCCGTCCTTGTAAAATTCGCTGCTGGCCACGTCCAGGCCCAGGAATACATCTTCCCCTGCCTTGTACCCGGCGCGTTCAATGGCAACCAGGATGGTCTTCAGGGCTTCCTCATTGGACGACAGGTCAGGTGCAAAACCGCCCTCGTCACCCACCGCCGTGTTCAAGCCCTTCTCGCTCAACACCGCACGCAGGGTATGGAAAATCTCGGCGCCACAACGCAGGGCCTCGCTGAAGTTGGCCGCACCTACCGGAAGAATCATGAACTCCTGGATGTCCACGCTGTTATCCGCGTGAGCGCCGCCATTGATAATATTCATCATCGGCACTGGCAGGGTCTTGGCTCCCGGTCCACCCAGGTAGGCGTAAAGTGAAACCCCCGCGTCGGCGGCAGCAGCGTGGGCTGCGGCCAGGGACACGGCCAGGATCGCATTTGCACCCAGGCGTGACTTGTTGGGAGTACCGTCCAGCTTGCACATCTTGTCGTCCAGGCCACGCTGATCAGTAACATCCATACCCACCAGGGCATCACGGATTTCACCGTTCACATAGCCTACGGCGCCTAGAACGCCCTTGCCCATATAGCGGGCCTTGTCGCCATCACGCAGCTCAACCGCTTCACGACTGCCGGTGGATGCACCAGAAGGCACCGCCGCGCGGCCCATGGTGCCGGAGCTAAGAATGACATCGGCTTCCACAGTCGGGTTGCCACGGGAATCAATAATTTCACGGCCGCGAATATCGGCAATAAGGCTCATCAGTAATCTCTCCTGGTTGGTCATCGCACAGGTGCCTACAGGCCCAGTCGCGACTCCTCAAAATCTGTGGACTTAACAATTCTGTCCAGCTCACAAAGGGTTTCAAGCAAAGGCTGCATACGATCCAACGGCCAGGCGTTCGGGCCGTCGCTAAGCGCCTTTTCCGGATCGGGATGGGTTTCCATAAACAGTCCGGATATTCCTGCAGCCACCGCGGCACGTGCCAGCACGGGCACAAATTCACGCTGTCCGCCGGAAGAGGTTCCCTTGCCGCCGGGCAACTGAACCGAATGGGTGCCATCAAATACTACCGGGGCACCGGTTGAACGCATCACTGCCAGCGAACGCATGTCGGAGATCAGGTTGTTATAACCGAAGGTGAATCCCCGCTCGCAAACCATGATCTGCTGGTTGCCGGTGGAACGTGCCTTGTCCACCACGTTGCCCATCTCCCAGGGCGACAAGAACTGGCCTTTCTTGATATTGACGGGAATGCCCTGGCTGGCAACCTTCAGGATGTAATTGGTCTGCCTGCAAAGAAAGGCCGGGGTCTGCAGCACGTCCACCACACTGGCCACCTCGGCCATGGGCGTGTCTTCATGCACATCGGTGATTACCGGCACGCCGATTTGACGCTTTACCTCTGACAGGATTCTCAGGCCCTCTTCCATGCCGGGACCACGGAAGCTGTCCCGGGAAGAGCGATTGGCCTTGTCGAAAGAGGACTTGTAAATAAAGCCCATGCCCAGGCGCGCGGTCAGCTCTTTGAGCTGCCCGGCTGTATCCAATGCCAGCTGTTCACTCTCCACCACGCAGGGACCTGCGATCAGGAACAGAGGCTGGTCAATACCTACTTCAAAGCCACAAAGCTTCATTACTTGCCTCTCCTAGGCATCCAGCTGTTCGCGATACCGACGGGCGGCACTCACGAAACCGGAGAACAAGGGATGTCCATCACGGGGAGTCGAGGTGAACTCCGGATGGAACTGACTGGCCAGGAACCAGGGATGATCGGGCAATTCAATAATTTCCACCAGGCCGTCAGCCGAGCGGCCCGAGAATACCATTCCAGCCTCACTCATCTTTTCCAGGTAGTTGTTATTGAATTCATAGCGGTGACGATGACGCTCCATGACGCTTTCAGCACCGTAGCTGCGTGCAGCCAGGCTACCCGGCACAAGCAGGGCTTCCTGGGCACCCAGTCTCATGGTGCCGCCCAGGTCAGATTCCTTGCTGCGCGCCTGCACGCCATTAAACTGGTCCTGCCACTCGGTAATCAGGGCAATCACTGCATTCTCAGACTTCTCATTGAACTCGGAGCTATCGGCATCGGTAATGCCCAGCACATGTCGGGCGTACTCAATTACCGCAACCTGCATACCCAGGCAAATGCCAAGGTAGGGAATATTGTTCTCACGAGCCAGCTTGACCGCCTGGATCTTGCCCTCGATGCCGCGCTCACCAAATCCACCCGGAACCAGGATCGCGTCCATACCGTCCAGCAATCCCAGGCCCTGTTTCTCGATGGACTCAGCTTCAACGTAATGAATATTGACCTTGGTGCGGGTATGCACGCCGGCATGCACCAGCGCCTCGGTGAGAGAAATGTAGGCATCCCGAAGATCCATGTACTTGCCCACCATGGCAATATTCACTTCGGATTCAGGATTCTGCTTGGCTTCAACCACTGCATCCCAATCGCTCAGGTCCGCTTGCGGCACATCCAGGCCCAGTTTCTCTACAACGATTTCGTCAAGCTTCTGTTCCTGCAGCATACGCGGGATCTTGTACAGATCGTCGGCGTCTCTTGCAGAGATTACCGCCCGCTCCTCCACATTGGTGAACAGGGAAATCTTGCGCCTCTGCTCGTCCGGCAGAGCTTTTTCAGAACGACAGATCAGGATATCCGGCTGGATACCGATTGACCGCAGTTCCTTGACTGAATGCTGGGTAGGCTTGGTTTTTATTTCCTTGGAAACGGCGATGTAAGGCACCAGGGTCAGGTGGATATAAATCGCACGATCGCGACCCAGTTCAACGCCCAACTGGCGGATAGCCTCCATGAACGGCAAAGACTCGATGTCACCCACCGTACCGCCAATTTCCACAATACAAACGTCGGCATCGCCGGCGCCCAGGAGCACGCTGCGCTTGATCTCGTCAGTAATGTGCGGAATCACCTGCACGGTACCGCCCAGGTAGTCTCCACGGCGCTCTTTCTCAATCACTGTGAGATAGATTCGGCCAGTGGTGAAATTGCTGTTGCGTCCGGTCGTCGTCCGCACGAAGCGTTCGTAGTGACCCAGGTCCAGGTCGGTCTCCGCCCCGTCACTGGTGACAAATACTTCACCGTGCTGGAAGGGACTCATGGTTCCCGGATCCACGTTGATATAGGGGTCCAGCTTCATCATGCTGACCTTGAGGCCGCGCGCTTCGAGAATAGCGCCCAGAGAGGCTCCTGTGATTCCTTTACCTAAAGAAGAAACCACACCGCCGGTAACAAATACAAAACGGGTCATTTAGAATTTCCGCCTAAAGAATTAATGTGCCGTGCGCACACTGCAAGACGGGGTTACAAGTTACCAGAACCCCCCTTTCCGGACAATGGGAAAACCTTCACCCAGCGGGAATACCGGCATCTTCGCGGAGAATCATCCTTCGCCAGCGTGAATTCGCGCAACACAGACCTACAAAACCAGTCTTGGAGCACCCTTCCAGACCACCACCCGGGCCTCATCGCCGGCTTTTGAGGCAAACGCCTGGTCAGTCCAGAACTGGCCCACCGCAGCGAGTTTTCCGCCCACGTAGACCAGGGGAACCCGGTCCCGCATCCACGGCAGCACACCGCCTTCCTGGAACAAATCACGCAATCCATGGCTGCCCTGGCGCCCGGCCAGCCTCAGCTTCTCTCCCCCGAGCCTGAAGCGTACTTCCAGCGCCTTTCCTTCCAGGGCCGCCAGATCAAGTCCCGGCCCTGCCCCTTCAGCCAGGGACAATCGCCCCAGGCCGGAAGGCAACTCCAGTTCCTCCGTCACCCGCCATGCCAGCGGTCCACCGGGGCCTGGCGCCTGGGTGGGTTGAACAATCAACCTTCCCCGGTACCGCCTGATCTCCGCCCCCTGCCAAGACAAGCAAGGCAGGGCCTGGGCTTTCGCGTTCAATACCTGCTCGGGCAGCAAGTCCAGCACATGGGCAGGAGGACTGGGCAATCCTACCCGGCCGACCCAATAGCGCACCAGGTTTCCTACCCGGGGCTGATCAAGAGCCAACAATTCCTGGACCACCAGGTCACCATCAATGGAACAGCGCTGATAATCATCGGCTGCCAATTGCTCCAGCAACCCACGAGCCTCGCCGCAATAGCGGGCGCTGCGTGATGCGCCCCGGGCGGCGGCCGGCCAACGCTGCATCAAGGCAGGCAGCACCTGGTGGCGCAAATAATTGCGATCAAAACTGGTGTCCTGGTTGCTGGGCTCTTCAATCCACTCCACTCCCCGCTCACAGGCCCAGTGGCGCAATGCTTCCCGGGGGAAATCCAGCAGAGGTCGGAAGTGCTGCCCGGACCCGAACGCCGCGATAACCGGCATGGCTGCCAGTCCCGCAACTCCCGCACCACGCATCAACTGCAACAGCACAGTTTCCAGCTGATCGTCCTGGTGATGACCGGTGAGCAGGACCTCACCCTCATCCATGGCCTGCATAAGCGCCTGGTAGCGAGCCCGCCGGGCGCAATCCTCGAGACTCTGGCCAGGTTCTTTTTGCACGGACACCTTGAGCACCTGGAAATCGCATCCCAGGCCCTGGGCCTGGGCCCTTGCGGCCTCTGTCCAGGCCTCGGCATCGGAGTAGAGTCCGTGGTGAATATGTATCGCGCGCAAGCGGTGCTCCCCACGGGGCTCCAGCTCAGCGATGACCTTGGACATGGCGTGCAACAGTACGGTGGAATCCAGCCCGGCGCTTAAAGCTACGCACCATCGACGAGGCACATCCGGGGCAAAGTGAGTGTCGATTAGTGCCGCGAGGGCCTCGTGTCGAAAGGACATGACGACCTGCTCAGGTCTCCCTGAACCGGCCCATCCTGCGAATCCGCTGGTTACGCAATTCCACCAGCTTGTCCGTGGGCATAGCCTGCACGTCAGTCAAGTGCTTGAGCAGCGTGGTTTTCAGGGCTTCGCTCATGGACTCCAGGTCACGGTGAGCTCCGCCCAAGGGTTCCTTGATGATCTCGTCAACCAGGTCCAGCTCTGCAAGACGCTCGGCGGTGAGACCCAGGGCTTCGGCGGCAGCCTCGGCCTTGTCGGCGCTCTTCCATAAAATGGACGCGCACCCTTCGGGCGAGATAACCGAATAAATTCCGTATTCCAGCATCAACAGGCGGTCACCCACGCCAATAGCCAGCGCGCCACCGGAACCACCTTCGCCAATCACCACCGCAATAAGCGGGGTCTTCAGGGTGGCCATTACAAACAGATTGCGGGCGATCGCCTCGCTCTGGCCGCGTTCCTCAGCCCCTACTCCGGGATAAGCCCCGGGGGTGTCGATCAGGGTAATTATCGGCAGGCCAAAACGCTCCGCCAATTTCATCAGTCGCATGGCCTTACGGTAGCCTTCGGGCCGGGGCATGCCGTAGTTGCGCTGCACGCGCTCCTTGGTGTCACGACCTTTTTGCTGACCGATGACCATGACCGGGATGCCTTCCAGTCTGGCCAGGCCGCCCACCATCGCCTCGTCATCGGCGTACATCCGGTCTCCGTGCAACTCCTGGAAATCGGTAAACACTGTGTCCAGGTAATCCAGGGTGTAAGGACGCTGGGGATGGCGCGCCAACTGGGTTATTTGCCAGGACGTCAGGTGCGAGAAAATCTTCTTCGTCAGGGTCTTGCTACTACCCTTGAGGCGTTCAATTTCCCCACTGATATTGATCTGCGAATCATCACCAACAAAGCGCAACTGCTCGATCTTTGCTTCAAGCTCGGCGATTGGTTGTTCAAAATCCAGGAATTTCAGGTCCATAGGAACATTTTCTACTAATAATTTATGATTTGAACACTACCTCCAACATCGGTCGGAGACAAGCATCCTGAATCCTTAGGAGTTTTCCACCCGGCGAGGATACATCACCCTAACCCGGTCTCGCCCCACCATTTCAACCAGCCGGTCCATCAGTTCCCGGGTGGGTTTGACCTGCCACTGCTCGCCCAGGTAAACCCGTCCTTGCGCGCTGTCTCCCCGGTACTGGATACCCACATCGCACAGCCCTCCCAGGTGGGGCTGCAGGGCAGATTTCAGCTGGTCTGCGAAGTCCTGACTGATACTGCCGCCATCACACTGGATCAGCAATCGACGGGCGTAGCGCTGGCGGGCCTGCTCCATGGTCTGCAGGCTGGTGGCGTTGAGACTCCAGGCATCGGTGAAATCCACAAACCTCAGGGTGCCGTCAACAATCAGGATGGCGTCCTTGGTCAATAAATGCCGGTGATCGTTCGCCACCTCATCAAACAAGGTCACCTCCAGACGCGCGCTACGATCATCCAGCAACAAGATCAGGCGATTCCCCCGCTTGCGCATATCCATCACCAGGCCGCCGACGGTAACCGCCTTGCGACTTGAGGCGTAACGGGATTCACCAGGCGCCGGCCGACCGGAAACCAGGTCCACAATACGCCCGCTGGTGAACTGCTTAAGTTCTGTCTCGTATTCATTGATTGGATGACCGGTGAGATACAGACCCAGGGTCTCCCGCTCACCCAGCAAACGCTGTTGTTCGCTCCACTCGGACCGGGGCTTGATCAGGGTGTGCTCCATCGGCACTTCCGGCGCGGTAACCGATCCAAACATATCGCTCTGCCCCGCGGCCAAGGCCTTGGCATCCTGCTCGGCCACTTTCAGCGCTTCGTCCAGGTTTGCCATCAGAGTGGCCCGGTTCTCGCCCAGGCAATCCATGGAACCGGAGCGAATCACTGCCTCCAGTACGCGCCGATTGAGCTTCTTGGGATCAATCCTGCTGCACAGTTCAAACAGATCCTTGAAGCGACCGTTCTTCTCACGCTCCTCGATCAAGCCCTCGATCGCTCCCCGACCCACGCCCTTGATGGCGCCGAGTCCATATCGAATGCTCTCGGTATCCGGGGCGGAAAATGCGAACTCGGATTCATTCACGTCCGGCGGCGCGATGACCAGCCCCATCCGGTCACATTCCTCAATGAACGTAACCACCTTGTCAGTGCTGTCCATATCCGAGGACAACACGGCGGCCATAAACTCTGCGGGGAAATGCGCTTTCAGCCATGCTGTCTGATAGGACAGCATCGCGTAGGCGGCGGAATGAGACTTGTTAAAACCGTAGCCTGCGAACTTCTCCATCAAGTCGAAAATGTAGGTGGCCTTGGCCTCGTCAACACCCCGGTTCTTTGAGCCTTCAACGAAGAATTCCCGCTGCTTGGCCATCTCCTCGGCTTTCTTTTTACCCATGGCCCGACGCAGCAGGTCAGCGCCGCCGAGACTGTATCCGGCAAGTACCTGGGCGATCTGCATAACCTGTTCCTGGTAGAGAATCACACCATAGGTGGGCTCCAGGATGGCTTGCAGGTCCGGGTGCAGGTAATCAATCGCGGCGCCGGTACGATCGTGTTTACGATCGATAAAGTCGTCCACCATGCCCGATTGCAATGGACCGGGACGGAACAACGCCACCAGCGCCACGATTTCATCGAACCGGTCAGGCTGCAGGCGCTTGATCAGGTCCTTCATGCCGCGGGATTCAAGCTGGAACACCGCGGTGGTTTCACAGCGCTTCAGCAGGTCAAAGGTCTTTTCATCATCGTAGCGAATACCATCCAGTGTCACCGGCTCCTCGCCCGCCACCTTGCGCTTGCGATTTATCGCCTTGAGAGCCCAGTCGATGATGGTGAGGGTCCGAAGACCCAGGAAATCGAATTTAACCAGGCCGACTTTTTCAACGTCATCCTTGTCGTACTGACTGACGACGTTGGTTCCGCCCTCTTCACAATAAAGCGGTACGAAGTCCGTCAGTGGCCCGGGCGCGATGACCACGCCGCCGGCGTGCTTACCCGCATTTCGGGACAGGCCTTCCAGGGACCTGGCCAGGTCTATCAAGGTCTGGACATCTTCCTCATTCTCGTAGGCCGTGCGCAGCTCATCTTCCTGGGCCAGCGCCTTTTCCAGGGTAATGCCGATTTCAAAAGGAATCAGCTTGGCAATACGGTCAACGAATCCATAGGGATGGCCCAGCACCCGTCCCACGTCGCGCACCACCGCCTTGGCAGCCATGGTGCCAAAGGTGATGATCTGGGAAACCTGGTCCCTGCCATAACGCTCGGCCACGTAGTCGATAACCCGATCCCGGCCTTCCATGCAGAAGTCGACATCAAAGTCAGGCATGGACACACGTTCCGGATTAAGGAAACGTTCGAAAAGCAGTTCATGCTCAAGGGGGTCAAGATCAGTAATGCCCAGCACCCAGGCAACCAGGGAACCGGCACCGGAACCACGACCCGGACCGACCGGCACGTCGTTTTCTTTTGCCCAGCGAATGAAGTCCGCGACGATCAGGAAGTAGCCAGGAAAACCCATGCCTTCGATCACGCCCAGCTCGATGGCCAGGCGCTCCTTGTAGCCGGGAATGTCGGCTTCGGGGATATTCCGTAATCGGATTTTCTCGGCCAGGCCCTGCTCACTGGCCTCGGCAAGCCAGGAGGCGGTGGTATAGCCATCAGGCACTTCAAACTCGGGAAGTACGCTATGCCCCAATTCCATGGTCAGGTTGCATCGCCTGGCAATCTCGACCGTGTTGGCAAGAGCCTCGGGAAGATCCTCGAATAGCTCCGCCATCTCCTCGGCGCTACGCAGGTATTGCTGGGTGGAGTATTCCCTGGGTCTGCCCGGATCAGTCAGCGCATGACCACCGTGAATGCAAACCCTGGCCTCGTGGGACTCGAACTCTTCCTGGTCCAGGAAGCGAACGTCATTGGTCGCCACCAGCGGTATATCCATTTTCGAGGCCAACGCCACAGCCGCGTGCAGGTATGTTTCATCCCCTTCCCTACCGGTACGCTGGACCTCCATGTAGAACCGACCCGGGAACAACCCTGACCAAAATTCCACGGCCTGGCGGGCATCGCTTTCGCGCCTGGCCAGCAAGGCTCGGCCAACGTCTCCGCGCTTGCCACCGGAAAGCATGATCAGTCCTTCGGTCATGCCCTGGAACCATTCCCTCTCAAGCATGGGAACGCCGTGATGCTGTCCATGCAGGTAGGCCTGGGTCAGCAGTCGGGAAAGATTTCGATAACCGTTTTCATAATCCTGGCATAGAAGGATGACCCGGCTGGGCTTGCCCGGATCCTCAGGCTCATTCAACAGCAGGTCGGCGCCGATAATCGGCTTTACGCCCTTCTTGCGAGCAGCCTGGTAAAACTTCACCAATCCGAATAAATCGTTCTGATCTGTCATGGCCAGGGCAGGCATGCCCATTTCCGCCGCCCTTTGCATCAGGGCGGGAATACGCACCACGCTGTCAGCCAGGGAAAACTCGGTATGCAGACTCAAATGGACAAAAGACGAATTCATCCCTTGCCTCCGAAAAAGGCACTCACTGGGGAGAAGGTTCGGCGGTGTATCGGGCTGGGCCCGATTTGCTCCAGGCACTTGCGATGAGCCGCCGTGGGATAGCCTTTGTGGCCTGCGAAACCATAACCGGGATACACCACGTCCAACCCTTTCATCATCCTGTCCCGAGTTACCTTGGCAAGAATAGAGGCGGCACTGATCTCGGGCACCAGGGCATCGCCACCAACAATGGCCTCTATGGTACAGGACAGTCCGGTACCTGCCAGTGACGGACAACGATTTCCGTCCACCTGCACATGGTCCGGCATCACCGCCAGTCCCAGTAAACTTCGGCGCATGGCCAGCATTGTGGCGTGCAGGATATTGAGCGAGTCAATTTCATCCGCATCCGACCAGGCGACAGCCCAGGCCAGGGAGCGAGCCTTGACCTGTGGAAACAGCTTTTCCCGCCTGGCCTCGCTTAGTTTTTTCGAATCGGCCAGTCCGGCAATCGGATCCTGGGGATTCAATATCACCGCTGCAGCCACCACCGGACCCGCAAGGGGACCCCTGCCCGCCTCGTCGACACCGGCCATCAAATTACTATGGAAAAAATTCAGGCTGCCCTGAGTCGTCATTCGCCCACCTGCTCCACTGGCTCCCGACCCAGGAGTTCCAACACAGCCCTGGCTGCGGTGCTCGCGGCATCCTGTCGCAGAGCCCGGTGCATGGCTTCAAACGCCTCGACCTGCTCCTTGCGCCGCGCCGGATCTTCAAGCAGCCCCAGGACCTCGTTGCCCAGTGTTTCCGGGTTCACCGCATCCATGATGTGTTCAGGCACCACTGGTGGTGAATGCAAAAGATTTGGTAACGAATAATGCTTGAGATGCAGACCAAGAAATGTCTCGGCCAGCCACTTGGTTATCTTGGAGATTCGGTAGGCCATGACCATGGGTCGCTTTACCAGCGCGGTTTCCAGCGCAGCGGTGCCTGAGGCCAACAACACCACGTCCGCTGCAGCCATACACGCCTGGGGCTGTCCATCCACCAGGGTCACCGGGACACCCGGGGCGGCCTGGGCCAGGGCCGCCTCGAACGCCTGGCGCACTGCCGGGCCGGCCATAGGAGAAACGAACACCAGGTCGGGTCGGCGACTGGCAAGCCAATTTATGGTTCCCGCGAAATCCTCGCCCAAGCGCTTGAGTTCACCCCGTCGGCTCCCGGGCAATACCGCCACCACCTGGCCGGTTTCGGGCAAGCCCAGGCGTCGCCGGTGCTCGCCCCTGTCCAGTGCCAGGGGAATCTCGTCTGCCAGGGGGTGACCAACGAACGCGGCAGGCACCCCATGCTGGTCGTAAAAGGCTTTCTCAAAAGGCAGCAGACACAACACCAGGTCCGTGGAACGACCGATCTTGTGAACCCGCTTCTGGCGCCAGGCCCACACCGAGGGACTGACGAAATGTACTGTCTTGATGCCTTTGCGACGCAACTTGCGTTCCAGGCCAAGATTAAAGTCCGGTGCATCAACACCGATAACCACATCAGGAGGATTATCGCGCCAGCGCTTGACCAGGCCCCGCCGAAGCTTGAGCAGCCGCGGCAATTCACCGAACACCTCGACGATGCCCATCACCGCCAGTTCATCCGAATCATGGAGGCAGTGACAGCCGGCTTCACGCATCAGCGGCCCGCCCACTCCTTCCACCTGGAGCCCGGGCACCATCCGCTTTAAAGCCTTGATCAGGGCTGCCCCCAGCAAATCACCGGAAGCCTCGCCAGCGACAATAGCTAGACGCATGTGTCAGAGATCTCCCAAGTAAAAGGGGGCGCAAACACCCGGGCTAATAGATACCCAACGACGCACCGGGGCGTCAGCGAATAATACTGCGTCGAGACTCGTGAGTCAGGAAGTTCAGGAATATCTCCAGTTCTGGCTGGGTTTGGGCAAGCCGGGCGATCTCATCCGTGGCCTCTTGCAGGCGCATCCCCGAGCGGTAAAGCACACGGTATGCATTACGAATGTTACGCAGTTGCTCTTTTTCAAAGCCACGGCGCTTAAGCCCTTCAAGGTTGATACCCTTCGGCTCGCCGGGGTTTCCGGAAATGGTGATGTACGGGGGCACATCCCGATTGATACCCGAGTACATACCCAGGAACGCGTAATCACCCACGGAACAGAACTGGTGGGCTCCAACAAAGCCCCCGAATATCACGTGATTCCCCACGTGTACGTGCCCCGCCAGAGTCGCATTATTGGCGAGAATCACGTCATTACCAACCGTGCAGTCATGGGCAATATGCACATAGGCCATGATCCAGTTGTCATCACCCAGGCGCGTCGCACCTTGGTCCTGGGCAGTACCACGATTGATCGTGCAATATTCGCGAATCGTATTGCCATCACCAATTTCCAGCCTGGTTTCCTCGCCCGCATACTTCTTGTCCTGGGGCTCGTCACCAATGGAGGAAAACTGGAAAATTCTGTTCTTCTCGCCAATAACGGTGGGACCCTTGATCACCACGTGTGAAGCGATCTCAGTTCCGGTTCCGATCCGCACACCATCACCAATCACGCTATACGGACCAATGGTCACGCCATCGGCAATCTCTGCGCCGGAATCAATAATTGCGGTGGGATGTATGTTGCTCATTGTCCTGGTGCCACCATCAGTTCAGCCGTGGCCACTATTTGCCCGTCAACCTCGGCTGTCGCGCTGAATTTCCAAATCGTTCTGATGCGTCTTTTGAACTCGACCTTCAGGACAAGCTGATCTCCCGGGGACACCGGCTTCTTGAAGCGCGCCTGGTCTATGCCCACGAACACGAATACCTGACCACTACCCGGGGCCTCACCCACTGTCTCAAAGGCCAGCAGGCCACAAGCCTGGGCCATGGCTTCCACCACCAGCACACCGGGCATGATAGGACGCCCCGGAAAATGTCCCTGGAAAAAAGGCTCGTTGATCGTGACGTTCTTGATAGCCGTCAGACATTTTCCCGGTTCGCAGGAAATGACTTTATCCACCAACAGGAACGGGTAGCGGTGGGGCAACAGGTCGAGTACCCCCTGAATATCGATTGACGTCTCACTCATGATTCTTGTTCCGGCTCAGCGGATCCCTTTGCGAGTTTTTTAACCGTACGTGCTAACTGATTCAAATCACGGAAGCGCGCGCTGTTTCGACGCCAGTTTCGCGCCTCGTCCATGGGCAGTGCGCCCGAATAAACGCCACCTTCCTGGGTGATTGAATGATTTACAAGGGTGCGCGCGGTAATCGTGACGCCATCAGCAATTGTCAGATGCCCGGCAATCCCGACATCGCCCGCTATCAGGCAGTTCTTTCCAACACGGGTACTGCCGGCAATCATAGCGCAGCCTGCCAATGCCGTGTGGGCACCAATATGAACGTTATGCCCGATCTGGATCTGGTTATCCAAACGGACATCATCTTCCAGGACAGTGTCTTCCAGCGCGCCGCGATCAACCGTGGTGTTTGAACCTATTTCCACGTCGTTGCCCAGCCGGACACTGCCCAACTGGGGCACCTTCACCCAGCCGTCCGAATCCGGGGCCAGGCCGAAACCGTCGCCACCAATAACCGAGCCAGGATGGAGGATGCAGCGCTGACCAACCGACACCCGCTTGCCCAGGTAAACCCGGCCGACAAGGTGACTGTCTGCACCAACCCTGGCGCCGGCCTCAACGATTGAACCTGGACCTATCACCACCCGGTCACCAATCTCGGCGCCCTCGCCCACAAAGGCCAGGGCAGAAATTTGCGCGCTGTCCGAGACTTTCGCACTGGACTCGACAACCGCAGATGGGTGAACTCCGGCCACCGCTGTACCTAACGGATGCAGCAACTGGGCGACCCTGGCGTAGACGGTGTAGGGGTTGTTACACACCAATGCGGCGACCGGACAGGAATCCAGGTCTTTCTTGCCCAATATCACAACACCCGCCCGGGTTCCGGGCAGGTGCTTGCGATAAGTGGGATTAGCCAGGAAGGAAACACTTTCCGGGCCAGCTTTCTCAAGTGTACCCAGGCTCGAGACAACCTGGCCTGGATCACCAACCAGTTCACAACCGAAGCGAACAGCTAATTCCGAGAGAGTGACTCCCATGCTGCTACTGCCCCGTACCGGGCCTAGTTACCCGATGTAAACTTGTTTTTCAGAGCAGCCAGGAGTTCGTCGGTGACATCCATGGCTTCGCTGGCATACAGCGGATCACCAACGATCAGGTCATATCCCTGGGTCTTGGCGAAACTATTGATCTCTTCGAAAAGGGTTCGCTGCAACTTGCCCAGCTCTTCGTTACGACGAAGATTAACGTCTTCGTTCATTTCCTGGCCCTTGCGCTGCAAATCACGCTGCCCGTCACGCATCTGACGCTCCAGGCTTACCCTTTCTTCTTCGCTCATGACAGCACCGTCACGCTTCAGGGCTTCTTCCTTGTCACGGAGGTCCTTCTGCATGGCTGCCAGCTCTCGCTGCCTTGGGGCAAACTCGGCCTGCAATGATTCAGCCAGTGCCTTGGATTGAGGCGCAGAACCCATCAAGCGCTGAACATTCACAACGCCAATCTTGGCTTCGGCAGCCTGCAAACTTGCTGAGCCCAGCCCGATAAACGCCATCGAACCAATAAGTGCCAAACGCCAAATTTTATTAAATCGCATGTAAGTAACCACCATTAAAATGCAGAACCAATAGAAAACTGGAAGCCTTCAGTTTCATCCGCCCGGACAAAGCCGTCGCCTGTAAACTCATTCAAAGGAACGCCGTAGCTGAAACGGAACAATCCCAGGGGGGCCAGCCATTGTACTGAAACGCCCACCGATTGACGCAGATCCGCTGCGTCAAAGTCGTAAAAAACCTGGTTGCCATACCCGTCAAAGAATCGGGTACCACCGGTAGAGAATACATTACCGATATCAAAGAACAAACTGGCGCGTGCCTGGGACGCAAACTTCTCCGGCATGGGAAGCAGTAACTCTGCCTGCCCAGCCACCATCAGATTGCCACCGTAGGGGTTGCCGTTGCTGTCCCTTGGGCCCAGGCTGGACTCGCGGAAACCGCGCACTGAATTCGGACCACCCGCAAACATGTTACGGGCTGGCGGCGGGGCCGTGGAATCGCCCAGCGCCTCGGTAAAGTTCACTTCCCCGTGGAACGACAGCCCCCACTGACCCCAGAGAGGAATCAGCTTGAGACCCTCCCAGGACGCCGCAAGGTACTCCAGGTCACTGCCCGGAACCGCTGCGGCCAGGCTGATAATGTGCCTGGAACCACGGTTGGCGAAAATCGCCCTGTTTCGGGTGTCATACAACCAGGTAGTCGTTAATTCAATCAAGTTGTAATCAGTGCCGTAGATGATCTGCCCGGCTGTCGGCTGTTCCACGTAGGAATTGCCGTTGTTGATCACCCACTCCTGCAACTGCTGCGAACTGCCTCTACCGGTAATCAACTGGGTATTTCGAAGATTTACACCGTAAGAAAGCCGCTGCCATTCGGTGATCGGGTATCCGTACTGGAT
>Ga0102814_10001573_pt1 | contig 16085 bp, 10 predicted proteins | sample ColrivemetaGS741_FD_79112 | JGI IMG/M metagenome (GOLD analysis project Ga0102814, IMG submission 79112) | Estuarine microbial communities from the Columbia River estuary - Flood tide ETM metaG S.741 | ecosystem: Environmental > Aquatic > Marine > Intertidal zone > Estuary | place: USA... | reverse complement strand
GCGCAAACAGTGACTACTATAAAACACTTGGACAACAGATGGCAGCACACGGTGCTGCTGGTACTTTCATAAATTCCCCGTTCCAGCGTTTACACCAATCCGTTGACTTTAAAACCACGTGGACCAAGTGGGTAGAGTTGTGCGAAACAAACGACGCAACGTTTGATTATATCATAGATGATCAAGAACAGTGGCGTTTGTGGGCGCTAAACAGCAATCAAATTATAGCCGATGCTGGTTGGACTGCGCCAACTTGGATGACTGATAAGGATGCTAGAGTACCATTCTCTATTATAAACGACGCACGTTTTGAGAATCCACTGTATGGCGATCCGGTTACAAATCAAAGCATGAGAGAGTTGTTAGTCTATTACACAAACATTGCGAGACCATCCTCTCCAATAGCTAATACACTATCGGCTGTTCAGACTGCATACGCTGATTGGAACATTACAGTAGCAAATCCAGGAATTTCTCCATACACTACCAATAGAAATCCTCTCTGGTATGCGTGGAGAAGAATGATGGGCCGCGTTCATATTCGACAACGTGTAGAGTTAGTTCTAAAAGAGACCATTCAAAAGCCGTGGTTTACTGGATTCTATTCTGACTATGGTGTTATTGGTGGAGAGCCGTGGGAAACTCCTTGGCTCATTCGCGCACAACACTATGCAGAAAACTATTTAGCACACCCTCTCTGTCGAGGAGCGCCGGAGCTATACGGATACGCTAGCAACATGCCAACAGTCTTTGGATATCACCCAACACCAACGACTGATATTCAAAGATATGGTTTTGTTCGACCAGCTGATGGAGGCGTTTTAACCAATGCTTTAGCCGGAGATGCTGGCCGCGTCATGTACTCCTTCATGGGAGATCTTGCTGAGGCTGTTGAAACATCTAGAGCAAACTATAGACGGGATTGGTCTGCATGGGTAGGCACACCACACTGGGCGTATGGTCCATCATTCTATCAGTTTGATGATCGTTATGCCTTTGAATTGTATTACCACCTTGCTTTATTAGGTTGCAACCCTTTCTGCATTTTCCCCGGAGAGGGTGAGATCCCAGAAGGAGAAAACCCATACGTATTGCCATCTGATATTCTTGTTGAGATTAAACGAATTACAGATAACGGTGGCTTACGACCATGTGACTCTACTGGTAATCAGTACGCCCCACCAGATAGATATGTATTAGCTGATTGTTTAACCGACAAGGGTATTGTTACGGGTGGAACAATTCAGCACGGACCAAAGAAGGGCCTAAATGTTTGGAGAATTACAGTACCTCCTCATATTATAGATGGTAGTGGCAATTCTTTCATTAACCTACCCGATGGAACAAAGTATCAAGTAGGACCAACTACAAGAGGTGCTTGGTACTTTGGTCAAACTAAACCAACTGTAACTATTACGACAAGTTAATTATGGAAAACACAGAACCAACGACTCCACAAGCAGTGGAACAATCAGCGGTTTCAACACCTGTTGACCGCGAGGCTAAGGCGTTTGAAACACACGTTATTCAAAACCAAATCCAAGTACCAGACAACTTCAAGTCTGTCGGGGATTGGTTTAACGCCCTTAAGTCTGCTCAAAAAGAGTATACCAAGGCTCGACAGGAAATCTCTGACCTTAAGAAGCAGATTCCAGTAGCAACACCTGAAGCTCCAGAGCAACCAAAGGAAGCCCCAGCTCCTGTGATTCCGGAGGAACTTCGCATTCCAGATAAGCTACCGGAGCAACCTCCTTCACCACAGCAGACAGAAATTCTCACTAAGGATGAATGGAACAAGTATTCAACTGAAGTTGCTGTCAACGGCACTCTATCTAATGAGTCACGTGAAGCAATCAAGACGAAGACAAAGTTACCAGACTACGTTATTGATGACTTCTTAGCGGGACAGAAGGCCCGTCTGCAACAGGCATACGGCAGCGCAGCAGAGGTTGTAGGAGGAAAGGATCAACTCGCCCGTGTATTCGATTGGGCAAGTAAGAACCTTTCATCCGAAGACCAGAAGTCTGTGAATGCCGCATTGTCTTCACCTTCTTGGGAGGTAGCTTTGCTTGGATTGAACGCTAAGTATCAATCCGCAGCAGCAAAGAAACCAACCGCAAATGAGCCAGTTAAGGCACCATCATCCCAAAAGGTTGGTGCTACGACGGCTACCCCAACGCTTGGAGCGTATGCTTCCAAAGCGGAATTTTATAAGGATCGTAAAGACCCCCGATTCGCGGGTGATCCACGATTCCGCCAAGCGGTAGAAACCCGCATGGCAAAAACAGATTTCAATTCACTAAGATAATAAGGATATAAAACATGCCAGGTACAGGACACGATGTAGTAGCAGGAGATCTTCCATACAGATCAGACGTAGCAGCAGGAATTTCAGGCCCAATCGCAGGTGCTAATAAGCTTTGGCTCAGCATTTGGTCTGGTGAAACCATTCACGCTTACGATGAATACAACATGTTTGAGTCACTTGTTGATTCAAAGACCATGAGCAACGGCGTTGCTATGGAATTCCCAATCACTGGTACCGTAGCTCTCAATGCTGCATGGGCCGCTGGTAAGGAACTTATTGGTTCAACAACCGACAGCGCCTCTGCGACCATCGCTATCAAGCTTGATAAGCGTCCAATCGCAGCACACTTCGAAATCGACAACGTAGACCTCATGCAAACTCAGTGGGAATTCCGCTCTGAGCTTGCACGTCAAGCTGGTCTTACCCTTGCTAATGCACGTGATAAGCAAATTGCTGCTTACGTTGCAAGAGCAGCAGCTGAAGATATCAGCTTCGCTGGCACTGCATGGGTTGGTACTGATGGTACCCTTCTAAACACAGATGATCCACGCTCACTTCCAGCTGGTCCAGTCTTCCTAAACGGTAAGTTCTTCGACCTCGGTCGTTCGGCTTCTGCTTCAGCAGACCGCGCAAACGCAGCTCTCACAGCTCTCCAAGCTTGCGAAGACTTCGTTGTATACCTACAGACGATCAACGCACCAACCGATGGTGTTTACCTCGCCGTCGAACCACGCGCATTCCAAGACATCCGTGCGCTTGGCGTTGCACGTGCATCAACCGAAACTGTCAACATGCAACCAATGTTCGGTGGCGTTGCTCAGTCTGGCGGTCTTGGTGCTGCTCTCGCACAAGGTATGAACGGTCTCATGGACTCACTTGAGTACATGGGTGTTCGTATCATCAAGAGCAACCACCTCCCAACCTCCAACTTCTCTGGTATTGGTGAAGCACGTTACAACCTCGCATTCGGTAATGCTGGTGTATGCGGTCTTCTCTTCCAACGCAGCGCGGTTGCAGCTCTCAAGTTGCAAGGTCTCAAGGTTGATACCCTTGATGATATCCGTCGCAACACCACCTTCACTGTCGCAAGCATGATGGCTGGTACTGGCGTTCTCCGTCCAGAATGCGCCGCAGTTCTTGTTAAGCCAACCGCAGATAACTGGCTAGCAACTGAAGTTACTGAAGCAAACTTTGCCGGTGCAACAACAGGTTCACCAGCAAACGCAAACTTCTTCCTTGGTGGTGCCGCCCCAGCTACTGGAAACACCGTAGCAAGCTACCTCCAAGCAGCTGGCTCTGGTGGCCTTGCTGCATCCAAGGCACGTCACGGCCTTCGTTGCAACTTCGGCGGAAACTTCAGCAGAGAAGTCGTAAACACCGCAGCGTCAGCCTTCCCCTACGCATAATTAGTGTAGGATACTTCTATTACTTTTGTAATGGAACGGTGATCATATATCTAGCCAAGAGTCCTCGAAAGGGGACTCTTGGTTTTTTTTTCTTTCTTAGAAAGGTAAACAACATGGGATACTTAACTAAACTAGATGCAGTAAATCAAATGCTGCTTGCTGCTGGAGAATCGCTTGTTGCGGATCTTAACGAAGCAAGTGGTATTGATACAGGAATTTCAGAATTTCTCTTAGACCAAGCCTCACTTGAATATCAATTAAGAGGTTTAGCTAATAACAAGATCATTAAGACAGTACAGCCAGATGCTCAAGGATACATTCTTTTGGGTTATCCAAACACAGACTTTGGTGGAGTACTCGATGCTAAGTTATTATCGTTACACCAAACAGAAGATGGTTCAGCCATCGTTGCCAGAGTACAAGAGGGAAATCCTCCAAAGCTTTGGAACATGACAGAAGACACCGATGTTTGGGTAGATGGTGATTATCGTATTGAGCAGATTAACTTCTTACAATACGACCAACTAGATACAAACTCTCAGCGTACAATTCTTTCAGCTGCTACCAGAAAGTATCAGCTATACACTCAAGCAGATCCAGCCGTAGACAACTACTTGGCACAACGAGAGATGCTTGATCGTATGCGGTCACGTGCAAATGATATCTCAGCAAAGCAAAGAACCATTTGGGCAAACGATGTCTCTTATGCAGCTGGCAAACGACCGCCATACTTTGGTACAGATCCTGCCGCAATTAGACGAGGACTAATATGAAAATAACAATTCCTGTTTACTCATTAAGCGGGGGTGTAAGCCGACAGCCAGACTCAAAGCGTACTCCCTTTGAGGCACAGGAGATTGATAACTGCTTCGTCACAGTAGAGAAGTCTATTGAGAAGAGGGCTGGCTTTAAGGTTCTTGATAGCAATACCGGAAACTATGATCTATCATTTCTTCCGTTAACTGTAGACCCAGCATTCGTTTGGTATACTATTAACGATGAAAACAGATATCTCTTAATCATTGACCGTAGCGCATCTGGTGCAACAACTAATATCTTATATGTTGTTAAGCTAACAAGCGATGGTTGGGTAAACGAAACACCAAACTTTCAGTGGGATTCAGAAGACCCATCTCTAGAGTGGGACGGCTCTACCGCAATTCTAGACGGAGATGTTAGGTATCCAATCCATCAACTAGCATTACAAGAGGGTGGATTAGATACACTTCTTGTTAGATATAACACCGTAAAATCGCGTGGTATTATTTCACGATACTCAAGAGCCTACCTTACACACGAAACTGGAAACGCACAAGAAATCATAAAGTCATTACAGTTTGGTACTTCAATCGTAATGTTGAATACCAAGGTATATGCTGGCTTTACTTCGGGGACCAGTGGAAAGACAGTAAATCTCAACGGTCAAGAAACAACCGAAGACGATTTAGTTGGTCGAGCTGTTACGTACTATACGTCAGCTCGCATTCGTAAGACAACCAATGGTCGTTTGTATCCAGAAGGTACAACCCTAAACGATGGTGAGGCATGGGATACTGGCTTCATTGCTAAGCAGATTCCAGTTGAAGATTACATCTACGGGGATTTTGATAAGCCTTGGTTGGGTCAATCAATGGCTAACTTCTCTGAGATTCGCTTTCCACCAGATAAGAATGACTGGAAAGCCATCAACAAGAACTTAGATACAACGCCTGTCGATGCTAAAGCAAAGACAATGTTGGATCTTTTATATGATCCAGATGCTCCTCTAGGTTCTCTACAAGAAGGCGATGGAAAGGTCTACTTTACCGCAGCTCCATACCTTTCGGTTGATGCGGGGTATTACCGTATCGTTTCGTTCCCAGAAACAGAAGCTTATGGTGGTTCTGTTATTGGTCCGGGAAAGCCATATACGCAACGTGTACGAACTCCCGATCACTGCAGCGTTCTTGATAAAGCAAGAATGCCACAGAGGATTACCTTTAACAACGGTAAGTTCACGATGGCACCTATTGATTGGGCTGCTAGAACTATTGGAGATCGGGAAACAAATCCTGGACCTTCGCCATTCCTCACATCAACGAGACAAGCAAGACACATTCAACTAACAGCTCTTGCTAACTTTAGAGATAGATTGTTTATTGCCGCTGGTGATATTATCTTCTCATCTCAACTTGGTGTATTAGAAGATCTATGGATTAAAGACCCATCAAACGTTACCACAGCTGACCCAATTGATATTCGCGCAGCGAGTAACTCATACGCTGAAGTTACAGCGATGATTCCATTCAATGCCTATCTCTTTATCAATACAAAGTCAAATGTTCAGTTCGAACTAAAGGGTGATAGTAATCTAATCTCTCCACTCACAGCAGAAATCTCTGCGACAACATTCTATTCTACAGCTGAACTTGTTGATCCAATTAACCTTGGCAGTAATATTTACTTCTGGGATAGCCAGAGATTGTACATTTACTTGAATCAAGACAGTAGAGAATTCAATACCGCCTTTGATTTATCACAGGGTATTCGAGGCTACTTGCCGTCTACCTTTAAATCAATCGCTGTAGCCACAGCTAACAACCAACTCATTGCTGTAGACGGTGCAAACACACACCACCTTTACTTCTATGGCTCACGTTTCATGGGTGATGAGATTCGTCAATCAGCATTCTGGCGATATACGCTATCGGATGTTGAAGACATTCAAAGCATCAATACCTATAAAACAATTCTGTATGCTATTACCAAGAGACAGACAACTAATGCAGCTGCTTGGTATTTGCTTGCACATGATTTAGAAGACCACGAAAACCCAAGACTAGATAACTTCTCAGACATTGTTCTAACAGAAAGCAATTGCACAAGTGTTGGTATGACATCGACACTTATCGTTCCTTACGTCTTAGATACTACACAGGATGTCTATGTTGTATTGGAAGAAGATTGGGAAGGTCTAGCCGGATCGGTCTTCAAGGCAGCTGCTAGCTCCGTTGTTGGTTTTAATACCGAACTTACTATTGCTGGTATCTCTTTACCAGACCATGTAGGAAAGACAGTCTTTGTTGGTTCTGGTTTTAGAATGAACGTCGAGTTGTCAAAGCAATACTACAGACAGAATGATGGAAACATTATTGAGGGTGTTGCAAACCTTAAGACCTTACACATCAGGCACAACGACACAGGTACATACCGTGTTGAAGTAACCAGACGTGGAAGACCAACACCACTTATCAGTGAATTCTCTGCAACCAATACCGAAACCACAGAATACAGAGAAGGTAACGGAACGTTTGTTGCTAAGGTATTTGGGTTTTCTGATGAGACAACGGTTCGTTTAATCTCTGATGGTGTTACTCCATGTAACATAACCCAACTAGAATTTAGAGGAACCTTTAATAAGAAATCAAAATCATTGAGATAATCTATGCCTACAAATCAGACTTCAGTAACAACAACAGTACAAACAACGTATGTGTTACCGATCTCCTTCTCAGCCTTAACGATGGCAGACGGAATCGGAATGCAAGAACAGTTGTTAGTATTTAGACCAAACATTGACTCTATCTATGGGTCATCACTAACCATTGAGGACTATCGCGGTCTTGGTCAAATCGCTTCCTCTTGGCTCACAATCAACACCACAACAAGACAGATTACAGGAATCTCTATTCCACCGTCAGCAACCTATACCCTCAGTACAGGTGCTACAGTGGCATATCCAGCTCTTGTTGCGGCAGAGCCTCTTATTGTTTTACGCTCTGTAGTTTCATCAGAGCCTTATGTTGATTGGGTAACTGGATCAAGAATCACAGCTGACCAGCTTAATCTTAATACGTCACAGCTCTTGGCTGTATCGCAAGAACTTAAGAATTCCTTAAGTGATAAGATTGGTCGTGATGACTTTGATGCTATCGTTAATCCTCTCACAGAAGACTTGAATTGCAATACTAAGAAATTAACAAACCTTGCAACACCAACTTCAGCATCGGATGCGGCAACTAAGGCATACGTAGATGACGCTATTAACACAGCCGTCACAATCAAACTTGGTCAAGCCAACGGTATTGCAACTCTTGATTCAAGCAGTTTGCTAACCACATCACAGCGTCCTTCCTCAACGTCCGTACTACCCGGATCATTCTTCTCTAAGGCTACCGCACCTGTTAGAACAACAGGTGGCGATGGTCTGTACAAGCATGGTTCAATCTGGTTCAATACATCAACTGGTCGGTTGTTTGTATACATTCCAGATGATCGGTATACTGGATTATTAGACACACATAACGGAGACATTGGCTATTGGGTCGATGTTTCCTCACCCGCATTGTGAGGCATTCTTGGCTATTAACTTTCCAAACGCTCCCGCAGATGGAGCAACATACACTGAGGGTAGTGTTCAATGGCAGTACTCCAGTTCTAATAATGCTTGGACAATGATCACCACGGGAACCGTTGGCATTGACAACGGGGTGAATCACGATCAAGAAGTTGTCTTCTTAGACCGTAACGTCACAAATCAAAACATTCCTACAGCTGGTGTTGGTCTTACCTATAATCCAACAACCAGAAAGCTTGGCATCAAGGCCAACGTATCTCAAGCAAACAACCTATTCGAACTTACGAATAGTTCAGACGTAGTTCTTTCTGCGTTCAATGCTAGAGGTATTCTCAACAAGGCTGGTCAGATCTATTACCAAGGCACTTCGCCAACGGTTGATGCTGCTGATACAGGTCAACTTTGGTATAACACGGCGTCCAGTACACTTAATATTTGGACTGGTTCCGTATGGTCATCTGCTGGCGGTGGCGTAGACATTGCCTCTAATCAGGTTATTACTGGTGCCAAGTCATTCTCAACTAACGTTACCTTGGGCAGCAGCGCATCTTTAGTTGGTGAGTCATCGTTGGTGTTTAAGCCAACGAACACCACAGCATTAACGCTTACAACCACAGCAGCAACCTTTGCTGTGCCTGTAAACTTCTCAGCTGTTGGAGTAGACGTTAAGAACGCTGTTGTAACCAAGGCAGATAACATGACGGTTGATGGGGTTAAGACCTTTAGCGGAACAATTAATGCCGCTGCTGGTATTCTTATGAACTCAGGTTCTGGAACAAGCAGAATCTTTTCATCAGCTGCCACATCAAGTGGTGCAATAACAAATAATCTAGTTATTCAACCAAGCCAAAGTTCAACTGGTCGATACATTCAGCTCAATTCTAACTCAGATACTCTTGCATCGCAAGGTATTACAATTAGACCTAAGAATGAAAATAATCAAGGCGACTTAAACGTAATTGGTAATACAAAGATTACTGGTAATCTAGAAATTACTGGATCGTTTACCGTACCAACTACTGTTGCAACTATTGGTGCGACATCTATTGGCTCCTTTAAATCACAGAGTGGCACAGGCGATGGCAATATTAATACCGTTCCAGTAGACATTGGACCACTCAGCTTTAGTCACACCCTTGATACCTCGACTTGGCTTCCTACGACAACCGTATCAAATAACTCATCTGCTCCTATATCCTTTTATTACAAGCGAGAGCAAATAAAGAATACTGGTATTTCAACCTATGGTATTCATAAGTTTAAGGTCTTTGGTAATAAGTCAGTAGTTATTCCAATTACAAGTTTAAGTGGAATGACCGCAGACCCAACGGCTTACGAACGAACTACAGTTGTCACACACAGCATAGCTGTTCAGCTAGCTGGTCAAACAGACGCACCCGTTATTACGAGTTTTACAATATGTCCGGGTTAACAGTCGAGCAGTTATTAGCCGTCATTACGGCAGTTGTTATTCCTATTTCGGTTTCAACCTATTGGATCGCAAACCGTCTATCATCTCTAGAGACTGCGCTTAAAATGCAAAAAGAAGTGACAGACCTAGAGCAAAGACAAGTTCTCTATCGTGTTGATAAACTAGAAAAACACGTCCATGAAATTAGAAACGTCTTACAAGCACTCACTTTTAAGTTAATGAGAGGAGATACATTGGATGACGATTTTAAGACTCCTACTGGTTTGTAGCTTTCTTTTTGGTTGTTCTTCGGTAAAGAAGATCCAGGCGGGTTCGAATACTATTAACACAGCATCAACGACAACAACCAAGGCTTTGGAAGAAATTAAAGAAGCTGCTATTGTTGCCGATCATAGTTTAGAGGTTATCTATGAGAACGTCAAAGAAATCCCAGCGGCAGAAGAAATCAAACAACACGTCGCAATCGCCTCAGAAGCCCAGCAAACGATCATTGAAAGATCCGATCAAGGGCTTTTGGAACAGGCCACGATCTCTTCGACAGTTAAAGAAATCATCGAGGCAACCTCGTCGGTGAAAGATGCAGAACCGTGGTGGGCTGTACTATTGCAGTACGCCTCAGTTGCGGTTATTAGCTTGTCTGTTGTAATTATCTTATGGCAGACAGGCGTTGGTTTAGTTATTCGACGGCTTATTGGATTTATTCCCACAGCCAAGAAGGAAGAAGCAAAGATACTAGATGAGGCTTTGTCATCAGAGTCCGAAACAACTATCCGCGAAGCTGTTGCAATGCTTAGGGCTAAAGACCCAGAGCTAAACGAAGCTTTTAAACGGAGAAAGAAACGTGCCAAACTATAAACGTACTGGAATTAAACCACCAGATCTTGATTTGCGTGGTAGAATTTCACGTATTTATACCAACAGCAACGGAGATCTGGTATTTGAATTTGCTACAGGAAACATAACTGTAGTTCAAGGCGGTGGTACTTCACCCGTCTCTTCTATTCTGGACGGTGGCAACGCATTAGCCGTCAACACAAATGATATTGATGGCGGCAACGCTCTTGCAAATAACGTAAATGATTATGATGGCGGCGATACAGACGCTAATGTCATCTTCCCACCATAAGGATAATACATGAATGACTTAATTCGAATACGGCGTGATACATATACAAACTGGGAATCAGCAAATCCAGTTCTTCCGTTAGGTGAAATTACATACGACAGAACCAACGCTGAAATTCGCGTTGGTGATGGTACGTCTAATTGGCTTTCTCTTCCCACGATTGGCTCAGCAAGCCTTGCTGATGGAGACAAGGGTGATATCGTTGTCTCGGCGGGTGGAACTACTTGGTCATTGTCTTCAGCCGTTGCTGCGGATATTGCGGCAAAGCTAGAGGCATCCGATCTCAACCTTGGTACCTCGACCACCCCCGCTACTACACCCCTTCAGATTAGACGCGGTGCCACATCTAGCTGGACAGGAATTATCCTAGCAGCTGGTGAAATTGGCTTTGACTCATTACTAAACGAAATTCGTATTGGTGATGGTACTACTGATTGGGATAACTTAGATCCAGTTGGTCTTAACAAGTTACAGAATCTCTCACTTGAGCAGATCGGTGACGTTAACATTACCAACCTAGAGATCGGAGATTTTCTTTCTCACGATGGAATGGATTGGGTTAATACTCCAATTACCTTCCCAGCGGTTGACCTTGACGATCTAACCTCAGTTACCCTTACGTCTCCAACTCTAGGTCAAATCCTACAGTTTAACGGATCGGCTTGGGTAAATGCTGCAGCACCTACTGGCGGTCCCGGTGTAACTCTTGGTGCTAAGAATGACATCACTGTTGTTGGGGAAAACGATTGGCAAATCACAACCAATAGTATTGAAACAGCGATGATTAAGAACGCCAACGTCACGGTTTCAAAGCTTGGCGGTACTGGCATTACAGTCGCTGGTAAAGAGCTTTTAAATATCGCGGTTGCAGCTAACGATCAAATTCTAGTCTATAATGAAGGTGAAGTTCGTTGGGATCCAACCGATCTTACTACCGCCGTTGGTGGTCCAGCCTTAAACGCTGTTGCTCAAATTACCAACGTTCCTAACGGAGTTCTTGGTATCTCTAACGAATCTATTGTTGATCCAAGCTTCCTTGGTTATGGTCACTTAACCACAGAACGTCAGGTACTCAGTAATACTTCTTGGATTCCAGAAGATCTCTATAAGAATCCAAATACAGAGACCGTAGCATATACGGATGGAAAGACCGCTGGTAACTGGACAACACTAACTACAACTGGTGCAGTTCAATTTAACTCACCGGGTCAAACAGCTATTATTTCCGCTAAAGCCACAACAGTTAATTCAACCGGACAACTTAAGCTTTTAGAAACAAATAAGTTAATTGATACTTCAATCAAATTAACTTCTCGGGTTCGTGTACGCGGTACTGCTGTAAGCCCAAATACTAATTATGTTGTTGGTTTTTATACAACCACCGCAAGCACAAAGAGATTTGCTGCTGTTGGTATTAGACCAGGACAAACAACATGGCATGTTATAGAAAAACCAGTAAGCTCAGAACCGGGATCCGTCTACGATAGTGGAATCAGCGCGTTAGAGTGGGTTAACATTGACATTAGTGTTAAAGACGGCTTGATTACGTGTCTAGTAAACGAAAGCGTGGTTGCGGTCTTAACAGCATCTAACTTTGGAACTACACAATATAATATTGGTTGTTCTGTGTTTTGCGAAGCTTCAACAACACCACAGCCAGAACTTGAAGTTGATTACTTGCGTTGTTATATTCAAGAACAACCAACCGTATCTACAAGATTGCTTGAACAGTCCAACGCTGCTACTGGTGAGGTTTTAAACTGGAATGGTACTAATTGGGAACCAACAGATGTATCTCAGATTGTTATTCCAGCTGCTCTTGATGCCGTTTTTGAAACAAAAGATATTGCTAATGGCTTGCTTGGTATTTCAAATAATAGCCTTGTTGATCCAACCTTCTTAGGAAAATCCTATTTAACAAATACCCAACAAGTATTAACGAATACCGGGTGGATACCATCGTCGCTATACACTAACACTAATACACAAACAGTGGCTTATAGCGACGGAACGGATGTTGGTAGTTGGTCTATACCTACCCTTACTAGCGGTAGTGTGACTTTTAATCCAACTGGAATAATTGCGGCATACGCGGCAACGGCGGATTCAACGGCCAGCGTAAAACTACCAACAATACAACGGATTACAGATACTGCGACAGATTTTACAGCAAGAGTTCGTGTTCGTGGTGCCGCAATCACACCAAACACAAGTTATGTAATCGGTTTCTTTAGTTTAACACCCAGCACTAAGCTATATGCTGCGGTAGTTGCCAAAGATACATCAACATGGAAAGTTATCTCTAAACCCGGCGCAACAGCAACAGAAACAAACACGACAGTTTCCGTACTAAACTGGACCGATGTTAGAATCACGACCAATAACAATCAAATTAAATTTTATATTAACGGCACACTAATAACCACCGTTAATGCGTCTGATTTTATTGGTGTTAGTTTAAATCTTGGTTGCGCTGTTTATTGCGAATCAGCAGTATCTCCACAACCAGAGCTTGAATTTTCTAGTTTACAAACCAATGTTATGGTTTTGCCTAATATTTCTCCACGAATTATTGAGCAAGATGGGGCAACCTCTAATCAAGTCCTTTCTTGGAACGGAACAAAGTGGACCCCAGCAACTGTAACAACAGGTCCAAGTGGAGCCACAACTTTAAGCGATCTTACAGATGTTACCATAACCACCCCAACACAGGGTCACTTCTTGTGGTACGATACTGGCGAGTGGAAGAATAATTTTCTAACTCTAGATAAGGCATTCGATGTTGATGTGTTTACTGGGTTGGCGAATGAACAAGTTCTTGCCTATGATGGAAGTGCCGGTTTGTGGCAAAATAAGAATAAGATAACGCTAGATAGACTTTCCTTTAATTTCACACCTTCAGCCTTTTCTGTTCTTGAGGGTCAGATTTTCTACGGGCAAACAGAACAAGCTCTAGTAGCCTCCCTTAATGGAAACGTTAAGGCTAAGATCGGCTTAGATCAATACGTTAAGGTATGGAATAACACCGGAGACGATATTCTATCTGGTCGCGTTGTTCGTGTTACTGGCGGACACGCATCAACAATGTTAACAGTAACCTTAGCAGACGCAACGTCTGAAGCCAATTCTTCAGCTACAGTTGGTGTTGCCGCAGAACTTCTCCCCGACGGTGGACCTGGATATGTAATTACCAGCGGATTACTTCGCGGTATTAATACAAATCTTCTTGTAAACGGAATAAACCCACAAGAAGGTAACGCTATCTGGCTTGATACCGTAACTGGTGAGATGACAGTTGATAGACCAATCGCACCAAACCACGGTGTCTTTATGGGTTGGCTTATTAAGAAAGCGTCTGGAGCGGCTGGTGAAATCTATGTTAAGGTTATCAACGGACATGAACTAGATGAAATTCACGACGTTAGTATTACAACACCAACCAATGGACAAGTACTAAAGTATAATGGTACGCTTTGGGTAAACTCTGATTTACCAACGCACACTCATGTCATCTCAGACGTTACTAACTTACAGACAACGTTAGATGGTAAAGCTGCGTCGAGCCACACTCACAGCGGTTCAGATATTACTACAGGCACGGTACCCGCAGCTAGACTTGGCAGTGGTACAGCTGATAACACCACATTCTTGCGTGGTGATAATACTTGGCAAACCGTATCAGGAGGAGCCTCTAACCTAGATGGCCTTACTGATGTTACCATTACATCTGCCGCACAAGGTAACTATTTATGGTATGATTCTGGTACTTGGAAGAACGATTTCTTCTATTTAAGTCGAGCAGCTGATGTTGGAAACTTAACATCCACTGAAGGAGATATTTTAACATTTACTAGTGGCGAGTGGATAAACGTAAATTTTAATGATTTCCTTACCGACAACCAAGTAACCGTTACCCAGCTTGCTCCTTCCGCTACTCCTGGAAGATTATACATGTCTTCTGGATTAACTACATCCGGAACTGAATTAGTGTCTGTTGTTAATGGTAGTTTTATTGCTACAAACACAATTGATGCAGTATTTGAAGATCGCTCAATCGGTACGCCATCAAACATAGCTAAGTGGAAGTTCGATGTAAAAGACTCGTCTATTACAACAACAAAGCTTGGTGGAGATATTACATCAGCTGGTAAGGCATTATTAGATGATGCTGATGCGTCTGCTCAGAGAACTACACTTGGCTTGGGAACTGCAGCAACATCTAATACAAGTGCTTTTGCTGCTGCCTCACACACTCACGCAGCCGCTGATGTAACAAGCGGTGTGTTTAATACTGCTAGACTTGGTACAGGAACTGCAAATACCACAACCTTCCTACGCGGAGATGGTAGTTGGCAATCTGTATCTGGTTCTGGTATGACTTTTCAACAATCCGTAAGAATAGCGGCATTATCTTTATGATTCTATCAACAACTACTCAAACACTAAGTGTAACAACAACAACCACCAGCGAAATTGATATTTCAGTTTCGTTTTTAACTTTAACGGCAACCGATCTTACACCAAGTTCTCAAGAGTCGCAGATTACCTCAGCAACGAGTACTACAATTTGCTCAGCTCCAGCTGCAAGTAGTCAAAAACAGATTAAGTGTATTACTCTTCTCAATGTTGGGTCTACCTCAAATAGCGTTACGGTAAATAAGATTGATGGTGGAGTCACGACAACAGTCTATAGAACAACACTACAGGCTGGTCAATCAGCTGTCTACTCTATTGATGGCGGTTGGCAACGATTTGATTCTAACGGTACCCCGATAACCGAACCAGCTAGTAAGGTTGGTATTCAAACAGGATATGCCAGTTACTACATCAAATCAGGTGCAACAATGGAAGCTGCTGGTGTTCCTTATCTTTTCGCAAAAGATGCTGGTATGCCCGGAGCATTTACTGCATCATCTGCTGGTATCAACGGAGAAGCTTGGTCAAATACCAAGGCTGGTAGCTTACCAGTAATTGTTAGCTCTGGAACATTATATCTAAGTTCCTTTAGCGTAACAGCTAACCAGACAGGTATGTACGGTTTACTTGATATTCTGTGGATGAATAGCGGCCTTAACGTAACCACGACTACAGCACAGACTATTACTCCAGCAACAGCTGCAGCAAGAGATAACAACGGTACATCAAACGGTCTTGGTGTTATTGCAGCTATTTATGTATCCACAGCCACCACAAACGCTGGTGCTGTAACTAACACAACGATTTCATATACGAATCAAGACGGTGTTCCAGGTAAGACAGGAACAATTCCATCATTCCCCGCAACAGCCACAGCTGGATCTATGGTCTTTGTAAACCTAGCCGCTGGAGATAGTGGAGTACGAAGTGTTGAAAGCGTTACTTTGGGTACTTCATACGGTGGTGGTGCAATTCACCTCGTTCTTGTTAGACCTATTGTAATTGGACCTGTTACAACATCAAACATTGGTTACTGCTCTTCTATTTCGGATTATAAGTCT
>Ga0102814_10001569_pt1 | contig 16110 bp, 17 predicted proteins | sample ColrivemetaGS741_FD_79112 | JGI IMG/M metagenome (GOLD analysis project Ga0102814, IMG submission 79112) | Estuarine microbial communities from the Columbia River estuary - Flood tide ETM metaG S.741 | ecosystem: Environmental > Aquatic > Marine > Intertidal zone > Estuary | place: USA... | reverse complement strand
TTCAAAAATCTATGATATTTTACACTTTATCATATTTCGGTAAATAGGCAGGTGGCATCGGCCCTTTGTTACGCCCGCCTTGCTGCATTTGCTCCCACGCGTGGGAAAGAATGCCAACGGATCGGGACAGGCAGAACAAGCCGCGCGAAAGCGGGGCGGGGAAACCGAGTTCACAGAAAATCACTGCCGTGGCGCCGTCGATGTTCATCGCCAAAGGCTTTCGTGCGCTGAGGTTCGCCTGCACGGCCTCACCAATATTGCCGTAGCGCCCCGACACCGTGCCCGCCTGCGCGGCGTCCCGCACCAGAGCCATCAAGCGCGGCGCACGCGGGTCGACGGGTTTGTGAAACCGGTGGCCAAAGCCGCTGACAATCTTGCCGTTGACTGCGCGCCATGCGTCCAGCCCGTCTTGGACAGCCGCGTCCAAGCGAGCGCCACCATCCATCCGCGCGGCGATATCGTAATATAGCTCCGCGCATTGCTCTCCGGCGCCGCCATGGACATCGCCGAGCATGTTCACACCATTGGCCATGGCGTTATTCAACCCGACGCCACATGTTGCGGTCATCCGCGCGGCTGCAATGGAAGGCGCTTGCGGACCGTGATCGACGCCAGCCACAAGTGCGGCCTCAAGCAGGGCTGCTTCGGCTGCATCCGGTAGCCGCGCCGCTGTCATCAGCCAGATCATCTGCACGAAGGACACGGTGCCGATCAGGTCTTGGATCGGGTGGCCGCGAAATTCGATTTTACCGGGGGCCATGTCGATGATGGATGTGCGCCACCAATTACGGATTGCATCTGCGTCGTCGCTCATGCGGGGACCTCTTGGGCAAGTGTGTGGAAATGCGCGGTCATGCGAGCGACATCGGCGGGCAGCCCTGTGAACAGCTCGAACGCCGCTGCCGCCTGACCAACCGCCATGCCGCCACCTGTCATGACATGCAGGCCACGCGCGGCGGCGGACTGCAGCAACGGGGTTTGATGAGGAAAGTAGACGATATCCCCGACCCATTTGGCGTGCGGAACGTCGTCCAGATCAATCGCCTGACCGGGGTGGGACGCCATGCCCATCGGAGTCGCGTTAATCACCCCGTCGAGACGGATTTCCCCCGACCAGACAAAAACCTCCGCTTGTGGGCGCATCCGCGCCAGTCGCGCGCGCAAGGCTTCGGCCACACAGGCATCGTGATCGTGAACATACAGGCAAGAAACACCTGCATCCAGCATCGCCAAACCAACGGCACCGCCCGCACCACCTGCGCCGAGCAAGAGGGCCGTGTCGTGTTGCAACGGACCAATCTTGGCCACGAAAGCCCGATGAAAACCCACATAATCGGTGTTGTGCCCGACGGCTCTGCCGTCACGAAACACGACCGTATTGACGGATCCTATGTCGCGCGCCCCATCGCTGAGGTCGTCCAGCAGCGCGATGATCTGTTGTTTGTAGGGGTAGGTCACATTGACGCCCATATAGCCCGCGGCCTTGGCTTCGGTCATCGCATCTTGCAACGCCGCCGCAGGCTCTGGCGCACCCGCCAGATCAAAGCGCCCATAGCGATACGCCGACCCATGCGCGCGCCCTTCGGCTTCGTGTAAAGCTGGTGTCAGCGATGCCGCAATCCCGTTCCCGATAAGTGCGGCTTTCACGATGCCACCGCCGCACGCACTTTGGATTGTGCCGCCAACCTGACGGGCGCATTGCGCGCGCCGTACCCTGCATAGCGCCCTTTGCGCTGCACGATTTCAAAGAAGAACCCGTCAAAGATCGCCTGCCCGTAAAGCTGATAATACCTGCCATATTCGTCTTCGTCGTACAGGATATGATCGGCCTGTAATTGGGCTGTGCGCGCATCGTCCAGATCAAAGGCCGCCTGCGTGTCGCTGTAGTAGTTGCGCGGGATGTGCAGGCGCGCGAACCCTGCCTCGGCCAATTGGCTGGATGTTTCAAAAATATCATCGGTCTGGAATGCGATGTGCTGCACGCCCGCACCTGGTCTGCCTCTCACGAACGATCCGGCCATGGTCTGCGCATCCGCTGCGCCGTTCAGGTTCAACCGCACGTCGCCCTCGGGCGTTTCAATCGCCTGACTGCGCACGATGCCGGACGGGTCCGCCACGTTGACGATGGGCGACTTGGTCATTTCGAAGGTCGACAAGTAATAGAGCAGCCAGCTTTGCATCTCACCGTAGCGCATCGTCTGCGCCACATGGTCGATCCGGCGCAACCCTGCGGGCGGGGTCGCCTGTGTCGTCCCGACGGGTTCAAATTCGATGTCCCAGACACGGTGCAGGTCGGATTGCTCATCGATGAAATGGATGACACTGCCGCCAACGCCGCGAATGGCAGGAATGCTAAGCTCACCAAGACCGACCGCCTGCGTAAAGTCGTGTGTCCCCAACGCGCGGGCCCGTTCCACCGTTTCGGCCGCATTGTGAACCCGTAGCCCCATGTCACAAACGCACGACCCATGTTCTGCGAACGCGCTGCCTGCGTGACCTGCTTTTTCTTGGTTGATGACGATATTCACCGCACCCTGCCGCCAAAGCGTGACAGCCTTGGTCAGGTGGCGGCGTTCGCGTCGAAACGCCATGGACGTCAGAGTCGTTTCCAGGTCCTTCGCGCCGTCTCCGTCCACCGCGAATTCGATGAACTCGAACCCTTTGGCCGGTACTTTGGGTGGTAAATCCGGCGTCGCGCTGCGCAGCAAGGGTTCAGTCGCTGCCGCATCTGACAGCGTTGTCACCAGTGAACGGTACGCATTAAGCACCGTGTCGCGCCCCTGCGGTTCAACACCGACCGACCAAGGGCCGACGTATCCGGCACGTGCCAACACGCGGGCGAAGCCGCCTAAGTTTAAAGTGCCCTGTCCTGGCAACATCGGCAGGCTTGGTCCGTCCCAAAGACTGACATGAAAGACACTCGCGCCGTCCAGATCCCGCAACCGCGCGGGGCGTGATCCGTCGCCCAAAGCGTGGAAAGAATTGTAGGCAAGCCCGATAGATGCCTGCGCAGTCTTTGCCACGTAGTCAAGCACAGCATCTTCGGCACTGCGCGTCGGGCGCAAGGCGATGCGTACGGCGTCAAGGAGATCAAGGTTTTCGGGCAGGCGCGCTGCGTCTGCCACATCAAGTATGAGCAGATCACTGCCCAACTCTTTCGCCAAGGCGACCTTCGCTTCGAGCTGAGCCGGATTCACCCCCGCATCAAGCGGCCCGACGGATGCAATTTTCAGGTCCGCACCAGAGACCATCGCCGACAGGTCCGCCAGTGTTCCGTCGAACTGCGCAATGTCCGTCAGGCTCAGGTCAATCGCTTCGAACCCTGCCGCTTTGATGGCCTGCAACTTGGCCGCCATATCGCCCGGAACGATATGTGTCGGGAGTGTAAGCATCAGCCCTGATAGCCAAGCAGACGCGGCAACCACAGCACAAGATCGGGCGATAGCATCATGACGATGAGCGCTCCGATCAAAACCGCCAAAAAGGCCCAAATTTCTGCGATGATCTCGCGTAGGGGGATGTCTGTCACGGCATTAATGACAAAGAGCAAAATCCCGTAGGGAGGCGTGATCAGACCGATCATGGAATTGACCACGACCAACACGCCAAAGTGGACCAGATCAATCCCCAAGGCTTCGCAGGTCGGAATGAACAGCGGCACGATCACAAGGATGATCGTCGTGGCGTCCAGAACGCACCCCAACAGCAAGATCAGCGCATTGACCATAATCAGGAACATCAACGGGCTGATGTCGGCCCCTTCAAGCGCCCCTGAAATGGATTGGGGGATTTGTTCTGTGATGACGATGAAATTCAGGATGAACGCACCGCCGATCACGATCCCAACAGCCGCAGAGGACCGCGCAGAATCTACGAACACCTGATAAAGCGCCTTGAACGACAACGACCGATAGAACAGCGCAGCCAGCATCAGCGCATAAAACGCGGCGACAGCTGCGGCTTCGGTTGGGGTCGTGACGCCCCCATAAATCCCGTAGAGCAAGATCACAGGCATCAACAGGGCCGGAAACGCATTCGCGGTGACACGCGGCAATTCTTTGAGTGGCACTGTTTCTTCAACCTCGAACCCGCGTTTGTGGGCCAGATAACCGTTCATTGCCATCAATACGGCGCCCATGATCAGGCCCGGTAAAATACCCGCCAGAAAGAGCGACCCGATGGATGCATTGGACACCAGCGCGTAAAGGACCATCGGGATGGACGGCGGGATGATCGGGCCAATCGTGGCCGAGGCAGCCGTGATCGCCGCCGCGTATCCACGGCTGTATTTGCCACTGCGCGTCATCATCGAAATAATGATTTTGCCGATCCCCGCGGCATCCGCCACGGCGGACCCGGACATGCCCGAAAAGATCAGCGACGCCACAACGTTCACATGTCCCATGCCGCCCTTGAAGCGGCCGACAATGGCGACGCAGAAATTCAGCAGCCGGTCCGTGATGGACCCCGCATTCATGATGTTGGCGGCGACGATAAACAGCGGCACAGCCAGCAGGATCGCACTGCCATAAAACCCTTGCAGGATCTTTTCACCAGCCAGGGCCACATCCAGCCCCGACAAACCGAGATACACAACCGAGGCTAACAGAATGGAATACCCGATAGGCGTGCCGATCCCGGCCAGCACGAACAGGGTTACAAGGAGGGAGGCGAGTTCAAAGCTCATGTCGATTTCTCCGCTTCTGCAGCCGCTTCCGCTTCCAACACGATCTCGAGCTCTGTTTTGGGGGGGCCGTTGCGGATCGTGTCAATCGCCAGCCAGATATATCGGGCAGCCACCACGATCATGAAAGCGCCGTAGACACTGAAGATTGTGCGCATGGGGATTTTGCCGCCCGCAAACGGATTGCGAACTGTCGATGTCTTTCGGATTTTCATCCAGTCGATGTAATCCCATGTAGGCAAAAACGCATAAAGCATCCCAGCCGCAATCGCGACAGCAGAGATGACCGCGAAAATCCTGCGCATGCGACGCGATACGGCCAGATAAATAATGTCGAATTTCACGTGATCGTATTCGCGCACCACAAAAGCGCAGCTAAAAAAGATCACCCAAACCCACAGGATCGCGATCAGCTCAAGCGTCCATCCAAGGGGTTGAATTGTTCCCAGCGCTGGAAAGGTCTCTGCCCAGCCGAAATAGCCGATGATTTTGGGTGAATACCGCGACCCGATCTGGAGCAGGAAGATAAAGAAAATCGCAGCCAACAATGTGGCTGCGATTGCGTCAGAGATGCGTGAGACCCACCGGAACAAAGATTTCATGGCGGGTCTCCCTTTTAGGTCTTAGTTGCCGAGTGCGTTGATCGCGTCCAGCACACCTTCGGGCCAGCTGGTGGCGAATTCGCTGCCGACATACTGGGCCTGAACATGCGTGCGGAAAGCGGCCAGATCAGGTGTATAGACTTCCACGCCATTCTCTTCGAGGAAAGCGGTCAGGCTGCCTTCCAGCTCCAACTGACGCAGACGACCCACAGACGCCGCCGCATCGGCTGCACGCTGAACCGTCAACTGCTGCTCGGGTGTCAGCGCGTTGAACGTCGCGGCGGAAATCGCGATGTAGTTCAGGTCAACAAGGTGTGACGTCAGGGCGATCTGGTTGGTCACCTCGTAGAACTTGCGATCCACAACGGTTGGAAGCGGGTTGTCCTGACCGTCAATCGCGCCGGTGGACAGGCCAGTATAAACCTCGGTGAATGCCATTGGCGTAGGTGCTGCACCCAATGCGGCCCCAAGGAACTGCCACGCATCTGTACCCGGCATCCGCAGGTTCACGCCAGCAAGGTCGGCAGGTGTCTGCACGTCCAGCTCTTCGCGGGTCTGGCGCAGGTTTACGTGGCGCTGGCCCAGATACATGACGGACAGCAGGCGCACGCCAAGCTCTTCTTCGACTTTCGCTTTGAACGGGTCCATCAGCGGATCGTTAAAGACGCGGACCTGATGAGCCGCGTCTTGATGCACATAACCCGTCGCGAAGATGGAGAATTCGGGGAAGAACTGTGCCAACTCCTGTGCGGATGTGATCGACATCTCAAGGTTGCCACGGCTGATCGCGTCCAGCTCTGTGCCTTGGTCGAACAGGGTCGCGTTGTAGGACGGCTCGTAGGATGCAAAGCCCGCGACCGCCGGTCCAAAGACCTCAGCGAGCGCGACCGAACGTGCGTCGGTTTCGGAACCGGAAGTGGCCATGCGCAGTTGAACGGCGTGGCCATCGGCAAAGGATGGGGCAGCGGCGACTGTGCCCGCTGCGACCAGTGCAGCCATCGCAAGACGGCGGGTCATAGTAAGTGTCATTTTTGTCCTCCCAGACGATTGTAGGCCCGTAAGGGCAGTTTGTGTGACAGATTAATGCCTCATTTTCCGCATTTCGCAATACATTTTACAAAATATCGGATATTTTTATTCGGCAGCGTTGGAAGACGTCCCCCCAGTGCCTGTCAATGTGACGGTCTGTTGTGTCTGCGCTGCGACCTGTATCGCCTCAACAACACTCAATGTTTTCAAGCCCTCTTCGCCTGTGACCAAAGGCTCAGTTGCACCGCGAATGACCTGTTCGAAGTGGGCGATCTGGTTGATCAACGGATCGGACGAACTCACTGGCATGGCCGTGGCCGTGATCGGATTCCACCAGCTTGTACCGCCCTCATGTTGCCAAAGCCGCATGTCGGGAATCGACAAGGCCCCCTCAGAGCCACCGATCAGGTAGCAAGATTCGTTTGTGGCCGGATAGATTGGATATTCCCGTGATGTCAGCTCCCAGCTCCATGGCGACACCACGCTGTCGGACACAGTTATCGTGCAAACCGCCCCGCTTTCGAACCGCAAAACGGCTGCGGCCAGGTCTTCGTTTTCAAACCCGCGCAGGGACGGCGCCATTTGCGCCTGCACCGTGATAACTTCGCCCAGAAAGTGACGCATCAAATCGACGTCATGCACGAGATTAACAGAAATCGGCCCCGCACCCGCCTTCTTACGCCACGGTGCGGCGTCAAAATAGTCATCTGGTTTGTAGAACCAGCATGTCACCTGCGCTGCGCGGACTTGCCCGATGGCACCGTCCTTAATGAGTTGTGCGGCCTTTTGGATGATCGGATTGTGCCGCCTATGATGCCCCACCAAAATTGGCACGCCCTTGCGGCAGGCAACATCAATAAGCTCCTGCGCATCGTCTGCCGAGGCCGCCAATGGCTTTTCGATCAGCACTGGAACGCTTCGCTGGACGCACTCCATCGCACCCTCGACGTGCAACAACGTAGGCGTCGACAAAATCACGCCATCAACCGCAACGGCATCAAACATCTCACGCAGTGACTTGAAAACGGGCACGGGTTGTTCCGTCGCGCCGGGTTCCACCACAACAGCAAGTTCAACCCCGTCCACTTGACTGATCGCTGCGATGTGGCGCTGCCCCACAAGGCCGGCCCCTACGACCGCTAATTTCTTTGGCTGCGCCATCTGGCCCTCATTCTTCGAATTTCAGACACGCTAGCAGAGTTTAACAGATTCGCAATAATGTATGATATTTTTATCTTTTGCCTATTTTATCAATTCTTGAGGAATATCGGATGATCGTGTTAGTATCAGCAAAACACCCAACTCATGAGGCACGGCATGTCCCAATCTTCTCCAACCGTCGGGGCAAGCACCTATGAGCGGATCAAGCGTGATATCATCTTTGGTGAACTCGCACCGGGATCGAAGCTAAAGCTCGACGGGTTGCGGGATCGTTATTCTGCCAGCGTCTCGACGTTGCGCGAGACCCTCAATCGGCTTGCCAGCGAAGGGTTCGTGCAGGCAGCAGAACAACGCGGCTTCTTCGTGCGTCCTGTCTCGGCGGATGACCTGACCGAGATTGCGGAACTGCGCATCTTGCTGGAATGTTCCGCGCTTGAAACGTCAATCGCCTGCGGGGATGCTGACTGGGAAGGAAATCTGGTCGCCGCACACCACAAATTGCACCTGATCGAACAGAAGATGCTGGATGGTGACAAATCGCAAAAAGAGGTGTGGAAACGCTATGACTGGGAATTCCATCAGGCCCTGATCCGTGCGTGTAATTCCGAGAACCTGCTGGCGCTACATGGCACGATCTTTGACAAATACCTGCGGTATCAGATGCTTGTACTGACCTATCGGGGCGCTGCCGCCGTGGATGAACACAGGTTGATGTTTGAAGCCGCCCTTGCACGGGATATCCCAAAGGCCAAGGCCACGCTCGAAACACACATCCGGCTGGGATTGGCGCATACTTTGGCAGCGATGGAGAACCTGTAGTCGTTTATCGACGTATTGCAGAAAGCAGCCATGACCCGCCCGCGGCACCCTTCGCAGCGCGGCCCAAGTCAAAAACATTCATTGAAGATGCGACAACCAAAATCTGGATAGTCTAGTACCATGATCTGAGTGCGTCTTATTTTCACCTTTGCTTGCCTGAATGGCCACTTTTTAGGCTGCGTCGCGGCGTGAACAGTTTCGCAACTGCAGCAAATATCGCGCTGCGAGTGCACGCAGCACGAAAATCGAATTCACAGATTGGGCTCACAGCCGCCGTTCGCTGCGGTGACCATCAAGGTCCGCTTTGCTGACATTCGATATTTTGCAATTTTGTGCGTCCCAGCCCTAGCGAAGCTTGCCTGCTTCAGGTGGTGGTTTTGCTGCGATGGGCAACACACAGAGGGTGGATAATTGGGGGGATATGGCAAACCACTTTTATGTTTTTATCGTTAAGAATCAATGTATTACATGATTTAAATGGTGCCCAGGAGAGGCAATCTATCAACCTGGATATCCATTTAATTATAGATACTTAGGTCCTACCAAGTCATCAAGAATGGTCCTAAAAGCGGTCCCGATATATGCGTCAGGTTAGAGTGACGGTTTGTGGCTTGCCGCCCAAACCGGACTTTCGCTGCGCCATGCACCGAGGTTTGGCAATAGGAGGGCAATGCTGAAGTTGGTCGCAATTCGCAGCAGCCGTCACCAATCTGCATGGTCGGCGGACAGATGCCCTAAAGCTCGGCCTCAATAGGCAGATGCGCAAAAAACCACTCCTCAATCTTCTGGAATCCATGGCTTTCTGGCTCGGACAGCAATACCCCGTTGTCCCCAATCCAATTGATTTGACCTTCAGGTGTCAGAGCCAGCTGCCACGAACTCGATGTCGCAAAGTCAGGTTCAGTCAGCGCCAGCAAACGCTCGCTCAACGCCCGGCTTTCGATAACCAAGCCAATCTCGGTGTTGATCCGCAACGATCGCGGGTCGAAATTCGAACTGCCAACAAACACGCGCCTTCCGTCCACGATCATGTATTTGGCGTGGAGGCCCAATGTCTTTTGACTCAACGGCGGCAATATGTAACGCGATCTACCTTGCCCCCGCGCCCGCAATTCATGCATTTGAGTCCCAAAAGACAAAAGCTCGGCCACGTGATTTCGATATGCCGCGTAAGCAGATACATGATTGTTTGAGTTGATGGAGTTGGTCAGAATCCGAACAGTCACACCACGCTGCGCGGCGTCTCGTAAGACCGCTGTGATGGGAGGTGTCGGAATCAGATATGCCGATACGATAACAACTTCCTCGCGCGCATTGTTTATCAGTTCCACGAGTTCGTCAGCTACCTGAACAGGCCGGTCTTCCAATGCGTCCGGAGATACGCTCGGAGGATTGTCTACGTAAAGCCTCGCAGTCCCACGGAAGGACTGCCGGACGGTCTGGCGCCACAATTGATCCCGCTCAGCGTCGTCTAAAACCGGGAACGCTGAGGACAAGTCTTCTGCTTGTTGGCTAACCGTGGCCCGCGCAGTTCTCCGTGTTCGAAGCTGACTGACGGCATCAATCGGAAAGGACCACTGGTCGTTCCAATAGCTATCAAAAGAGGTCGCGATCTGGGGAACGATCGGGCCACCGACCAGCAACTCCATGTCTCGAAAGTTATACTCCTGATCAATCCCGAAATATTCATCTGCAAGATTGCGCCCGCCGATAATGGCGACCTGATTATCGACCACCATCGTTTTGTTATGCATTCGGTGATCAAGTCTGCCGAATTCGGATAGATTAAGGACTTGTCTGGAGAATTGGCTAGTGGAGCGTCGTTTGTAGGGATTGTACACTCGGTATTGGATGTTTTGATGTTCGTGAAGCGCGAGTATTTGTTCGTCAGCCCCCGCAAGAAAGGAGTCGTCGATAAGGATTTTGACGTCAACGCCGCGGTCTGCTGCCTGAATCAGCCGGTCGTGGATCAGGCTCCCCGACTTGTCCCAAGTCCAGATGAAACTCTGCAGATCGATAGATTGCCTTGCGGAGTCAATCGCGTGAAGACGCCATTCTAGCGCTGTTCTTCCTTCGTTTAGCGGAACCTGCCAATTGTCAGCATAGATCCGGTCCAATTCCAGCCAGACACCCCTTGTGGCAGGAGAGTCTGTAGTTTCCTCAGGCAAAGATATCGGTTGAAGGCTCGCACACGCCGTCAGAAAGACTGATGCGGCAATAAGCAGGGATCTCAAAATCAAATGTGCTTTCATGCCAGTCCCGCCGTTTTCAATTGCCACGACCTTAGTTGTCGCATCCGTTGGCGTAAACCATGGTCGTGCAGCGCATAAGAGTTGGCAATCGCAAAGCCTTTGGCCAGTATCAGTTTCGAAGATCAGCAACGCTTGGTCACTCGAGCGCGGTTTCCCGTCAGCCGTTTGAGTAACCCCCCCCTATCGGCTCAAGCTGGCAGCGTTCTGAATGGACAATAGTAGTTGGCCAGTCGCGCCATTAGGCGCTCTAAATTGGCGGGTTATTGGTCTGGGGCGGAGAGACTTAGCGGTAGGGCAAGCTGAATAAGGAAAAGCTGTTCGTCTGAGTGATTATTTGTGACCCCGTCTCTGCCATAAGCGTCTCCATCGCGGAACTCCCGGTAGGACAGGCGACAAGATCGGCGGCATCATCAAGAAAGTCGATGGTAAACCCGCTTTCGCCGACAAGTTGGCACTCATCAGACGCGCTCCGATAGCCACGGACGACGACAAGATCGGGATCCGGCTCACTGACTGAAATCTCAGCAGGCGACACCACACATCCTCCGACAAAAAGCACTGCTGGTAAGACAGCGAAGCGGACCATCAGCTGCTTAATTCGATTAGTCGTTGTCATTTTACTTCTCCCATTCCTCTACTGTGCTACGCCACATGCCGTCCTCTGCGTCCCAGACGCTGGCCGTGACGCAGGGGGTTGGATTGATTCCTCCGCATTGTGACCCGTGAACAACTGTCAGAAGAACGAGGTCGGGACCAAGATTAACGACACCCCAATCTTTATTGAGCAGTGACGAAAGAACGTCACCCACAAGGAAGTGCGACATACACCCGCCAGTCCCGCAATACAGCGACACCGCAGAAGAGCAGGCAAAGGACGTTTCGTCCAGCGCCCAGTCCGCCCTCAGATCACCGTCAAGATCGATGCGCGTGATCGCGCCCCATTCCAGTGCGAACTCGCCGCCCTCGAAGTCAGAACAGGCTTGCTGTGCCTGGCCGATCTTTTTCTGAAGCGGCGCTGGTAGGTCTGATAGGTCGGCTGCGAGGGCAGGCATCGGCAGTGCGACACTTGCAGCAATTAGCGCGGCGGCAAATGTCCTGATAGTGCCAATCACAGCGGGTGACGCGGGATCGAATCTTGGCTTCAGTTGCATTGGTCGTACCTGTAATCGCCGAATTCAAGCCAGTTTTCGCGCTGGTTCCGGAAGATCAGAAACTCCGACCTGTCCTCCGCAAGCAGGGCAACCACGAAGTCCTTAACAGGTTCGGAATTGCCAAAGTAACTGTAAGAGGTCATCGCCCGCTGTGTGTCGCCGTTCACGGTGACGCGCGCGTCCCATTCTTCACTGGCATCGTCGAGGATCACGTACTCTATTTGCCGCTTAATCCCACCACCGCCACAATAGACCACACCTTCTGGCGCCTCCATGGGCGCAGAGGATTGGTCCAATTCACGGCATTCGGCCCGTAGGGACCGGATAGCCGCCCCCGATCCCTTGAGATCAAAAATGCCATAGCTGATGTCTTGATCGACCATTGAAAGGTTCAGGGTGGCGTTTGCGGCTATCTGGTCAAGGACGAACGCATAGTTAGCCTCGTCACTGAATTGGATCTCGACAGGATAGTTGTCAACGATCTGGACAAACGAGTTCTCGCGTCCCAACTGGAGAGAAGCGACCTCCTGGGATCCGTTTACCAGAAATCTAAAGGAGAGGCCGTTCTTTTGCACGATGTCCTGAGAATCCTCATAACCAGCCGGGGCGAACCTGATCCTGTCGCACTGCACCTCGAGGGACATGTCGCTCGTCTGGATCGTGGCGTTTGGATAGGGCGGGCCGTTATAATTCCACTCTGCCAAAGCGGGTGTGGAAAGAGCCAAGGCGCTAATGAACGTAAGCGAGCCAACCAGTAAAGTATTCCTCATTGAAATTCTCCCTACTTCAGACCAATAGATCTATCAGAGTGCGTCAAGGAAGTTTGTTCAGCAACACTTTCGTGCCCAACTGACTACATTTGCAAACGGTCATCTGCCTACAACTGCAGACTGGCCATTACCAAGAATGGTCCCAAAAGCGGTGCCAGTTTATGCGTTCGGTCAGAGTGATAATTTGTGACTTGCCCCAAAAACCGGACTTTCGCTGCGCCAATGTCCGAGGTTTGGCAGGGGGCAATGCTCAAGCTGGAAGTTCCTACTCTGGTGTCTGTTCTTGGCCCGAAACTGTATTTCGTCGCGTCTGTCTTGGCTTCACCACCGCTTCCCCACAACTAATGTAGATTGCCAAAAGATCCATTGTTCTACTCTGCTTGCAGGATTTTGGATGGTCTAGTTTCTACTTTTTCTAAGCGAAATGATTACTTTTGAACTGTCGACAATTTGCCGTGCAAAATAGCTGTTGGCCTAGCCGCAGACGCTGCTTATTCTCACGCTGTACGGGACCGCGTACCCGATGTTGTGGAGGCTGATTTTTCTCTTCGCATGGCCCAAACCGGAGTAAGTCTACCGAATGTCACAATTTAACGAACTCATCCGATGGTCCAATCTTGCACGGTTGGCCGGAGGCAGAACGGCAAAGCTAACCATTGCGGCACCCTTTGCGGCCTTCATCATTTTGCACAATGAGCCTCTGCAGCCAGTATTACGGATGTCTGAAAGCTGGCATCCCAATCCCTTGATTGAATCTCTTGCGCTAGCGAGGTTTGATATTTTCTACTTGGGCCTTGTCGTCATCGGCATTGCTGTGGCGATGTTTTCCCTCTTTAGCCCATTCCAAATTACATCACAAAACGGCTACGAAGGGTTCATTGGGCTCAAAGAAAGCACCAAAACCGGCAACGGGGTTGCAGGGAGCCTTCGTCTGACTCTGGAAGACTATGCAAAATCTTCCGCAAAGATGAATCTTGCCGTCGATGCCCAAGAACGGCGTTTTCGATTTCCCAAGCGCTTCCGCGAAGGATTATGGAGTTTATTGGTCTCACTTGCACGGTCAGAAGCTGAACAGAACACCGGCGCCGGTGGGGAAAGCAGCAGTAGTCCCAAGGATATCTTGGCGGGGCTGACAGCAGAGGGCACTGAACGGGCTGAGTGGTGGGACCGCCTTCATCATCTTTTCCCGGCCTACTCCATTGACATTTTTCGCCTGGAATTCATCCATGCCGATTATGCCTCGCCCGTCACGCGCGCCGTTGTATTTTGGGTTTTGATCTTGGGGATCTTTATCGTTTTCATTCCGACGTTGATCACGACCTATCTTGTGCTGTCCGATCTGCAGCAAGTGTTAGCGGCCAGTCCCGCCTTGGATCCGTCGGCCGCTGGGCCGCGTTAACCCGCGCAAAATATAATGAGTAGGTGTGCTTGTTGACTTGTATCAGGTTAATTTGGCACAGAATGATTGAGGATCACTTGGAGTGTTATCATGAGAAATCTTGCTGCATGTTTATTCCTGTTTAGCTGCCTGTCGAGCATCGTCTTTGCCGATCCGGCAACAGAATGCGGTGGAAGCAGTCAGGTCGAGACTGGATCCTGTGTCGCTGATACGCTTGAACGGGTCGATGCGACTGTAGACATCTACCTGGGCTTCGCGATGAATTCTGCGGCAGAGCTTGATGAAGTTACTGGTCGAACGGTGGCTGTGCCGGCTCTGGAAGCTGCACAGGCCACTTGGTCGGCCTATCGCGATGAACATTGCGGCTATGTTGGTGCGACTTTTGGAGGCGGTTCTGGGACAGGAATTGGGATCAATTCTTGCAGGATCGAGCTCGGTCGCAAACGCGCAGCAGAGCTTATGCGCTACGTGCAATGAAGTAAGCAAAATCTATGCGAGTTCGTAGTGATCGGTGAAATAAGTTAAGCCTACGAGAAGAAGCAACCAGCAATCCGCTCAGGGTTTTAAAGCTGACTTTCGCTGAGTATGGGACCAATGTTTGCACTGGCTCCAGCCTTTCCTCTCCCCAAAAAATACATGCTGTCATTCCCCCGCCCGACCACCCGCGAAGGGCAGCCGGACGGGGGTATTTTTGAGGCTCACAACGCCACGTCCTGAGGCAGCCTGATCTGGTCAATGATCTCCCTCTTTTGGGTGTCACTGATGCCAGCAGAGTAGAACCCAGATGGTAATCTTCTTGTCTGTGATGACGGTGCAGGCGCTATCCTTTCGGATAGGGTGACTATCCGGAGTGGTTCTTGCCCGAGTGGCATTCTTCCTATTCCATTGAGGAGTGCGGACCGGGCCTGAGTTTCCTAGGTCAACTGGATTGTTGCAAACAAATTGATACTGATGATAAAACCTTACCAAATGACTGTTCAGATAAGTTGGGCTCAGGGCTCGCAACCAGATTAAGACAGTTGCAGCGACCTTAGCGCGACACCAGAAACCTAAAGGATAATGTATGCCAGTAATGAAGTACAAAGGCGCTTTAATTGGAGTTTTTTCTTATATACTGCTTGCTCAATCGGCAGTGGCTGAAAATGAACGCTATGTGACAGGCTTTGTCGGCCTGACGGAGTTGGAAAATTACAATTTCCGCTTTGAAACCTTTGGCACCAAAGGGGTCATTACCACAGAAAAAGGAATGAACTTCGGTGTAGCAATCGGGGTTCACCTATTCTCGAATATGAGAGCTGAATTTGAGTTATCGCAATCATCAAACGACACATCAGAAATTGGCGAGCCCTACACTTCGTACGATGGCTCAATTAACGCCAGTTTTGCATTGGCAAACCTATGGTATGACTTACCAACCGAGACAAAGATTACGCCATATGTAGGCGGCGGTCTCGGATATGCCCAGATTTCTCACGAGGGCAGCTCTATAGGCATACCTCTGGTTGATGACAGCGACACAGCATTTGCTGCTCAAATTGGTATTGGAGGACGAGCTTCGATTGGAGCGAAAGGTGCAATCGACATCGGTTATCGCTATAAGGTTTTTGACGGAGCCGACCTTGATCAGCTTCTAGAAACAGGGCCAGACTTCAAAAACGGCAAATATGCTTCCCACTCAATAAACATTGGTTACAGTTACAACTTCTGAGCAGCTACAAATAATGTGGTTGCTACCAATCACTCTTTCGCCTCAAAAAAATACCTGAAGTATTTCCCCCGCCCGACCTCCCGCAAAGGGAAGCCGGACGGGGGTATCTTTTTGAGGCTCAACCAAGCCCACGCCTGACCACGTAGTCAGTGAGCCACCGCCAGTACGCACCAGCCGATGCAAAGCCCTGCTCCTGTGCAGCGAGCGCTTCCGCTTGCAGCCGTGTAAGCCCCCCATCGTATTCCGCAATGGCAGCCCGTTCCTCGAAGGCCTCGATGTCAGGGATACGTGACGCGCTCATAGCACCTCCTCCTGAGGCAACCTGATCTGATCGATGATCTCCCGCTTCTGGGTGTCACTGATGCCAGCAGAGTAGAGCCCGTAAGTGAGCTTATTTTCTGACCGGGCTGACTGATGCCCCACGAGGGAGGCGGTGAAGTGCTCAGGGACACCAGTGCGCTCACACTGGGTGATGAACCACTTGCGGGTTGAGTGGAACACGGTGCCATGCAGCTCCCTGTGTATGGACCTGAGG
>Ga0102814_10001567_pt1 | contig 16130 bp, 13 predicted proteins | sample ColrivemetaGS741_FD_79112 | JGI IMG/M metagenome (GOLD analysis project Ga0102814, IMG submission 79112) | Estuarine microbial communities from the Columbia River estuary - Flood tide ETM metaG S.741 | ecosystem: Environmental > Aquatic > Marine > Intertidal zone > Estuary | place: USA... | reverse complement strand
GGGCAAAGCGATGGCTTCATCCAGCGCATTAGTGTGCAAAGACTGCGTTCCGCCCAAGGTAGCGGCCAGGGCTTCAATCGTCGTACGGGCCACATTGTTGTAGGGGTCTTGTTCCGTGAGGCTGTAGCCCGAGGTCTGGCAATGCGTACGCAAGGCCATACTCTTGGCATTCTGCGGCGCAAATTCCTTGACAATCTTGGCCCACAGCAGGCGGCCCGCCCGCAGTTTGGCAATCTCCATAAAGTGGTTCATCCCAATCCCCCAGAAGAAAGAAAGCCGCGGAGCAAAATCATCAATCTTCAAGCCCGCAGCCAGGCCGGTACGAATATATTCCAGGCCATCCGCCAGGGTATAGGCCAGCTCCAGGTCGGCCGGTGCCCCCGCTTCGTGCATGTGGTAACCACTGATACTGATGCTGTTGAACCGAGGCATATTAGCCGCCGAATAGGCAAAAATATCGCCGATAATCCGCATACTGGGCAAGGGCGGATAGATGTACGTATTGCGCACCATAAACTCCTTGAGGATGTCATTCTGGATGGTACCACTCAGTTGTTCTGGCTTCACGCCTTGCTCTTCGGCCGCTACAATGTAGAACGCCATGATGGGAATAACCGCCCCGTTCATGGTCATCGACACCGACATTTTATCCAGCGGAATCTGGTCGAAAAGCACCTTCATATCCTCCACCGTATCAATGGCCACACCCGCTTTCCCCACATCACCGCGCACCCGTTCGTGATCGCTATCGTAGCCCCGGTGGGTCGCCAGGTCAAAGGCCACACTCAGTCCTTTTTGGCCCTGCGCCAGGTTGCGTCGGTAGAAGGCATTGCTCTCCTCGGCAGTAGAAAACCCCGCATATTGGCGGATCGTCCAGGGGCGTATGGCGTACATGCTGCTGTAAGGCCCACGCAGATAAGGCGGCAAGCCCGCTACAAAACCCAAATGGTCATACGCCGCCGTATCCTCCGCCGTAAAGCTGTTCTTGAGGGTAATCTGTTCGGGCGTCACCACGGGTGTCGGCTCGCCCATCGCAGGGTTCCGCAGGTTGGGCAAATCGTAAACTAAAGCTTGGTTGGTAAAATCTGGTCGGGCCATGCAAATGGTTTTTTCTTCAAAGGGTAAAATACGCCTTCTGCGGGATTTGTCGTAGTGGGAGGAGCAAAAAACCACTCGCTGGGTTGCTTTCTACTACCAAAAGACCAGCTTCATCAACATAAAGATCAGTTAACCAATCTTTTGGTTTGAGGGCCGCCAGATTCGTCAACGTAAAGACTAGTTAACCAGTCTTTTGGTTTGGGCGCGGCCAAATTCCACAACATAAAGACCAGTTAACCAATCTTTTGGTTTGGGGACGCCAAACTCGTCAACATAAAGACCAGTTAACCAATCTTTTGGTTTTTTAGTTGGGGCCGTAGCCGCGCTGCGCTGGCTACCGCTTGTTCCGCTCTTAGTGCTTGCTGCGCTGCGTACTATCGCTTCACCAGCTCATCCTTCCGCCATCCTGGCGGCGCGCTTCAGCCTACGGCTTGCGCGCTTTACCCAGTCAAAAAGCCAGCATTCTAGGGCAAATTCGTGAATTTGCCCTAGAAGCAACAAATATGTCCCTCTGGAGGGGCCGATCCGCAGGATCGAGGGTCTCCTCCAAAGGGCAAAAATTCATGAATTTGCCACGCCAGGCGCAGCCCCTTAAATGACCTTATATGCCTTATATGGTTCAAATTAACTTCCGTATCTTTGCGCCCTCAAATTCAAGTATTACGATGAGTAAGTTTCTCGACGAACTGGCCAAGCGCCGCACTTTTGGTATTGTTGCCCACCCGGATGCCGGTAAAACCACCCTCACGGAGAAGTTACTCCTCTTTGGGGGGGCGATCCAGTCGGCAGGGGCGGTGAAGAGCAATAAGATCAAAAAAAGTACGACGTCCGACTTTATGGAGATCGAACGCCAACGGGGGATCTCCGTGGCGACCTCCGTCATGGCCTTCGAATACCGCGACTTGCAAATCAACATCCTGGATACGCCTGGTCACAAAGATTTTGCGGAAGATACCTACCGGACCCTCACTGCCGTCGACTCCGTAATTGTCGTCATCGACGTTGCCAAAGGGGTAGAGGAACAAACGGAGAAACTGGTGGAAGTTTGCCGCATGCGCAAAACGCCCGTCATCGTGTTTGTCAACAAGATGGACCGCCCCGGTAAAGAGGCCTTCGACCTGATTGATGAAATCGAACAGAAATTGCACCTCAACGCTCGCCCACTGAGCTGGCCCATCGGTATGGGAGATCGCTTTCAGGGCGTCTACAATCTTTTTGAGCAACAGCTCGTCCTCTTCCGCCCCGACAACAAGCAGGGCCGCCCGGAGGAAACCATCAAGTTCGACAACCTCAACGATCCGGGATTGGTAGAGATGGTCGGCGAAGCTGCCGCTAAAGAACTTCGCACCGAAGTCAACATGATCAACGAAGTGTACCCTCCCTTCGAGAAAGAGGAATACCTCAGCGGTGAGCTTAGCCCGGTGTTCTTCGGCTCGGCGGTGAATAACTTTGGGGTCAAGGAATTGCTGGATTGTTTTGTCGAAATTGCTCCTACCCCACGGCCACGCGCTACGGAGGAGCGGATCGTCAAGCCTACGGAAGAAGAATTTTCTGGTTTCGTATTCAAGATCCACGCCAACATGGATCCTCGCCACCGCGACCGGATCGCCTTTATGCGCATTTGCTCGGGCACCTTCGAGCGCAACACCAACTACCTCCACGTTCGCCAAGGCAAGAAGATGAAATTCAGCAACCCTACCAGCTTCATGGCCTCCAAAAAGACGGTGGTCGACGAAGCTTACCCCGGCGATGTGGTAGGCCTCTACGATTCGGGTAACTTCAAAATCGGTGACACCCTCACTGGCGGCGAGGAGCTGCGTTTCAAGGGCATTCCCCGCTTTAGTCCCGAGCAATTCCGTTTGGTACTCAACGCTGATCCGCTCAAGACCAAGCAACTCAACAAAGGCCTGGACCAGTTGATGGACGAGGGCGTTGCCCAGCTGTTTATCCGCGATTACGACCAGGCCAAAATCATCGGTACGGTAGGAGCCCTCCAGTTCGACGTGATCCAGTACCGCCTCGAACACGAATACGGCGCCATGTGCCGCTACGAACCCCTCAACCTCCACAAAGCCTGCTGGATCACCAGCGACGATGAGGCCGCCATGAAGGAATTCCTCCAACGCCGCAAGCGCGACCTAGGCACTGATAAAGACGGCGAAATCGTCTACCTCGCCGAAAGCGCCTGGAGCCTCAAAATGGCGCAGGACAATCACCCGAAGATTGAGTTTCACTTTTTGAGTGAGAATTGATTGATTAAGAGCGGATGACCCGGTGCCAAGGCACGCAGGCAGGGCCCCTAATAAATATTTTAGATCGTAGGCTCGCTTATTTCTTCTTCCTGCACAGGCTCGTCTGCGGGGTCTTTTTTGAAGGCGAAGGGGAGCATGATGGCTAGCCCTACCATGATGGAGACGTCGGCGAAATTGAAGATGCCGGTACGCAGGCCAAACATTCCCATGTTCATGAAGTCGGTAACGGCGGAGTAGAGGATGCGGTCGTAAACGTTGCTGATGCCGCCGCCGATAATGAAGCTCATGCCGATGATTTGCCACTTATTGAGGGCCTTGGAAAACATGGCGTAAAGCGTGAGGGCGCCCAGAAGGACGGCCGGAAAGAGGTGCAGCACCAAGGTCCGAACCCAGTCGGAGAGGTCGGAACCGAGGCTGAGAAAAGCCCCTTTGTTCTCGACGTAGATGAGCCGAAAAAAGTCATCCAAGTACGATTCCATAGGGCGAAACTGCAGGGTGTTGCGAGCCCATACTTTGGTCCATTGATCCAGGCCAATGTTGGCGACAATAATGCCCAGCACGAGGAGGATACGTGTCCATTTCTTATTCATGGCGTAAAGATAGGAAAAGAGAATTTAGTGATACTTATGCGCTTGTTTTTGTGCTATTTTTTAAACCAATTGCTCCAATAAAAGATTTCGCCAACGAGGAAAACCGTCGATAAAATTGGACCCGGCGTGCCGGTGGTTGATGGCCCGAAAAGCGAAATACTCCGAAAGGTGATGGTTGTTGCGGTATTCCTGGCGGCCGTGGACTTTGATGAAGGTCAGGATTTTCTCCAGTTCGCTGAACCGCTGCTGGGTGGACAATGCCTCGGGGTTGAAACTCCACACATAGGTGGCGTGACTGTTGAGGAGCTCCCAGATAAAATGCTGCTGCCGCTCGCCTTTAGCGAGGAAAATAAAGCCAAAAAGGGGCGTGAGGGTGAAGCGTAACTTTTCGGCGGGAGCGTGTACTTTGCCGGCCAGAAACTGAAGCTGCTTGGCGTTGCGTACCTTTTTAAGCGATAAAATTTGGGCCAATAATTCTTCGCCGGGGCTGCGCAGGGCATCTCCCCAGGGGTTATCTTCGGTGTACTGGTCGTACATCTCATCCGCGGTGAACAGACTTTTGTCTACATCGGCCTCAAATTTCGGCTTTTTCAGGAGCCGCTCGGCGACTTGGGAGCGCACCAGTACTAGCAGGCGTTCGTCGATGTTTTGCAACACGGGGCTGCGGGCGGTGACTGCTTTTCCGATGGCATCCGCCAAGGTGGTTTTTATCTCAATGGGTACGTGCCGTTGTTTGAGGGCTTTTGCGACGTAACTTTTTACATAGTCAAACTCCGGGATGATGAAGTCATTGGCAATCTCATAATCAATGGCTATGCCCCATTCTTCTACGTAGTGAGTACCCTTGATCAAGCCCAGCGAAAAGCTCAAATCCTGGATCCGTTCCTGGAAATGGAGGTGAACATTGGCTGGTTTATCTAGCGGTGGAGGGGCGGGATCTGTTGGTTGCCAGTCCATTTCGATTTCCCATTCGTCGCGCGGCTTGGTCCAAGTCACTTTTGGGGCTGGTGGTTCAGGTTCAGGATTGGCCAGGATGGTCGCCAGCCGGAGGCCATCGTAATAAGAAAGATTGGCCTTGAAGGCCTGTGGTGACAAAGGGCGAAAATGAAAGGCGCTGATCGGTTGCTTGGGACTTTGTTGTTCAAAATCTTTCTCAAAAGCAGCTTGAAAATCCAGTACTTCCAGCTCCAGGAGTTGTGTTTCTTTTTGGTAAGCGCACATACGGGCGCGCCAGTAGATGGGCTCGTGTTCACGAAAGCGGAAAGCGCCAATCGGTAAATTGGTTGATGCCCAGTCGAGCCCCTCGGTAGGATTGTAATACACCCCTTCGTTGTCGACCTTGAGCAATATCGTTTTCATTTTACTCCTGCTTATTACCTAGCAATTTTGATTTTTCTAGCCGCGGAGACGCGGAGGCAAGGAGGTTCTAGTGGGGTATTTTAATAAAAAACTCCGCGTCTCTGTACCTCTGCGGCCAATTCTTTATCAAAGTGAGAACTTCGACTTATTACCTGTTTTTTAGCTGCCGTTCCAGTGCTTGCCGTTCTTCTTCATTCATGCCATAAAGCTGCACCAACTCGGCAAGCTGGGGTCTAAAATAAAGAAAAACCACCATTCCTACACAAAAATAGAGGATGGGCGCGAGGCTCCCCTCCAGCAGCGCCAGGATCAGACAGAAGAGATTGCCGGCCTCCACCATGGCCGAGCGCATGATGACGGTGGTGCGGTAGTGCAGCAGTTTCCCATCGTGGTTGAAGCGAAGCTTGGGCAGCTGGTCTTTGCGGAGTTTGTTGACGAACCAGGCTGCTCCGGCGGCCAGAAAGACCACCAGGATCCCCAAGAAAGGATAATCGGAGCCTTCCTTCAAGTCGCGATCGGGTTGAGTGATCAGAAAAACGGTGAACAGGCTAAAAATCACCTGCCCCAGCACCAGGGACACGTAGATGAGAAAAGTAGACCGGAAAAGGGCGCGTGAGGATCGATTATTTTGTAGCATCTTGAAAGATTTTTTAAAAGCCGTTTTAATCCGTCTGATCCGTTAGATCAGTGTTCTATCCTGGTTAGACGGAGCTTCTCATCAGCTAATTACTTGCCAAAAATGCAAAAGAGCAGGCTCGCCTGTGCCGTGAATCCCTGACTGTTGGAAAAGATAAACCGATTGTCGGACGAAGAAAAGATCCCTCCGAGCGCCGAGCGATAACGTCCATCCAGTTGTAAGGTAAGCTTACCCAGATAAATTTCTGCACCTATTCCGCCGGCCAGCCCGTACTGGATGCGTTCGGGCAGGGCCTCCTGATAGTAGCTGCGATAATCAGCAGCAGCCAACTCGGCAGGAATGGTTTCCGCTTGGCCGACGGGGTAACTCAGGTAAGAGCCCAGCAATACCAGCGGACGGATGGCACGATTCCCAATACTGATGTGCGAAAACGCCGCAAATTCCAGGTAATCAATCTCTCGGGTGTAGTTGGTAGAGAGGCCAGCCCGGGTTTCTGCCCAACCACGTTGATCGTACGCCACTTCCAGGTGTACGCCCAGGTGAGCTTGCCCAACGTAGCGAAAGACCGCACCGACCCGGTTGGCCATCAGGGTAGCCTGGTCAATCTGCGGGGAAAACATGACGGTATTCCAGTTCATGCCGTACTGGACACCAACGTAGGTTTGTGGACGAAAGGCAGTACTGTCTCGCTGTCCGCTCAGCGAAGAACTCAGCAATAAAAACACGGAGAAAAAACCGGCAACAACACCGTACCAACAAGCTGTTTTTAGCATGCGGAAAGAATTTATTTTAATTTGGGGTTGAAAAAAACCCCTATACCCTGTACTAAGTACCTAGTACTGTGAGATTTCATTCAACATACTCCTGGCGAATTACCAAAGTCAGGTAGCCATTTTCCCGTTCGGTATAGCCTTGATCGTAGACGAAGCGGTAGATCGTCCCCTTGCGGGTTACGTACTCATTGGTAAAATACCTGAAATTGAAGCCATTTTCCAGCAGTTTGTCTTTGTGGATAGAGGCCTTACCATCCGGGTTCAGGCTAGTGAGGATACGCCGATTTTTCCGCAAAACAGCATTTATATTGCGCACAAAATTGGTCTGACTGCTATTCTGGCGATTGTGATGGGTACTACGGCAATTATCGGAACAGAAGCGTTTATCCTGTCGTCCCGTCATTTCTTCACCACAAACGATACAGCGCTTTTTTTCAGAGGTGGCCATGCGGATTGATTTTATTGTAATGCTCAAAAATAGGCAATCTAGGGCGCTAAATCATATAAAACAAGTGGGATTTGGGGGTTTTTACCACATGGGCACAGCGTTTCTTTTTGTGGGACTGACCAGATCATTGTCATTCTCTGTCTCTATCTGATGGAATTTGGCAAGTTTTTTTTATCACATAGGCACATAGTGCTTATGGGATAGCAGCAAGTTCTAAAAAATCCTCTGTGTCTATGTGATGAAATTTGGCACTAGGGTTTTACGCCCCTCCCACCGCAGCTTTGTTACTCACCAGCATATAGTTGCCGCCCACGTCGAGGCAATAGCCTTCCGGGAAGACTTTTAGGAAAGTAGTTTCGAAAAATTCTTTGCTCAGTTGTTCGTCCTTGGGGCTGGCAGCCAGGCGGTTGAAGAGCAGCACGCCGCCGGGGCGTAGTAAAGCTTTGGCATCTTCCAGAAAGGTGGTGGTCTCAAAGGTTTCCGGGACGACGTCATCATCAAAGATATCTACGCACAGCAGGTCGTAGCTTTCGTCGGGCAGTTGCTGGACGGCAATGGCGGCATCAGCAACTATCATTTGTTGGGGGTTATTCAACCCATCAAGCACATAGTGTTGCGCCAGTTCCAGGACCACTTCGTCGATCTCTACGGCGGTGATATGGCACGACTGGCCGTGTGTTTGCTCCAAAATAACGGGAATACTCCCCAGGCCTAGCCCCAGAATCAGCACCTCATCTACGGGGTACTGTTCCCAGTTCCAGCGGGCAAACGTGCGGGCAAAGTTAGTATAGAGGTCGCCGTAAGAGTAGACGGCATTGGCGGTACTGAGCTGGTAACGGCCACGGCGAAGACTTACGTAGAGGTAAGGATTGTAGTCGCTATCGGCACTCTCCACGTGGAGCTCCAGCAGGTAGCTTAACCAGATTTTCCAACGTGGCATTTTTTCCATCTTAGTCTTGTTAGGCTAGTCCTTCTTTTCCCAGCGGCGGTACTTGGCCGTGTCTTCGTAAACGCGCAGCAAGATCAGTCGATCCTGTACAGTCAGGTCTACGCCGCGGCGCTCCAGCACCCGTTCCATCATCTCGAACGCTTTGCTGGTACGGTAGGTAGAATAGCCACTGGCTCCGCCCCAGGCAAACGAAGGGACAAAGTTGCGGGGAAATCCGTCACCAAAAATATTGGCGGCTACGCCTACCACGGTGCCGGTATTAAACATGGTATTGATCCCCACTTTGGTATGGTCGCCCATGATGAGGCCACAAAATTGCAGGCCTGTTTTCACAAAACGCTCCTCGGGGTAGTTCCAAAGCTTTACTTCTTCGTAGGTATTTTTGAGGTTGGAGCAGTTGGTATCCGCGCCGATGTTGCACCACTCGCCAATGACCGAATTCCCCAAATAGCCATCGTGCCCTTTGTTGGCATTGGCTTGGAAGACCACGTTGTTTACTTCGCCGCCTACTTTACAGCCGGGCCCCAGGGTGGTAGCGCCGTAGATTCTTGCGCCCATTTTCAGGACAGCCTCCTCGCACATCGCAAAAGCTCCCCGAATGAGGCTCCCTTCCATCACCAGGGCATTCCGACCAATATAAATCGGACCATTCTGGGTATTAAAAGTGGCACACTCTACGGTGGCTCCTTTTTCGATAAAAAGCCGATCCGCTGGCCCTATCAAGCGGTTGGTATCCGATAGTGGGGCCGAGGTCCGCCCTTCGGTCAGGAGCGCAAAATCTGCCTCCATCGCAGCCTGGTTCAGGTGAAAAACATCGTAGACGCCGCGCAATTTAAGGATATCGGTATTCTTGGCTTCGTAGCCCGAAAGTTCACCGAAATCTTCATCCTTGATGAGTTGTTCGATCTGTTCGCCCCGCAGTTTGGTGGCCAGCAATTCCCCGTCTAGCAAAATGGCCTCGCTGTAATCCAGCTGACGGATCAGGCGTAGCATCTGGGGGGTGGGTAGCAGGGAGCCGTTCACGAGGTAATTCTCCTCGCCGTAGTCCATCTCATACTTCTCGCTGAGGTAATCCTGGGTAAGAAAAGATACCGGACAAGCCATCGCCCGTTCCCATTTTTCACTGATGGTCAGAATACCTACGCGCAAGGCTCCTACCGGACGCGTGTAGGTTAGCGGTAAAAGCTGCTCACGGGTTTCGTTATCAAACAGAATGAGATGTGCCATAGGGAGGGATGTTTAACCAAAAAAATGTTCAAGAAGTTTCAAATATGAAAAAGTCCTAAGCAGCACAGTGGCTGATCAGGACTTTTTCTTTCAAGCCAGATAATTATCAAAGCCTTGGTATTGCGTGAAGACCAAATGGAGCATTAGCTTCGCTGCTGCTTCGAGGTTGCTGAGGTTTTGAAATAGCTAACACTTTGAAACGAATCACTTAGTTAACTATTCAAAAAAACGAACCTGTCTGCTCGGCGTAGCCAAGTAGCTGCTCAATTTATTCTTCTACAGACTCAGACTCCTCTTTCTTGGCAAATTTGGCAAATTTCTTGTTGAACTTGTCGATACGACCAGCCGTATCTACAAACTTCATCTTACCCGTGAAAAACGGATGAGACTCACTAGAAATCTCCACTTTTACGAGTGGATATTCTTTGCCGTCTTCCCACTCTACAGTGTCTCGGGTAGGAGCACAAGAGTGCGACAACCAAGATTTGTCAACCGAGATGTCACGGAAAACAACGAGGCGGTAATTATCGGGATGGATATCTTTCTTCATGGCGGTAATATTTCCTATTCAAATTCGGACGGCAAAGATAGACTTATTTTTTGTAAAACCAATTACTAGTCAATTATTTCCGTCTCTTTTTGAACATGGTGTTCTATCAAGTTTTATTTCGTGGGTTTCAATTACTTGGTTTTACACTTTCACTCCGGGCCGCTGGTGTTCGCTAGCACTCACGGAGGTGCTCGTTCCTCGTCCCGAAGCCTCGGGATACCGACTGCGTCGGCGGCAGCCGTCCCGAGGCTTCGGGACGAGCTTTAGCGAGCACCACCGTGAATCCCGAGGATCGGGATGAACATCCCGAGGCTTCGGGACGAATGAAATGAGCACTACCCATCAAGCGCAACGCACAAATCACCAAATATCAACCCAAAATTTCACCGCAGCTACGGAGTAAAACCTCACGTTATTTAATGGCCTCGCAAGCCCCGCTATCAATGGTAGAACCAAAGAAAACAGCGTTTGCCAGCAGCTTACTCGTCCCGAACCAAAAGGCTCGGAAGGCAGGTTCCTGCATCATCGAAATGGTACGGCCCCGACCTTTAGTACTCACCAAAATAGCTGCGGATCCTTTCAGCGCATCCAGGCTAGCAGGATGAACGTAACCACTAAGCAGCGGATTCTCGGTAAAACGTACCGGCGTTGCGTAAGGGTTGTCGCTCACCTCGTAAAACAAGTTGCCCCTTTGGAAAACGGGAAAATCTGTTCGCGTAAAGCCATAAAGCAAAGGGTGGGTAAGGTCTACCTCGGTATTAAAGATAGCGCCTCCCAATACGCGGCCACCTTCGTCGCGGTCGAGTTTACCGTAAGGGCGTTGGTCTCGTTTGTCACCCTCGACTTTGATAGGGCTCAATTGCGCCAGCTTATTTGCCGCACACCAGCGATTGGCTGATTTTTGGGCGATGAGTGTTCCCCCGGCGCTGACCCAATCTTGTAGCTTTGCCGTCTCATTACCTCCGAAACGGTAATTGCCATTGGGCAGAATGATCACATTGTAGCGACTCAGGTCTGCTCGCCCAAAATTTTCGGTGGTCAGCTTGGTCACCGGGATATGGTAGCGTTGGTCCAGCAGATGCCAGTTGGTACCTGCTTCGTAGCTCGTTACGCCCTCTCCTACCAGGATCGCCACTTTGGGCATTTCCAGCGTATGGTATTCGCGGCTACCCAGGTCTGGCCCGGCAGAACTCAGCCCCGTCTTCACGGGCACCATAGCTACGCCGGTTACCGCTACGCCCTCTTTCACCATATCATGAATTTCTTCCTCCGTAAAATCTCCCTGGTTTACGACTGGAAGAATAACCGTTCCGGCCGGGTAAGTATCCCCACCCACGACGGACGACTCGGTTGTTACCTTCAGGCGCAAGCCTTTGTCCATCAGATAATACGCCAAACGAGGGGCATAAAAATCATTCCAGGGCAACAAATAGGCATAAGTGCTGCTAGCTGGTACCGCGGGCGCTACCGTAGGCACAGCCGTCAGCGCATCTCCTACCGCAGGGGCAGTATTTAGGATGGAATAAGGCAGGTTGCAAGCCATCGGCAAGGTCCAGGTAGAAATATCGTAGAACAAGCTGTCTTCAAATTCCAGAATAGGGTCAAAAACAGCTTTAATGAAACGGTACTGATCTTGCTGCAAAGGCACCACGTAGGCTTCGCCCGCCCGGAAGGTCTTTCCGTTGGCACTGGCATCCTTATTTAGCGGGTGCACGGCTATCTTGTGCGTCAGCAGTATGTCAATTAAGTGATTGGCGCGCCCGGGGTCACCGTCGGTACCGAAAACATACCCAAAATTACGATCGGCCTGGGCCTCCTTGCGGGCGCTTTGGTAAAAATCGCGCTGGTAGGTCAAGAGCTCGTTCTTCAGTCCAACCATGGCAGCGTGGGTACTCAGGGCCGTTCGCACCTGGTTGCGGATCGTGAAAGCGAAGGTGAGCAAACCATTGTCACTTTCCTGCACGTGTCCGCGCGAGCTCGCCTGCTCGAAGAGGATACCAATACTGCCGTTCAAATCGGGATAGGTAGAACCTTTACCGATGTAGTAATCATCGTACCCTTCTTCCGAGTAGTAGAGTGATCCTATATCGTCCAGTGCTTTAGCATGGTAGTTGCCTATGGTGCCCGTCAGTTGTTGGTTCTTACCGGGGGTGAGCGGGTGCACCCGACTCGGTTCGCCGGGCATAAAGAAGAAGGTGGAGTTGGTACCCATTTCGTGGTGGTCCGTCAGCACGTTGGGTTTCCAATCCTGGAAAGTCACTACCCGACCGCGGCCTTCGGGGTGTTGCACGGGCAGCCAGTCGCGGTTCAGATCAAACCAGTAGTGATTGGTACGTCCACCGGGCCAGCTTTCATCATACTCGCGGTCAGCAGGATCAGCCGTCAGATTCAGGTTTTTGTGCATGTTGGCCCAAGTGCTGAAGCGGGTGAAGCCGTCGGGATTATAACAAGGATCAAAAAGGATGATGGTATTGTCCAGCAGCGCATCTATTTCTGGCCCTTGCCCCGCGGCCAGATAGTAGGCGACCAGCGGTGCGGCATTGCCTCCACTGGGTTCATTACCGTGAATACTAAACCCTTGGTACAGCACCACTGGCGTCTTATCAATATCTACCCGCGCGGAAGCTTCAGAATTACTCAAAGCAACGTGCCTTTCTTTGAGGGTCGGCAACTGGGCGTGGTTGGCCTCACTGGTAATCGTGAGATATACCAACGGCCGCTGCTCGTGGGTGCGGGCATACTCCGTGATGGTCATCCGCGGCGAAGCCGCCGCCAACATCCGCAGGTACGCCAACTGCTGGTCGTGGCTGATGTGCCATTCGCCAATCTGCCAACCCAGGAATTCTTCTGGCGTCGGGATCGCTGGATCGTAGGCAATATCCGGCAAATAATAGGTAAGCTCTTGCTTCTGTGCCTGGGCACCGATCCACAACAAGCCACAAAATAAGAGTAGAAATAAGCGATTAGTCATATTAGTCTGATTCATGTTTCCCGTAAAAATAGTAAGAAATACGCGATACGACTTGGTGGGGAGATCAACCATGTGCTCTTTTTTAACACATAGGCACATAGTTTTTTTTGCATATAGCCACAGAGGTTGTTCAAAAACCCAGGACTACCAATTAAACACCCTTATGTGCCTATGTGATAAAACTTGACACCTCTCCTTTTTCACCACAGAGGTTGTTCAAAAAACCAGGACTACCAATTAAACGACTCTATGTGCCGATGTGATAAAAAAACCTTAGGTGTCCTTGGTGGTTCAAAAACAACTATGTGATAAAATTCACTCCCCCTTCTCCAGCACCTCCACTTCAAAGGCCAGAATCTGGTACGGCGGCACAATCACGCTCCCCTTACTCGTTTTCAAGCCCTCCGCACCGTAGCCCAGGTGGCTGGGTACCAGTAGTAGCAACCTCCCACCCACCTTTATATAAGGTAAACCCTCATTCCAGGCCGGAATCATGTTACCTACATAAAACTCCAGCGGACGGTCTTGTGCCCTCGAATCAGCGAATACCGTACCATCCAGCAGATAGCCTTTGTAGTGCACGGTCAGGTAATCTCCCCAGGCTATCGCTTCTCCATCGCCTTCCGCTCGAACGCTATAAAACAAGCCGGAGTTACTCACCTGTACGTCCACCAGATTTTCAATAGCGTAATCTACAATCTCGTTCTGCTCCCTGGCTGCCCTACTGGTATCCGTATTCAGGTAGGCCGACAAGCGCAGCAAAAGGTCATCTTCATTTACCGGTGGCGGTGGCGGTTCCTGCTCCGTAGCGGGTGCTGGCGGGCCACAGCTTACCAGCAGACTCCCCAATAGCAGTAGCATCGTAAAACATTTCATTTCTTACTTTTCTATTACAACCAGACCGTTCAGCAAAGCATCACATTGTTCCCGGTAGCTTTCGATCAAACTTTGCGAGGTAAAAGTGACGTACTGTACAGTGCCCGCTACATCAGAATAATAGTAACCGTAGTACGAAAACTTAATCCCCTGTATCGTTCCGTTCATTTGCAGATGCAGCATTTGTAGTCCATTTACTATTCGGTATTCTTCCTTTACCACCTCTAAGTCTGGTGCTGCAGCTTTGGCTTTACTTACTGCAATTTCCCGTAAGTTTTCCAAGGGAATTTCCCACTGCTCTGAGATAATCATTGCGTAGAGATCACCCGATTTGAGGTGCAGCTCATACTCTGCCGCCGGATTTTCCCCCTCTTTCGTAAAAGTCCATTCCTTGGGGTCCAGATAAAACCCAAAGTTATTTTTGCTGCTCTTCAAGAGGAAACTGGCGTTTTCACCTTTCGTAAAAGTCGCTGGATTCATCATTATTTCCGCCTCTTCCATCATCTCCAGGTCATCATACGCCCAGGTGCCGTCGTCGTACAAGGTCACCTCGTCCCCGTTTTCGGTTACAGCTTTTATTTGCCCGTAGCTTAGGCTCACTGAAAACATCAATAGCAGGATTAATAGCAGATTCTTCATCTTCATTTAGGTATTTACTTTCCGTAAAAATACAGGAGTTTCTAATTTATCCAATACTTGGAAGGTATCATCTTAGGGTTTTCTGGGCGCATCCCTCCTGCGATCGGGTCGCTCCCTTCCAGGGTTCGCTTTGCTCCGTCCCGACCTCAAGCCACCAAGTTATGGTGGCTTGAGGTCGGGACCACTCCCTGCGGTCGTGCCTTCCAGGCAGCTTGCGCGGGCCATACCTGCTGGTCGGGAGACCAGCGGGATATTACATTTTAGTCAGGGGACTAACATGAGCGATGTATTTTAGTGAAGTACAAAAACAAGGTAGGCTCCTTGTAGTCCCCAGACTATCCCGACCTTTTTGGTCGGGAAAATATCCTGCTGGTCTCCTGACCAGCGTTGTCGGGATACTTGATAACCAGCATTAAAAATCTCTGCGGGCCTGTCCGGCTGGCCAGACGGGCTCTGCGGCCCTGCCTGCAAGGCCAGCTTGCTGGCAGGCAGCTTTGCGCGAAACGCCTGGTATTGAACACTCTACCCCCAGACCTGCTCTCTATTCCTCCACAGTACTCCTCCCCAACAAGGTCAGCAGCGTGAACCCCACCGAATTCAACACCCCGTGTGTGGCGTACATCCACGGGATCGTCAGCCAGGGCCACAGATGGGCAAAGCGCCAACCATAAAGCAGGGCCAGCAACAAACCAGCAAACAGGGCTACACTGCCCATCCTTAATAATATTTTGCTTGTTCTTTGGTGCACGTTACCAGCTTCGTGCCATTGTAATAGCGCAACACCCCAACCCACTAGCACCATCAGGGTCACGGCGGTCACCTCTACCCATGCAGGTCCTTGCAATTGCGTGCTGGTGATCCCCACCGCTACGCCTCCTACGCCTACAATGAGTCCTTTACTCAAGGTTATTTGCCAGCTGCTTTTGGGCAAGAAAGCCGTCATTAAGGCCAGCGCAAATCCCGCGTAGTGAAAATGAATGGCCGTGAGCAACACAATCAAAGGATCAAATCCCAGCGGCTGCCACCCCAATCGATCAGCAAAGGCCCAGGCGGCAGCTACCCCCAGAAAGGCAATCGCCAGCAAGGCCGCCAAAGGCAATTCCCGCAAGCGTCGCACCGCCCAAAACCCCAATCCTACCACCACCAAAAGCCACAGGCCCGCCAAGCTCGCCGCCAATCCGCCTGCGGGCAAGCAAAAAGCCGCCACTAGCATCAGTCCCGCAAAGGGCAGCATCCGCGTAACCAGTACCTGCTGTGCGGGCCACCGCTTGGTCAACAATCCCAGTCCCCAGGGCACAAATAAGACGGGCCCGGCCAAAAGTATCCAGTACAGGTAGGACGGTCCCCATTGCGCCTGAATAGGCAGTAAGAAGCAGCTACTGACCAACAGCAGCAAGGCCGTCCAGGGCAGCTTAGGCAAGGTTTCTTTTAACATGTTAATTGGTTTAGAGGTGAATTTTCAATAGACTTGTCATTCCTGGCAAGCACGCCGCATGCTTTTCGCGGCCGCCCGCACGAAGCGTTGCTGCTGCCAGCGCAGAAACCCAGGCAACAACCGCGCCGCCCAATAATCTGGCTGACTGTAAGCCTTGAGGACAAACCAGCATTTTCCATCCTCGTCACGCTCCACCCCAAAGTATTCCTCGCCACGGCCTACGTGTCCAGGCAGTGTACCATAAGCAAAGCCGTACGCTTTGTCGGTGTGAGTAACATAAACAATGCGGCAGGCATTCTTCCACCAGACCCCAAAAATACGGAAGC
>Ga0102814_10001562_pt1 | contig 16149 bp, 10 predicted proteins | sample ColrivemetaGS741_FD_79112 | JGI IMG/M metagenome (GOLD analysis project Ga0102814, IMG submission 79112) | Estuarine microbial communities from the Columbia River estuary - Flood tide ETM metaG S.741 | ecosystem: Environmental > Aquatic > Marine > Intertidal zone > Estuary | place: USA... | reverse complement strand
TCAAGTTGTTGAAAGCAAAGTAGAATGTCCTTTCATAAAACAGTTCTTATGAATAAAAATACAGAATTTTTTGGAATAGACATCAGCAAAGATGTATTTGATGTTTACAGTAGTAAAACAGGGCATCAAAGTTTTAAGAATGATGAAAGCGGATTTAAGGCCTTTAAAAAAGGGATAAGCAAAGACGCATTGGTCATCATGGAGGCTACAGGGTATTACCATTATCGCTTTGCCCAATATCTGTATAAAAACAAGGTACAAGTAGCAGTAGTAAACCCATTATCGGTAAAACGTTTTATCCAAATGAAGTTGGCCAAGGTAAAAACCGACAAGAGCGATGCCAAAGCTATTTGTGAGTATGGGCAAATGAACAAAGTGACTTTATACACCGCATTAACAGATGTTCAGGCGGAATGCTTGCAGCTGTTCCGTTTACTGGATAATTATTTAAAGAAACGCACACAAACCAAAAACAAACTTCATGGCGAGGAAGTATTAGGAATTCCATCAAAGTATGTCTATCAATCTTTAAAGCGAGACTTGAAACATTTAAACAAAGAAGTGGCAGGTGTAGAAGCTCGTTTATTGGAACTGGTAAAACAAGATCAGCAACATCAGTTAACTTTATTGAAAAGCATCCCAGGAATGGGTGTAAAGACCGCTTTGTTTTTAATAGTGATTACTGATGGATTTAGAAAGTTTGAAAATGCATCACAGCTTTGTAGCTATGTTGGTATTACACCGACCATACGAGAATCTGGTAGTAGTGTAAGGGGTCGCAGTAGGATTAGTAAAGTAGGCAATAGAAAACTTAGAAATTTATTGTTTTTATGTGCATTTTCTGCTTGTAAGCATAACAAGGCATGTCGAGAGATTTATGAGCGTATTGTGAATAAAGGGAAAAGTAAAAAATTAGCGTTGATAGCTGTTGCAAATAAACTATTAAAACAGGCATTCGCTATTGCAAAATCAGGAAGACCATACGATGAAAACTTTGTTTCAAAATTAGTCTAAAAAGACTTGTTTTTTAACTCAGTTCTTCTTAATAGCATTATTGTTAATTAGAAATTAGATGGTTAACTTTATTAGGAATTATTGCAGTTCAAAAGACCTCATCAATTGAAAAATTTGGGTAGTATGTACTTCACCAACGGCAGATAAAACTATGCTCGCGTTAGGCTAAGAATTGGTGTTTCGAGAATGTAAAAAAATATAGCTTATTATATTTCGTGTAAAGTTTGAGATAAAAACACTTTAATAATAAAAGTAGAATTAATAAGTAGTGAATTTTATTTGCATTTTTCATGCTCAGAATTCACAATAGATTCAAATTCCTCAGTTGATATAAATTCTGGCTCATACTCACCATCATTTAACTCTACTTGATAATTAAAACTTCTTAAATGGTTTCTGGAACCACATTTTAAAGAGCCATAAACTTTTAACAAATCTTCTTTTGTAGTGCTTTCCTCTTTTTTGGTTAAATCATCTATATCTAAATCTTCAATATAATCTCCAGCAATAAGTGCGTTTAAATATGAGCTATTAGATTTCGCTATTAACTCATCATATTTTTCTTGTAAAAAATTATTTACAAACAAACCTATATCCAAGGCTGGGTCCTCAATATTATATTTTTTTAATAATTTAAGTACACTTGACATGTGTTTTTCTTCACTTTTAATAATATCACCAAAAATTTTTGTTCCATATTTTTGATACGAATATAAATACACATCTCTGGCTAATTTTTCCTCTTCTCTTAAAAACAAAAGATCCTCTTCTTCTTCTTCAGTAAGAAATATTTCTTTTTCTTGTTTTTTATTCATTTCATTTACTTCAAATTCAACTGAATTCGTTTCAGAATTACAACTTATTAAAAGCAATACTGAAATTATAACTTTTATTAAAATAGTTTTCATTTTTATATTTCTAATACACTTTATATTAGTACTAAAGTTAGAATTAGTTATCTAAATTGTCAATGATATTCATCAGCCTAATTTAGTTGACCAAATACCGCTTAACTGATAATAATCCTTTTGATTAAACTTATTTTTTTCAATATTAAAATCTTGCGTGTCATTGAGTTTTTCCGTTTCATTGCTCAAATCCGCTTTTTTGATGTTTCGTTATTCACTTTAAAAATAATAATAGTCCAGATAAGCACGCAAAATACTTTTTTTTGTGATGGCGAAATTATTCTTCATCAAATAATTGCCTAAAAAACAGTTACCGCTTCCTGTTAAAAATAAAACGATTTTTAACAGTTCAAGATCTATAAAAAGAATATAAAATTCAGTATTTTTATAGCTAAATTCAAAACAACAAACATGAAGAAAATATTTTTTGCAATTATTGCTTTTATCATTTCATTTTCATCAGCAAATGCAGATGAAGGTATGTGGTTTTTAATGCATATCGAGCGATTAAACCATCGCGATATGCAAAAAATGGGTTTACAATTAACCCCCGAAGAAATTTACAGTGTCAATAATCATAGTTTAAAAGATGCTATTGTACAATTTAATGGTGGCTGTACGGCAAGTATCATCTCAAAAAGCGGGTTGGTACTAACAAATCATCATTGTGGATATAGCGCAATTACAGAGTTATCTACTGCAGAACAAAATCATTTAAAAAACGGATTTTGGGCAGGTTCTTTGAAAGAAGAATTGAAACCAGAAAGCCTGTATGTTCGCTTTTTTGTTAGAATGGATGATGTTTCTAAGCGCATTTTATCACTAGTTAAGGATGGCATGAGTGAAAAAGAACGTGAAGCAACCATTAATAGAGAAATTGCTAAAATTGAACAAGAAAACAAAGAAGGTGGAAAATACACAGTTTCTGTGCGTTCTTTCTATCAAGGTAATGAGTATTACTACTTTGTTTACGAAGATTATAAAGATGTTCGTTTGGTTGGAGCACCTCCTAAAAGCGTTGGTAAATATGGTGGTGACACCGATAACTGGGAATGGCCAAGACATACGGGCGATTTTTCCCTGTTTAGAGTGTATGCCGATGAAAACGGAAATCCAGCAGATTATTCAACTAGCAATGTACCTTTAAAAGCCAAATACCATTTGCCTGTTAATATTGATGGTGTAAAAGAAAACGACTTCGCCATGATATTAGGTTATCCGGGTAGAACAAATCGTTGGATGCCAGCATCTGGTATCGAGCAAAATGTTAAATATGCTTATCCTGCTTGGGTAGAAAGTTCAAAATTAAGTTTAGATGTGTTTAAAAAATACATGAATGAAAGTGACGAAATTGACTTAATGTATGCGTCTAAATATGCTGGAATTGCCAACTATTGGAAGAATCGTATGGGTATGATCGATGCTTTAACTGCTCACAAAACAGTTGAAACTAAACGTGAAACTGAGAAGAAATTTGAAAAGTGGGCGAAAAAGAAAAAGAATAGAGCAAAATATGGAAAAGTTATTGAAAACATTAATAATTATTATAGCTTAACTAACGAAAAAGCGAAACAAGCTAATTATTTAACAGGCATGTTGCGCTCAAGCACTTTTGTTGTTTTACCTAATAGAATTGGAAAAAATCTTGAATATTACGTCGGTCAAAATGAAGCGAAACGCGAAGAATTGAAACCTAGATTAAATTCTATAATAGAAAGCTCTTTTAACGATCTCTATATGCCTTTAGAAAAAGAAGTATTTGCTAAACAATTAGGCTTATATGCTTCAAAATCTAATTATCCACTTCCAGAAATTGTTGCAGAAATAGGAGGGAAAAACAACAATGATTTTACTTCTTACGTCAATACAATTTTTGATGAAAGTATATTTACTTCAAAAGAAAAGGTGGAAGCATTTATAAATAATCCTGACGCATCTGTGTTGGCTAACGACCCATTATATAATTTGTCTAATCAATTAATGGATAAGTATAGAGAAAGTCCTGAAAATTTAGTGCAACCCGAAAATGATTTTGAAACATCATACAGATTATTTGTTCAAGGATTGCGTGAGTCTGGATTAAGTGAAATAAAATATCCTGATGCGAACTTTACTTTGCGTTTATCTTACGGAAAAGTAAGAGCCTTACCAGCAGATAGTAGAAATGATGCGAATGTAAATAATTACACCACGTTTAAAGGCATGATTAATAAATACAAACCTAATGACGGTGAATTTGATTTACAACAAGGCATGTTAGATATTTATGAGAAAAAAGACTATGGTCGTTATGCTAATAAGCTTGGACAACTACCTGTAAACTTTTTAACAGATAATGATATTACTGGCGGAAACTCTGGTTCACCTGTTGTTAACGGAAAAGGAGAATTAATTGGTTTAGCTTTTGATGGAAACATAGAAGCCATGGCTGGTGATGTGATTTTTGATTCAAACCTACAACGCACCATTAATGTAGATATTAGATATGTACTTTGGTTGATTGATAAATACTCTAATGCAAAGCATATTGTAGATGAGTTGACTATTATTGACAACTAACATAAAACAAAACTATTATTACCAAAAAGCGATCTGAAATTCAGGTCGCTTTTTTATTAAATTGAGTATTAGTATGGGCTATTCAATTGAAATTAATGCGCTTCTAACCAGTCATTCCCAACACCCAGATCAACATCTAAAGGCACTTCTAACTTATAAGCGTTTTCCATTTCGGTTTTAACCATGGCTTTAATAGTATCCAATTCTGGTTTATACACATCAAACACCAACTCATCATGTACTTGCAATAGCATTTTGGTTTTAAAATTTCCAGATTGAAGTTTCTCGTAAATTTTAATCATGGCTATTTTAATAATATCGGCAGCACTACCTTGAATAGGCGCATTTACCGCATTCCGTTCGGCCGCACCACGAACCACAGCATTTCTGGAATTAATGTCGTTTAAATAACGGCGTCTGCCTAAAACGGTTTGCACATACCCATGGTCGCGCGCAAAATCGATTTGTTCGCTTATATATTTTCTTAATTTCGGATAGGTTTCATAATAAGTATCAATCAATTCTTTGGCTTCGCCTCTGCTTAAATCGGTTTGATTACTTAATCCAAAAGCTGAAACACCATAAATAATACCAAAATTCACTGTTTTTGCATTGCTACGTTGCTCACGCGTTACTTCATTTAAAGGAATATTAAACACTTTCGAAGCCGTACTTGCATGAATATCTTCACCATTTTTAAAAGCGTTAATCATGGTTTCTTCATGGCTTAGCGCCGCAATAATACGAAGCTCTATTTGCGAATAATCGGCAGCCAGTAAAACATAATCTTCGCTTCGCGGAATAAATGCCTTTCTAACCTGGCGACCGCGTTCTGTTCGAATAGGAATGTTTTGAAGATTCGGATTATTACTTGAAAGTCTTCCTGTTGCGGCAACGGGTTGCATATAATCAGTATGCACACGTCCGGTTGAAGGTTCTACCTGTGTGGGTAACGCATCGACATAAGTGCTTTTAAGTTTTGCAAATCCACGATAATCTAAAATATGCTGAATAATGGCATGGTCTTTTGCCAGGTAACTTAAAATGTCTTCACCCGTAGCAAATTGTCCGGTTTTGGTTTTTTTAGGCTTATCAACCAGTTTTAGTTTGTTAAATAAAATCTCACCCAATTGTTTTGGTGATGCGATGTTAAATTCTTCGCCAGCTTCAGCATAAATTTTAGCTTCTAAACTTTTAATATCACTATCTAGTTCTTCCGATAAGGAATTTAAGAATTTTTCGTTCAAATTAATACCTTCCAATTCCATGGCGGCTAATACCCGAAGCAACGGAATTTCAATATCATCAAACAGTTTTTGGGTATTGGCTTCGCCTAATTCTTTTTCAAAATGTTCTTTTAGCTGAAGGGTAACATCGGCATCTTCAACGGCATATTCTGTTTGTTTTTCCAAAGGAACATCGCGCATGGAGAGTTGGTTTTTGCCTTTTTTACCAATAAGTTCTTCTATTGAAATTGGGGTGTAATTTAAATACGTTTCAGCCAATACTTCCATATTGTGACGCATATCTGGATTGATAAGATAATGTGCCAACATCGTGTCAAACAACTTGCCTTTTACCGTAATGCTATATTTAGCTAATACTTTAATATCATATTTTAAATTCTGACCTACTTTCTGAATGGTTTCACTTTCAAAAAACGGACGTATTTGTTCAATAATTTCTTGTGCTTCGTCTCTGTTTTCAGGAAACGGTAAATAAAAACCTTTACCAACTTCCCAGGAAAATGAAATACCAACTAATTCGGCAGTTATGGGATTTAATCCAGTAGTTTCAGTATCAAAACACACCGAAGTTTGATTCATTAAATTTTTAATAAACAACTTTGTTGCCATGCCTGAAGCGACACTTTGGTAGAAATGCGAATTAGTTTCGGCTGTTTTTCTTGTAAATTCTGAAACGGGTTCTTTTTTTGTTGCTGTCGAAATATCGCCACCAAACAGCGAAAATTGTCCGGCTCCAGCCGATACGGCTTCTTTTGGAGTCACTTTTACTTCTGTTTTATTTGAAGTTGAAGTGGTTTCGGTTGAAGTTGCTGTTGGTTCCACCGCAAACGTTTTTTCAAAATTTGCTAGGAGTTGTCTGAATTCTAATTCCTGAAAAAGTTCAGTAACTTTAGGAAGATCGGGTTGGTCTAATTCAAAATCTTTGGCATTAAAAGTTACAGGAACATCCAGCATGATGGTTGCCAATTTTTTTGAGAGCACGCCTAATTCTTTATTAGCTTCAATGTTTTCTTTCATTTTACCTTTTAGCTCGTGTGTATTCGCCAAAAGGTTTTCCATGCTGCCATATTGTGCTATAAATTTTTTAGCTGTTTTTTCGCCAACGCCTGGTAACCCTGGAATATTGTCACTGGAATCACCCATCATACCTAAAAAATCAATGACTTGTAATGGGTCGGTCACTTCAAATTTCTTCTGAATTTCAGGGATGCCCCAAGTTTCGTAACCACCACCAAAAACGGGGCGATACATAAATATGTTTTCTGAAACGAGTTGTGCAAAATCTTTATCTGGTGTTACCATAAAGGTTTTGTAACCCTCTTTTTCGGCTTGTTTGGAGAGTGTTCCAATAACATCATCGGCCTCAAAGCCATCCTTCACCATAATAGGGATGTGCATCGCTTTCAATATATCCTGAATGTAAGGAACAGCAATTTTTATAGCCTCTGGTGTTGCGTCTCTGTTGGCTTTGTAAGCCTCAAACATTTCAACGCGATCAGTACTTCCGCCTTTATCAAAACATACCGCTAAATGGTCTGGACGCTCACGTTTTATAACGTCTAAAAGCGAATTCATAAAGCCCATAATGGCAGAGGTGTCTACACCTTTTGAATTAATTCTAGGGTTTTTTATAAAAGCATAATACCCACGGAAAATTAAAGCATAAGCATCTACTAAGAAAAGGCGTTTTGGATCGGACATAGTTTATAAATTGAAAGACCATAAAACTACAAATTCTTAATGGAATAAGTAAATAAAGCTATGAATTCGTTTGTGTTTATTTGTTATAGAAATCAGATTGGATATTCTCGTTCTTTCCATTCTGGCATTTGGTCATACTAAACCACTCATGGATTGAGTAGCTTCCGGTTTCACCTTGTTTATTAATGGCGATATAACCTACTTGAAAATTTTTAAAGTTACTATTTGGTTTAGTTACTATACGACTTATAGCTTCTTCGCAGGCTTCTTGGGGTGTTTTTCCTTGGCGCATAAGCTCAACAACTAAAAAACTACCAACCGTTTTAACAACTTCTTCGCCCAAGCCTGTAGCAACAGCACCACCAATTTGATTGTCTATAAATAAGCCGGCACCAATAATGGGCGAATCGCCAACGCGACCTGCCATTTTAAAAGCTAATCCACTGGTAGTGCACGCACCAGCGATGTCGCCATTTTTATCAATGGCCAACATACCAATGGTATCATGGTTTTCAATATTAATAATGGGTGCATACTTGCTAGTTATTTTCCAGTCTTCCCACGCTTTTTTTGAGACTTCCGTTAAAAGATTTTCTTTTTTAAAGCCTTGCTCCAGCGCAAAAATTTCGGCGCCCTTACCGGCGAGCATCACATGTGGTGTTTTTTCCATAACCTTTCTTGCTACCGAAACTGCATGGGTAATATGTTGCAAATAAACCACAGAACCACAGTCGCCATCTTTATTCATAATGCAGGCATCTAAGGTTACATTGCCATCTCTATCTGGTAAACCGCCTTTTCCAACCGATTGCCCTTTTTCATTGGCTTCTTCAATCATGCAGCCTTGTTCTACAGCATCTAAAGAGTTGCCACCTGCGTTTAAAATGTCCCAAGCTTTGGCAGTGGCATTTGGTACATCCCAGGTAGCAATTACTAAAGGTAGTGCATCTCTTTTTGTTGTTTTTAAGTTTTTATCAGGATTATTGGAAGCGTTTATTACACTTGTTCCAACAGCAATCCCAACACTGGTTAGAGAGGCTTTTTTAATAAAATGTCTTCTTTTCATATCGCGACTAGTTGTTTGGTGTTTTTATAACCATACAATAAAATATAACCATAACATATAATAATAAAAACTAAGGCTGTTTTAAATCCAATTTGATCGGTAAGTAAGCCATAAGCAGGTGGAATTATAGCGCCACCAACAATGGCTGTACATAACAATCCTGATGCTTTTGGTTTTAATTCACCAATACCATCAATAGCCAATGTGAATATGGTAGGAAACATAATGGAGTTAAACAAGCCAACGGCTAAAATACTCCACATACTTACTAATCCGTTTGTACTTATAGATATGGCAATTAAAGAAATGGCCAGAGTTGCAAAAACACCAAGTACTTTCCCAGGTTTCATGATTCTGGTTAAATATGATCCTACAAAACGCCCTATCATAGCGCCCGACCAATAAAAGGTTACAAACACACCTACAATAGCTTTAGGGTCGTTATTTGCTAAATCTGAACTAAGAATCCCTTCAGCAATAGATTTCATAACCCCATTGTTTTTAATAATATCTACCAAATTCATGTCTAAAAAGTAATTTACAAGATAGCTGCCAATAGATACTTCGGCACCAACATAAAAGAAAATACCCAACACCCCTAGCATTAAATTTTTGTTCTTAAATGCATCAGAATAGGTACCCGTAACTGATTCACTTATCATTTTAGGGAGTTTTGCAAAAAGAAAAACAACAGCAATAAGACCAATAAATATGGCCAAACCTAAAAATGGGGTTTGTACTGCCGATGCTTCAGAAATTAAATAGGTTTCTTTAGCAGAATCGGTTAACGATGCAATTTCTTCTTTGGTTTTTATAGTATCACTTAATATTAATAAAGCACCTAAAGCAGGCGCAATCGCTGTTCCTAAAGAGTTAAAAGCTTGTGATAAATTTAATCGACTCGATGCCCCATCTTCGCTACCTAAAACAGCGACAAAAGGATTTGCTGCCACTTGCAATATGGTCATTCCTCCGGCTAAAATAAAATAAGCTAACATAAAAATACCAAACACCCTGTATGATGCGGCAGGATAGAATAGTAAACAGCCTAAAGCCATGGTGCATAGTCCTAAAATAATACCTTTTTTATAGCCTATTCTCGAAAGTATATAACTGGCAGGTATAGAAAGTAAAAAGTAAGCGCCAAAAAAAGCAAACTGTACTAAACCTGCTTGAAAATAGGTAAGGGTAAATAACTCACGCAACCTGGGAATTAAAGAGTCTACTAATACCGTGATAAAACCCCAGAGAAAAAATAAGATGGTTAATAAAATAAATGAGGAGCGATACGACTTTTGTTGGTTCATAGTGTTGGTTAGTAATTTATTGGGTTTAAAACTAAGATATTTAATTCATTATAATTTCATCTACAAAAATCCAACTTCTTCCGTCATGTTTGTATCCAATATGCCATTCTGGAAGGACCCCCAGTTTTTTAGCGACAATTTTTACATAACGATATGGGCTGTTTTTAATATGAAATTCAACGGTTTTTATAAGGACATCTTCAGACGGAAGTGTAGCGTTTATAGTTTTCTCTTCAATAGAATTAAAGGATATGCCATCTTTTGAAACCAGACACTCTACGGTTGTAGGATAAAAAACCCAGGAGCGTTGATCTTGTAAAAAATTGACTTTTACTGTTTTTAACGTGCGTGTTTTACCAAGGTTAACTGTAGCAATAACATCGTCATTCCAATACCCTTGCCAGGTGCCTGTTTTAAAGTCTTGAGCACCTAGTATGCCGTCTATAAGCGCATCGTTGCCACCGGCATTATATTGATTTGCATAAGCGGTTTCTAAGCTTATAATTAAATTAGGGTCAATTTTAAAAAACTGAGTTGTTATGGTGGCGCTTTTTTCATCCTTTTTTTCTGAAAATACTTTTAATGAAACAGACTCTGTGATTTTTATGGGTTTTTCATATTTTAAAAAGGCATTATTATTTATTTGATAATATATTGCAACGTCCTTGTAAACATTTTCAAGAGTCACCTCAGTAGACCCTTTGAATGCGACATCACCTTTTGCAATAAATGGCGCCGGTACAATAAGATGGTCTTTAATTTCTGTTTTGGGTTCTTGCCCTTTTTGCGTTCCCCATGAAGATGGTTTATTAGTCATACTAAACTCAAGTTCACCGCCATTTATAATATCTTGATGTTTTAAAAATGATTGAGATAATACTTTGCCATTAAGTTTCACACTTTCAATGTAAATATTTTTATCGCTTAGATTTTTGGCTGAAATAACAAATTGCTTCCCGTTTTCAAGATGAATAGTAGCTTTCTTAAATAACGGTTTTCCAATAATATAATCGTTTGAAGCTGGCGTAACAGGATAAAAACCCATAGCGCTTAATACATACCACGCACTCATTTGACCACAGTCTTCATTTCCTGAAACACCATCGGGGTCATTTTTATATAATTCGGTTAAAATTTGATGAACTTTTTCTTGAGTTTTATAAGGTTTGTTCACAAAGTTATAGAGATAAGCCATGTGGTGACTCGGTTCGTTACCATGCGCATATTGTCCAATAAGTCCGGTGATATCAATTTGATCTCTACCCGAAGTTTCAGATTGCGCTACAAACAATTTATCTAAATTTGCTTCTAATTTTTTGGCGCCTCCAAGCACATTCATAAATCCGATTATATCTTGTGGTACATAAAAACTATATTGCCATGAGTTGGCTTCTGTGTAATTAAAATTAACCTCATAAGGATCAAAAGGAGCAAACCAAGTATTACGAAATCGACCTCTCATAAATTGTGTTTCTGGGTCGAATATATTTTTGTAATTCTGAGCTCTTTGGGTAAATGTTTTATAATCTTGAGTTAAATTTAAAGACTTTGCCATTTGAGCAATGGTCCAATCATCATAAGCGTATTCTAAAGTTTTTGAAACGGACTCACTTTCCATTTCAACAGGAATATAACCTAGATTTTTGTAAGAGTCTAAGCCTAATTTGTCTTGAATAGCACTGTGTTTCATAGCTTTAAAAGCCTTATCTACGTCATAATTCCTAATGCCTTTTAAATACGCATCGGCTATAACAGGTACCGCATGATAGCCTATCATACAACCGGTGTAATTCCCCGATAAGTCCCAAATAGGCATAATACCACCCTCATCATATTTTGCTAAAAAAGTATTTATAAAATGGTTGGTTTTTTCTTGCTCTATAATGGTGTAAAGTGGATGTGCTGCTCTATACGTATCCCATAGCGAAAAAACGGTGTAGTATTCAAAATCGGTTGTGTTATGAATCTTTAAATCCATTCCTCGATAACGCCCATCGACATCTTGATAAAGGTTTGGAGCTATCATGGTGTGATACAAAGCGGAATAAAAAATGGTTTTATTATTCGTATTATCGTCTTCAATTTCAATTTTATGAAGCTGTTTTTCCCATGTTGTTTTTGCTTCTTGTTTTACCGTTTCAAATGATTTGTTTAAAATTTCTTCTTTTAAATTGTTTCTGGCACCAACTTCATCAACTGCAGATATGCCAATTTTTACTTCCAGCATATTTCCTTCTTCAGCATCAAATTCAAAGGCAACTTTAACTATTTTTCCTTCATTTTTATCGTCTAAAAAAATCATATTTTTATAAGGCCGAGAAAAAACGATGTTATAAAAAAGCATCTGGTTGGTTGCCCATGCTTTTGAATGCCGAAAGCCTCCTATTTCAGTATTTGAATACACATTGACTTTAGAATCTAAAACTTCATCTCTATGAACCAAATCTAAAATAACAATTTGTTTCGTTTTTTCCGGGAATGTATATTGATGTATACCGCTTCTTTTGGAAACCGTTAAAGCAACATCAATATTAGTGGAGTCTAGATGAACTTGATAAAAACCAGGACTTGCCGTTTCATTTTTGTGCGAGAAATGAGCCTTATAACCTTCTTTACCGTTAGCACCATTATTAAAAATCACCTTATTTGTGGGCATTAATATAATATCTCCATAGTCAGAAACACCCGTGCCACTTAAATGGGTATGCGTAAAGCCGTATATATAATTATCAGAATAGTGATAGCCAGAACAACCATCCCATCCCTCAAGTCTGGTGTCAGGGCTTAGTTGCATCATACCAAAAGGCATGGTAGCTCCAGGATAAGTATGTCCATGGCCACCAGTACCAATAAAAGGGTTGACTAAAGCGTATGCAGAATCACTAGGATGAGTCTGTTTTTCTGAGCATGAAAAATTAAATATAATTGCAAAAAGTAAAAATATGGGAAGAAATTTTTTCATTCGTGATGAAACTTTAATTTTTATCTAAATTAGCAAGATAAAGTTACAATTGCCACTAAATTATTAGAAATTAGGATGTATATGAAACTAGAGATTTGTGCCAATTCCATGCAATCTGCCATAAATGCACAAGAGGCTGGCGCCGATAGAATTGAGTTTTGTAGTGAGTTACAGGTTGGTGGTGTGACCCCAAGTTATGGGCTTATTAAAGAAGTTTTAGCTTCGGTGAATTTGCCTGTTTTTATTTTAATAAGACCCCGTGGTGGCGATTTTGTGTATTCTGATGCTGAATTCGAAATCATGAAAAATGATATTGAGATGTGTAAAAAACTAGGATGCCACGGTATTGTGTCTGGAATTTTATTATCTGATAACACTATAGACGTTACTAGAACACAGGAGTTAATTGAGCTTTCGAAACCATTACCATTTACATTTCATCGAGCGTTCGATTTTGTTTCAAATCCTTTAGAATCTTTAAATATTTTAATAAAAATGGGTGCGCAAAGAGTTTTAACTTCTGGCGGTGAAGCTAATGTAAATCAAGGGTTAAGTACGCTTAAACAATGGCGCCAGTATGCAAATAATAAAATTATCGTGATGCCTGGTGGAGGTGTAACTAATTTAAATGTCGAATTATTTAAAGATTCTGGGTTTTTAGAAATTCATACATCAGCGTCCAAACCAATGCTTCAAAATAAGAACTTAATGGAGGGTGCTGTTCAAACAGTATCTGACATGAAAACAATGCAATCTATTTTAAAAATTATTAGAAAGAATTAAAGACTTAATAAATATATTGAATAGCAATTTGTAATTTTCCACATTAAATAAATGATAATGAAAACATTTTCAATAGCCATTCACGGTGGTGCAGGAACTTTGGTGAAAGGCATGATGACTCCAGAATTGGAATCACAATACAAGCAAGCTTTAAAGACTGCTTTAGATAAAGGATTTGATGTATTGAAAAATGGAGGAACCGCAATTGAAGCGGTTGAAGGAGCAGTAAAGTTATTGGAGAACTCACATCTGTTTAATGCTGGGAAAGGAAGCGTATTTACTGCTACCGAAAGCCACGAAATGGATGCGTCTATTATGGATGGTAAAACTTTAAATGCTGGAGCTGTGAGCTTAATTACAGGAATAAAAAACCCTGTAAGCTTAGCGCGTGATGTTATGGAAAAAAGTGAACACGTATTTTTGGCAGGTGAGGGTGCCATGCAGTTTGCAAAGCAACTAAATTACAAGCTTGAAGACGCCTCTTATTTCTATGACGAATTTCGCCACAAACAATGGCTGGAAATAAAAGATACCGATAATTTTCAATTGGATCATGCCACTAAAAAAGATTCAAAATTTGGCACTGTTGGAGCAGTTGCCTGCGACCAAGAAGGCAATATCGCTGCCGCTACTTCTACAGGTGGTATGACTAATAAAAAATGGGGTCGCATTGGCGATAGCCCCATGATAGGCGCAGGTAATTATGCCAATAACAAAACATGTGCGATAAGCTGTACTGGGAGTGGCGAGTTTTTTATTAGAGGCGTTGTAGCCTACGATGTTTCTTGTTTAATGGAGCACAAAGGTTTGTCGGTTCAGGAGGCATCGAATGAGGTAATTAACAAACGTATTCTTCAAATAAAAGGGGATGGTGGTTTAATTGCTGTAGATAGAAAAGGAAACATAGCCATGCCTTTTAATACAGAAGGGATGTATAGAGCCTGTAAATCTTCGACAGGGGAAGAAGAAGTTTCTATATATAAATAAAATCCCTTTGAAAAAAAGGGGCTCTTGAATCTGAACTATTGAAATTCAATGTGTCTAGATTATCGCGTTAGGGGTAGAAACGGCATCCTTTTTTATTTTCATAAAAAAGACCTGCCTGTCGGCAGGCAGGTAAAGTGTATAACCCGACCTTTAGGTGACGCACATAAAATTAATAGAAATTTGTGAGATTACAGATGGGATTTACCTTGAGCGAATTGGAAAGACAGGAATTTTAAATAAAAGGCGATTCAATAGGTAAAACATTCACACTTCTTTTTTGAATATCGTACTTATCACCATTCGAAAGCACGTGAACTGTTAAGTTAGTCATCGTCATGGGAGTGCCTGTTTTTAATACTTTTTCGTTATTATGGGCAAGTTTAGATCCGTCAAAAATAATAGCCATACCAGATCCTATTACTGTGCAATCGTTTCCATTTTTAATAATCATTCCGGTGTCTTCAGACAATCCTACACCAATTAAATTCGGGAATTTTGCCACAGCCTCAGAGATACGTCCAAAACGGCCTCTTTTTACAAAATGTGTATCAATAATTAGTTCAGGAATCAATCCTAAACCTTTATACATACTAACAGCTCCCTTTATAAAAGCTTCTGCGGCACTTCCGCCAGCAATCATTTCCTTAGCCATAACCATGGCGCCAGCACTAGTTCCTGCTACAACAAATCCCGTTTCGTTACGGAAACGATTAATTATAATATTATGAATGATGGAACCGCCAATTTTATTTGTTATTTTGGATTGATCTCCTCCAGAAAACATAATGCAATTGGCGCTTTTAATTAAATCTATAGCGTTTTTGCTTTCTGCATCTTTTTTTGTTCTTATATCAAGAACATGAATGTTATTACACCCTAAAGTTGTAAAAGCATTTATATAATTCTCACCAACTTCAATAGGAATTCTTGATGCTGTTGGTATCACCACAATTTTTGCGTTAACACCTCCGGCCTCTCTTAAAACGTGCGATAAAATACCCTTAGTGATAAACTCTAAAGTGTACATTTCATTAGCTTCAATGCCTTTATCTTCATTTCCTCCAATAGGAATCAATGTACCTTTTATCAACTTCATAATAATTATGCTTGTTTTTTTGTTTTGGCAAAAATAAACTAATTTATTAAGGGGAAAAATGTATATATTTATAATCTTTCAAAAATTTTAAGGAAAACTAGCTAATATGAAAATACGAGAAATTAATGCCATGCGGGGACCAAATTATTGGTCAGTTAGAAGACATAAATTAATAGTTATGGTCCTCGACTTAGAGGAGATGGAAGCTTTGCCTTCTAATAAAATAGAAGGATTCCCAGATAGACTAAAAGCGATGTTCCCTAGTATGTATTCACATAGATGTTCAGAAGGGTGCGAAGGTGGTTTTTTTATGCGCGTCGATGAAGGTACTTGGATGGGTCATATCATTGAGCATATTGCATTGGAGATTCAAACTTTAGCAGGGATGGATACTGGTTTTGGAAGAACACGGGGTTATGGTGAAAAAGGCGTTTACAATGTGGTTTTTTCTTATATGGAAGAATCTGTAGGGCGCTATGCGGCAAAAGTGGCTGTTCAAATTTGTGAAGCTTTAATAGC
>Ga0102814_10001561_pt1 | contig 16170 bp, 14 predicted proteins | sample ColrivemetaGS741_FD_79112 | JGI IMG/M metagenome (GOLD analysis project Ga0102814, IMG submission 79112) | Estuarine microbial communities from the Columbia River estuary - Flood tide ETM metaG S.741 | ecosystem: Environmental > Aquatic > Marine > Intertidal zone > Estuary | place: USA... | reverse complement strand
GAATCAGTTCAATAGAACCAAATTTACTCTCCGATGACATCATTGAGTTTTGTTTAAATGAATCCGTTCGATTCGTTCCTCACTTTCACATTCCGCTGCAATCAGGTTGCGATGAATTATTGAAAGCGATGCGTCGAAAATACCTTCGAGAGGTCTTTTCTGACAGAGTAAAAAAAATAAAAAGTATCAATCCACTTGCTTGTATTGGCGTTGATGTTATTGTTGGGTTTCCAGGTGAAACAGATGAGCAATTTTTAGAGTCTGTAAATTTCTTAAAAGATTTAGATATTTCTTATTTACATGTTTTTACCTATTCAGAACGAGCAAACACAACCGCTGTTAAACTTGGCGACCCAGTTCCTATGAATGTAAGAAGAGAACGCAGCAAACAGATGCATATCTTATCAAGCAAAAAGAAAAGAGCCTTTTACGAAGCGAATATTGGAAAAACCGGAACTGTTTTGTTTGAAAATGAAGACAATGATGGCGAGGTATACGGGTTTACAGAAAACTATATAAAAGCCAAATATACATTCAACGCCGACCTAAGTAACACATTCCAAAAAATTGCATTAAATAAAATTGGAAGAGACAATTTGATGGAGTGCACTATTATTGATTAGATCCCTTTGTCGCTCGTGTCATTTCTCTTTTCCCCGGAGGTCCAGGCAATGCTTCTATTTTAAATCCAACAGCTTTTAAATCACGTTTAAATTGACCTCTAGCTGCATAACTCACCAATACTCCCCCTTCTTTTAAGGCATCGTACATCTGTTGAATTATGCCAACATCCCACATTTCAGCTTGAGCACGATAACCAAACGCATCAAAATAAATTAAATCAAATTGGGAGACACCGATGTTCACCTCTTGAATTTTTGCGTGTATTTTTTTCAAAGAAAATTGCTTCGCAATCGCATGACTTTCGTCCCATGAAATATCGTGCATCTTCAAGAAATCGTTCTCAAAATCACCCGCAATGAGCGAAGTATAATTCAAACTATTTATTAATTCATGCTCAACAGGAAAAGCCTCAATTCCAGTATAATCAATCTGTATTTCTTTATTTCTAGAAGCTTCAAGTGTTAAAAGCGCATTTAATCCCGTACCAAATCCCAACTCAAAAATTGCAATTTCCTTTTTATCAATTGCATTTAAACCATTTTTAATAAAAACATGAACAGCTTCCTGCAAGGCACCATGGGAAGAATGGTACGTTTCATCCATTTCGGGAATAAAAATCGAGCTAGAACCATCATTCGTTATTATTAACTTACGTTTCATGATTCGAAGATAAGTGAATTCAGCGATTTAGAACAAATTAACTACCTTTAACCTAATTAAAGTAGGAACCTAACAATGAAATCATATAAATCTGTTGTACAAGATCGCTATGAAACAGAATCGACTGAAGAAAATGATTCCATTTACAGTCCTAATTCTCAAATCGGAAAGTATTCGCGCAAAGTAATATTTCGAAGTTTAAAAAGCATCCTAGACAGATTTTCGAATGAGAAAGGAAATCTCACAATTCTTGACGTTGGTTGCGGTAAAGGAACTTTAGTTGATTTTTTCTTGTCAGAAGGATTTACAGAAAAGAATATTTATGGCATTGACTTATCATCCAATCGAATCAATCAAGCAAAAACCAAGTATCCTTCGGTTAACTTTGTGAATGGAGACGCTTTAGAATTAACAGATATAACCACAGAATTTGATGTAATCACCACATTTGACTTATATTCTCACTTCATTTCAAAGGAAGAAATAATCAAAGGACTAAAAGCTATTTCAAGTAAACTAAAAGATACAGGGACATTTATTTGGTACGACATCAACACGGCGGACCACTTCTCTCCTCCATCTAACATTGATTCTTGGGGTTTCAGTATGGAACAAATGAAATCATTGGGAAAAGAAGCAGGTTTTGAAGTGGTAAAATCACAAGGTCTTTTCAAGCTCTTTTTCAATAAATATCATTCTGTTTATCGTGCCGATAAAACACCGCATTGGTTGTTAACTTTTTTAGAGAAAATAATGCCTGGTAAATCTGGAAATAACATCGTTGTTTTTAAAAAGAAAACGAAGTAAAAGTTGTGTTCATACCCATCTAAATACTAATTAACAATTGTTCATAAGTAGTATTCATTTCTTTTTTATAAAGTAGCGTTAAATAAAATTTAAAAGGAGGAATGCTTTCCCTATCTTTGACTATATGGATAATAAATCTGACAACACAAAAAAACCTTCTACAAGGATAAGTAGATTAAATGTTACAGGACCAGAAGCAGGTCGTGTACCGCCACAAGCAATTGACCTTGAAAAAGCGGTTCTTGGAGCAATGATGTTAGAAAAAAACGCTGTGACTGATGTCATCGACATTTTGTCGAGTGAAAGTTTTTACGATCCGAAGCATCAATACATTTACGGAGTAATTAAGGAACTTTTTGGGTCTTCGAAACCAATTGATATATTAACAGTTACAGATCAACTAAAAAAGAATGGTGAACTAGAAGCAGCCGGTGGAGCTGTATATATCTCGCAATTAACGAGTAGAATCGCATCAACAGCCCATGTTGAATTTCATGCCAGAGTCATTTCTGAAAAGCACATTAAACGTGAACTTATCAGAATGGGATCTGAAGTTATGCGTGAAGCCTTTGACGATACCAATGACGTATTTGATGTTTTAAACAAAGCAGAAGGAGATCTTTTTAAAATTGCAGAAAACAATATGGGTCGAGCTGTGGCTGTGATGCAAAATGTTGTTCGTGAGGCCATTGAAGAAATTGAAAAGGCATCTCAAAATACGGATGGTATTTCTGGAGTTCCTACTGGCTTTTTTGAATTGGACAAAATTACGGCAGGATGGCAAAAATCAGATATGATTGTAATTGCTGCGCGACCAGCCATGGGAAAAACAGCATTCGTACTTTCTATGGCTAGAAATACGGCAGTTGATCATAACCAAGGTGTAGCAATCTTTTCATTAGAGATGTCTTCCGTTCAATTGGTAAAACGTTTGATTGCATCAGAAACAAGGTTAAGTGCTGAAAAATTACGTAAAGGAGAATTAGCCGACCACGAGTTTCAACAATTGCACACTAGAATTGCAAAGCTTTCGACAGCTCCGATTTATATAGACGATACTCCAGGGATTAGTATTTTTGATTTACGTGCAAAATGCCGTCGATTGAAATTGCAATACGATATTCAAATGGTAATTATCGATTACTTGCAGTTAATGACAGCGGGAGGATCTAAAGGCCAAGGGAATAGAGAGCAAGAAATATCATCTATCTCTCGATCGATCAAAGAAATTGCAAAAGAATTGAATGTTCCAATTATTGCGTTGTCTCAGTTATCTCGTTCTGTAGAACAAAGAGGTGGTGACAAAAAGCCAGTTCTATCAGATTTGAGAGAATCTGGAGCCATTGAGCAAGATGCTGATATTGTATCATTTATTTATCGTCCAGAGTACTACGGATTCATGCAAGATGAAAATGGAAATTCCAACGCTGGAATCGGTGAAATAATCATTGCAAAACATAGAAATGGTGCTTTGGACAGTGTTCGATTAAGATTCATCAAAGAATATGCACGATTTGACAATGTTGAAGGATATAAAGAAGAGTCAAACGCCGTTATTTCTAGTTCAATTGGGGCTAATAACGATTTTGATTCGCAAAACTCTGGTTCAATTACGCTTCAAAGTAAAATGAATAAATTTGATGAAGGGATCGACTTTAATTCTGACCCAGACGAAGACACTCCTTTTTAGGTAAGGTATTTGCTACAAGAAAAATATGCTAAAATTAATTTCGACATTTTTATTTATCGTTTTGTTCTCTTTGACTGGTAGGTCATCGCAGATATTAATACCAATGGATGATACTCAAACCAATCATCTAAAAGCATATGGACTCTCTTATTACCTGCTTGAAAACGGAATTGTGATTGAATGGTTATTAAATTACAAAGGAGGTTCTTTTTTAACCCCACATCTAACAAGTATTGAAGAAGAATTAATTGTTCGAGGTATTCGATACAATGTACTAGCTGACGGCCAAGTGAATAGTATCCGAAATTCAATAGCAAGTCCAGAAGCAAATATGGAAATTGTTCAACTTGAAAAGTCTCCTAAAATTGCAGTATACACCCCTGGAGGGAAACAACCTTGGGATGATGCCGTAACAATGGTACTCGAGTACGCCGAAATTCCTTATGACAAAATATACGACTCAGCAATAATATCAGGTGCATTGCCACAATATGATTGGTTACACCTACACCATGAAGATTTCACAGGACAATACGGAAAGTTTTATGCGGCATTTAGATCTTATCCTTGGTATAAAAAACAAGTTTCAGATTTAGAATCTTCTGCTCAAAAATTAGGATTTAACAAAGTCTCAGAATTAAAATTAGCTGTTGCAAAAAACATCAAAAACTTTGTTGTGGGTGGTGGATTCCTATTTACAATGTGCTCAGGAACAGATAGTTTTGATATAGCTTTAGCAGCCCACGGTACAGACATTTGTGAATCAATGTATGATGGTGATCCAGCACACAGAGACTGCCAACAAAAATTAGATTTTGACAATACATTTGCTTTTGAAAACTTTCAATTAGAGAAAGACCCATTGAAATATGAATATTCAAACATTGATGGAACTGATTTACACAAACGCTCTGAATCGACCGATAAATTTTCATTGTTTGAATTTTCTGCAAAATGGGATGTTGTTCCAACCATGCTAACACAATGCCACACAAATATTATAAATGGCTTTATGGGTCAGACCACTGATTTTAGAAAAGAATTAATCAAATCCAATGTTTTAATCTTGGGAGAATCTGAAGACATTGGAACTGCGCGTTATGTGCATGGAACAATGGGACAAGGTACTTGGACATTTTATGGAGGGCATGATCCTGAGGATTATGAGCACCGTGTAGGAGATCCACCTACAGATTTAAATCTACACCCAAATTCACCTGGCTACAGATTGATTTTGAATAATATCTTATTTCCGGCTGCTAAGAAAAAGAAAAGAAAAACTTAACTATTTCCCAAAAGCAGAATTTAAAGCTTTCATTAATTCTTCTGGTTCATCTGTTCCAATCATTACTTTTTTAGATTTTCCATCCTTGAGGTAATGAATTCTTACGGCTTTCAATCCTTGAATATTGTATAGGATACCTTTTGGTGTTATTCTAATTCCTAGTCCATAATACCATGGTGTCTTGATAGATTCTAATGATTCAACTTCATCCATCTTAAATTTTAATGAAATAAGTCCAATTCCGTATTTAAGACGGACTCCATCCTTCTCCATTGAAACATTCAATTTGTAAAAAAGCAATCCTGTTAAAAACATAATTACTGGGAATCCAAAAATCACAAGAGGTGGTATTTCATCGACCTGTCTTAAAAAGAAAAAACTTAAAAAACCAATTAATGATATTATTGCGAACAAGCTAATTATTAGTTTGCCGTATTGCGTTTTAGAATAGTTCATCGTTTTTTTTATTTAAATGTAATGAATGAAATGATCTCTTACACTAAGTTATTGAATTAACTTAAATAATATGTAAACCTGCTTAATAATATCCACTCCCTTTCCCCCAAAGAATGAATTTTGTTGATACAAATCCATCAGCTTGGTAATGTTTGTTTATATCACTTTTTGAAGAAAGATGAATGTAATTACCTACACCAACGTATAATCTTTTACAACCAAATCCGAGCTCATATTTTAAATAACTATTTTGAAAATCAGTTGAATACGCAACAGAACCATGTAAACCACCACTTAATAACAGGAAAGTAACCCCTCTCGCAGCTGAAACACCAACATTTATAGAATAGATATCTCTATTTATTAATTCTGATTTTACTGGAGATGTAATTTCACCCGTAACAAATGGAGCGACATAGAACCAATCTCCAATAAGCATACAGTCTTCCAATTCTCCATAAAGTGCACCTAAACCCAACTCAAACGACACAGCATCAAGTGAATTTATAACAAAATTTGATGAGTTATGTCCTTTGTAGGAGACAATTGGGACCAATTCCATGTCTGTAGCTGCTTTAAGATTCCAACGTAATTTATGCTGACCAAAGGATGTTTTTGAGAAGAAAATCAGTCCAATTAGAACAATTATATTTTTCACATTCATAGCTTTTATTTTTAGCTAAGTTAATGTGGTATGTCTGTAATTTGTGAATCGATTTGCGCGACTAAAAAATCAATACTTGTGAAAATCGCAACTAATTATAGCGGTTGAATATCGTTACGAATAAGATAAACTTCAACGATTATCCTCGACACTAATTCTAAATTTATTTCTTGCTTTGGAATCATCAGAGAATATGTCACTGCATTTGATGAAGTGCTGTTTCGTTCAATCAATCCCATATCAAGCATTACTTTTCGAACTAAAAGCTTTCCTCCATAACCATATTTAAACGAAGTATTCTTTATTTCATTTTCCAATAAAGCAATTCGATTCAACATGTTAAGCGTACGATTGAAGTATTTTTTAAATTGACGCACTCTAACTTTTGACACATCATCTCCATGCAACACTTGCGCAGTATATAACGCAATGGCGTTTAATTCTGCTAAAAACTTTTTTCGTTGCAGCTTAACCTCCTCGTCCTCGTGATTATCGTTCATCATTTTTCTTAGGCATCACAACAGGTTCTTCCATTTTCTCAGAATCATAGTCAGAATCATAATCCCAATATCCTTCTTCCTCCTCTTTATTTGGCCAACTCTGTGTTATTAAAGGTGTTGTTTCGTAGATAATGCGTTCGACAGTAACTCTTTCCTTATTATTATGTTCATTCGACTGATGAATTATTCTTTTAACCAACAATTCATTTTCATACCTATTTTCAACATGAAAATTATAAACGTTTGGTTGATAATATTCCTCCTTTTCGAGCGCTAAACTGTTGTCAGATTTCATACTGGCCGGTGGTATTGCTCTTTCAAAGTACTTTCTACCACTATAATCCTCATGACGCATTTGAGTTAAATTTCCAGAAGCATCATACTCAGCAGTAATCAAAGACAAGGTATCTCCCTCACCATTTAAACTTAACTGATAAATCATTTTCGAATTTTTAAGATCCGTTAATTTTATCGATTTACTTTTCAATTTCGAATCCTGATAAATTTCATGTATCATTCGAATAGCAACATTAATTGTATCGTAATTAATTAGTTGTTTTCCTTTGTCATAGGATATTGATGTAATTCGCCCAGACAAATCAAATTTACGCTGCACATTAAAAGATTCATTTTCCTTTCCAAAATTTTGAAATTCAACCATTTTTCCTTCTACCCACTTAAAAGTATACGTTGAATTTTGAACTCCATCTCCGGAATTTGTTAACTCTATAATTTGACCATCTTGATCATATTTTACACTTGAACAAAACTCTCCCCAATCGTTTAAAGAGCACATTTGAATCATTTTTTTATCAGCAGAATAAGCTCGAGTCTCATGAACTGTTTTTTTATCTCCTAGGGCATATGACAATTGATCAAAACCGATAGTCCTCTTGTACACCAGCAATCCTTGCTCATTAAACTCAAATTCGGCTCTTTTATTGGTGGTTAAATAATTGCCCCCTAAATAACTCTCCTCTGTATTATCAGTATAAACATGTGTCGATTTAAATCCATTCTGCGCAATCTTACTCGAATCCATCGCTAAATCACCCAGGACTTTATGATATTCAATATGGAACTGAGCAAATAGGCTATCAGAAGAGAATAAAAATAGAATGAGTAAAATTGGAGTTAAAAATTTCATTTACGGGAATTTTGGGAATTTTGAAAAATCCCTTTTACGTTTTTCCAAGAAAGCATCTCTTCCTTCTTGCGCTTCATCCGTCATATATGCCAACCGTGTTGCTTCTCCAGCATATACTTGTTGACCAACAAGACCATCATCAATTAAGTTAAATCCAAATTTCAGCATTTTAATAGCCGTTGGACTTTTCGTCATTATCTCTTGCGCCCAATCATATGCTGTTTGTTCCAATTCAGCGTGAGGAACTGCTTTATTAATCATCCCCATATCATATGCTTCCTTTGCAGTATAATTGAACCCAAGAAAGAATATTTCACGCGCTCTTTTTTGACCAACCTGTCTCGCTAAATAAGCTGATCCAAATCCTCCATCAAAACTAGCAACATCAGCATCTGTTTGTTTAAAAATTGCATGTTCTTCACTCGCCAAAGTTAAATCACACACAACATGTAAACTATGTCCACCACCAACAGCCCATCCTGGAACCACAGCAATGACAACCTTATTCATAAATCTAATTTGACGTTGAACATCTAGAATATTAAATTTATTAACACCATCAAGTCCTGCGTAACCTCTTTTGGCCCTTACCCTTTGATCGCCACCAGAACAAAATGCCCAGCCACCATCTTTTTCAGATGGACCTTCACCTGAAATTAAAACGACCCCAATTTCTTGCGATTCGTGGCAAATAATCAACGCCTCTAATAGCTCGTCGACCGTTTTTGGTCTGAATGCATTTCTACATTCAGGACGATTAAATGCAATTCTAGCAACACCATCAGCTTGTTTAAACGTAATATCTTCGTACTCTTTTATTGTTTGCCAATTTATTTCACTCATAACTTTTATATTAATTCTTTCCTTTAGGATTATACATTGTTACCCCATTGATTTTATATTCTTCTATCATTACCTGCAACATTCTTTCAGCATCAACCACCAATGTTTCTGCATTCCCAAATGATGCTTTAAACAAAACTTTTCTTTGCTCAAATAACGGAATCAATCCATCGCATTTTCGTTTAGCAGATTGCACTGGATTATGCACTTTTGTCTTCATATTTCGCAAGGTACCGTCTGCCGATTTTATTTGAACGTCAAAAGTTTCTTCAAAATAAACAGGCTCATGAAAATCTTCAACAGCATCTTCTAAGGTATGTAAATTAGTACCTGCATTGTCAAACGTTACACCAATGTATAGAATTTTCCCTTTTCGTTCAGAAACTTTATAAAACGGGCTGTTTTTATTGTATGGTGTTAAGTTTCCAAAATGATCTTCGGTAAAACTTTTCGCATTTGGACCAAAACAAGAAACCGGCTCTGTAGGATGTTCACTTCTAATTGCTCCTTGATAAGTACGAAAAGCTTCAGTAATTGCACCTAATTTTGAAGCGTCATTATTCACATCAAAACACATTAAATCACGTATATATTCCAATTGTAACCCAGCATTAGGAGAATTAGGCATAAGAATATGACCTGACTGACCAACAACACTAATTAGCGCATCAATGATCGTTGAAGGTCCACCTGAGACATACCCAATTTTAGAAAGGCTGGAATGAACAAGAACAGTATCTCCTTCTACAATTCCCATTTTAATAAGGTCATTTTTTAGTTCATCAAAAGTAAAAGCATCTCCACGCTCCTTACTTTTTTGAATTTCATTTGAAACCTTTTTCTTTTTATAGGATCTGTAAATTTCTAAAAGAGCTGTTGGAATCAACTTCCTTAACAAATTTCGCATCCTTACTTTGAAATAAAAGTGTAAAAAATTTGACCTGATTGCGACTTTAATCCTGATTTGTATTCAAATCTTGACAAGTTAGCGTATTTGAGAGCTTCATCCATCATGCATTGATTCGCACCTCCACTTCCACCATAATTAATTGAAGCCGAGATAACGTTTCCATTTTCATTTACAATAATATCCACCGCTACTGTTCCTGAGCTTCTATCACATTTATAACCTGGGTTTCGGACATACCAATTATTATTTTGATAAGCTGTTCGATTTGCTAAATTAAAACTAACCATTGTTTTACCAGCATACGCAGTATTTCCACCATTGTTATTATTGGATGTATTATTTGAAGTGGATGAATTATTTGAGTTATTTTGTTTTTGTTCTTCAATTAACTTCTTAAGTCTCTCTCTTTCAGCTGAACCACCTGCTTCCTTATACATCTGAGCTTCCAACTCCTTAATATTCGTTGCCTTTCCACCGTTGTTTTGCGTATAATTTTCATACGATTTATCACGCGTATCATTCATATCCGAAACCATGTTCTTAATATCACCACCATCATAATCGGGAGGCAATTGAATGTTTTCAGGATTTAATTCAATGTCTTCTGGAGTTTCAACATAAGCCCCATCATGAAATGGTTCTATTGGGAAATAGCGCGTATACGACTCCATTTGGAAGTACATGAAAATACCAATATACGCTGCAATTGCTGCAACAATACCAAATTTAAACTTATCAATAAGATCAAAAAAATTATTCATTCTTATTCAATTGTATTTGACTCCCTGTTAGGATGTTTTGATAAATCCATTCTCCATCTTCTATTAAGAATAAATATTCCTCATTAAAAACACCAACATGTTGGTATTTAATTGGCGCAATTAGCTGTTCAGCATTATAAACGCCAAATTGATTATTTTGTTTTACGCTCCAAATATTCGGAGCAAGTTCAATTACATCTTCAAAAATAAAAGGTACAATTTTTTTTCCTGAAACTGAATATACTCCAAGTGTATCTTCCTTTGAGGCCAACACATATTTATCATCAAACAAGTGAATGTTTGAATATTCTGTTGGAATCGTCAGTTTACTGTTAGGTCCCATTAGCCCCCATTTACCATTCATTTGAACTGGAAAGTATTTTCTACCCAAGCCAACGTTTTCGAATTTACCATTTCCGATTAATTGCCCCTTCATATTTATTCTTACATACTTTTCGTCCTTCATTGCAATAGCAATGGAATCAGAAAACTCTCCTTTTAATCTATAATTAGGGAATGTTTGAAAATCATTATCAATCGTTCTTCTTCCATAATTATCTAGGTAAACCACTTGATTATCATAAACTGCTAAAGCAAGACCATTAACAACTTGATTTATTTCATCGTATACAGGCTCAACTATAACTTCATTTCTAGAATTAATTAATCCATAATAATCATCCGTATTAAAGACGAAAATTGAATCTGAATACCTTTCAACTTCCGAATAATTCGGTTCAACAACAAACTCCCCTTCCTTACTTATAAAAGCCTCTTTATCTGAAACGATAACTTTGGCAATGCCTGATTCAAAAGAATAAACGTCGTCATAGATGTGAGGTATTACCAGCTTACCCTCAATATTATAAAAACCATATTTACCTCCAAGTTGAGCGTATACGAATCCGTCATTTGGCAAACTCAAATCAGAATAGATACAATCCATAATTAACTTGCCATTTCTGTCTAGCAGTCCAAACTTCTCCTCTTTTTCCGCTACGGCAAATCCATTTTGGAAATCGCTTATAGAAGAATATTCAAAATCAATTTGAGTTATACCTCTTTTTGAGATAACACCGAACTTATCATTTATTGAGCATACAACAAATCCTTCTTTGTAAAAACTCACATTGTCAAATATAGGTTCTATTGCAACTACTCCATCCTGTGTCATAAAACCATATTTGCCTTTTTTTGTAACAGGAAAATAAACAGTATTCATACTTACCAATTCTTGCTCTGCGAAATTTACAGCAGGAGACTCTGGGTAAGTCATTAAAAATTCATTGATAGACTCTTCGGTATAATTGTCTATTGATTTTTGAAAAAATGCAATCCATGCAGTATCCTTATAAGAACTTGACGGAAATTTCTCAATAAAACTCATATAAACACCCTTCGATCCTTCTTTTGTTTCAAGGATATAGCGACTTTTTTCGGCTTTCTCTACTAAAGGGTTGTTTGGATAATTTTGAATAAACTCACTAAAGGATTCCGTTGTTTTCGAAATTGTAATTTCTTCGAACTGAGAATCAAAATAATTTGATTGTGCTAAACTTCGATAATTGCTTTCTGGATAAGTATTGACATATTTTAAATAGGCCTCTGAATTGTTCATAGTTACTGCTTCAAAAAAAGCCAATGAATCTCGCATTGCAATTGCATTAGAATTTTCTTTTGCCCAAGGGTGTATTTTCGAAAAATTAGTCAATGATTCTACAGAACCATCGGCCAGTGCCATTTGATAAAACGAAGTACTAACTAAGTCTCTAATTGCGATTATACTATCCTTTGAATACCCATAAATGAACCATTTTTCTTTTTTACGTTCTTTATCAACCTCCCAAAGTTCAAGAGATGACTGAATGTAAGCAAATGCAGAATCATAATTATGGAATGGATTATCATTTCGGTAGTAGATGATTGACAGTCCTTGTGAAGCTGCAGCAGTATGATACTTTAACCCTTTAGTAAAATACTTCTTTGCCTTAAAATAATCTTTTACAGAAAGTGCTTTGTATCCCTTATCAATACTTGATCCATATCCTAATTGAGAAACAAAAAGAACACTGAAAAAAAATACTATCCGGAGAACAAATCCATTCATGATGTAAATATAATGTTAATGCCAATAAACATTGACAAAAACACAATTATTGGACCAAAAAAAAGCCTTTCAATGAATTGAAAGGCTTCTTTATATTGTAAAATATTATTTTTTACGTTTACCGTAACGAGAGTTAAATTTATCAATACGACCTGCAGTATCAACGAATTGAACAATTCCAGTAAAGAATGGGTGAGATTTGTGAGAAATATCCAATTTAATAAGTGGATACTCATTTCCATCTTCCCATTTAATTGTCTCGCTAGATGATGCACATGATGGGCAAACAAAAGCGTAATCATTTGACATATCTTTGAAAACAACTAATCTGTAATCTTCTGGGTGTATATCTTTTCTCATAACGTATATTGTAATTTCTTTTTTAAACTCTTAAAATAGGAGAGCAAAGATATATAAAGTTTTTTAAACGTGTCAAGAAAAAACAATAAAATAAACATTATTTAATTTACGTTATATTTGAAATAATTAAACAATACTATGGTTTTACGCCTTTCGCATCTATTATATCTAACGTTTTTTAGCTTAACTGTTTTATTTTCAAGCTGTAAAAAGCCATTAATATTCAGTAAAGGTAATCTTTCTTTTAGTTCAGACACAATTGTTTTTGATACAGTTTTCACTACGATTGGTTCTACAACAAAACAATTCAAGTTCTACAATAATGATAAACGCACAGTAAATATCGAACAAATTGAATTAGTTGGCGGCGAAAATTCTCCTTTTAGAATAAATGTTGATGGCGTTTCAGGTACAAATTTCGCGAACATTGAATTAGAAGGCAGAGATAGTCTTTTTGTTTTTGTTGAAGTAACACTCGAAGCAAATTCTCAATTAAACCCCATGGTAATTGAAGACCAGATAAGATTTAGGACAAATGGTATAGATCAATATGTACAATTGGTGGTATGGGGACAAGATGCTTATTTCCACTTTAAGGACACAAATGAAGGTGTTTGGCCAAATGACAAGCCTCATGTAATTTACGGTTATGCAGCAGTCGACTCCTCTAAAAATTTAATAATTCAGCCAGGAACAAACGTATTCCTACATAAAAATGCATTGTTATACGTATACAAAGGCTCCTTAGATATCCAAGGGACAAAAGACCAACCTGTTACTTTTCAAGGAGATAGACTTGAATTAGACTATGCTGATGTGCAAGGTCAATATTACGGCATCTATTTTCAAGAAGCTTTACCAAGTACAATTAATTATGCTATTATAAAAAATGGAACTTCAGGAATTCATTTATTTGATAACGACCCAGCTAATCCTAGCTACACACTTGATATTAAGAATACGAAAATATATAATTGTGCTCGCTATGGAATATTTATTTATTCTGGCGCTAAAGTAAAAGCTGAGAATTGTCTCATAAGTAAAAATGGCACACACGCACTCATTGTATTAGAAGGAGGAGATTTCAATTTCAATCATTGTACATTATTAGGATATGGTGGATTTGAAGATCAATCCGCTGCAGTTGGAATTTCTAACTATTATGTTGCGAATAATATAGCAAACGTTGGATCTATAAATGAAGGAACAATTACCAACAGTGTAATCTATGGAAATCTCGATCATGAATTAGCAATAGACACATTGTCCGATCCTGCAATTACGTTGAATTTTAATTTTACAAATAACTTAATTAGGTCAATCACTACATTCACTCAACCATTTTTCGTGAACAATCTTTGGAACACCTCGCCACAATTTAGAGATGAACCTGAGAATGACTTTAGATTTTGGTCTACCTCTCCTTTAAATGGAGCTGGATCAAATTCATTTCCGACATCGAATGGATTAGATATCGAGGAAACCACCAGAGATCTTCTTAATCCAGATATTGGTGCATACGAATATTAACAAACGAAAAAAGCCTTCAAACTAATTTGAAGGCTTTTTTTATAAACTATGACCTAATTATCTTGTAAATAACATTTCACGGAATTTAGGCAATCTCCACTCCTCGTCATCAATCAATAATTCTAATTTATCAACGTTATATCTAATTTCATCAAAGTAAACTTTGACTTCATCACAATATGCAATAGCCTTTGCCTCGTGACCTTCAATTAAATTTGCTTTTTTACGAGCTTCCAACATTGAATCACTCAAATCTTTCATTTTATTCATGTAAAGAGAGATTTTACTGATAATATCAATTTGAGCCTTTGAAGCAACTTTGCCTGCTTTGTCACCCAATACAGCTTGAAGTCCGCTTACATTTTTAATTAATTTATTTTGATATTCAACAGCTGCTGGCACGATGTAATTTTGAACCATGTCTGTTATAACACGTGCTTCAATTTGAATTTTATGAACGTAATTTTCAAATTCAATTTCTTGTCTTGCTTCTAGCTCTCTTGGAGAAAGCACATTCATATCATCAAAAAGCTGTTTTACTTTTTTATCAGACCAAACCTGCAAGGCTCTTGGAGTATCCTTTAAATTAGACAAACCTCTTTTTTCAGCTTCAGCAACCCAAGCATCTCCGTATCCATTTCCTTCAAATCTAATTTTCTTAGATTCTTTAATCAATTTTTGAAGTTCTTTTAAAATTGCCTCATCTTTTGCATCACCCTTCTTGATTCTTGCATCAACATCCTTCTTAAAGATTTTAAGTTGATTTGCCATGATTGTATTCAAAACAATCATTGCTGAAGAACAATTTGCTGAAGAACCTACAGCTCTAAATTCAAACTTATTACCAGTAAAGGCAAACGGTGAAGTTCTATTTCTATCTGTATTATCTAATAGAATTTGAGGAATTTTACCAATATTCAGTTTCAACTCCGTCTTATCTTCTGGCGTCATTTTACCAGCCTTTACATTCTTCTCAATACTATCTAACAATTGCGTTAATTGTGAACCAATAAATGCGGATATAATTGCAGGAGGAGCTTCATTTGCACCTAAACGGTGATCGTTACCTGCACCAGCAATAGCAGCTCTTAACAAATCAGCATTATCGTGAATCGCCTTAATTGTATTTACGAAGAATGTTAAAAATTGTAGGTTACTTTTTGGATTCTTCCCTGGTGCCAATAAATTAACTCCAGTATTTGTGCTTAACGACCAGTTATTATGTTTCCCTGAACCATTTACACCAGCGAAAGGTTTTTCATGCAATAACACTCTAAAATCGTGTTTTCTTGCAACCTTTTCTAGAATATCCATTAAAAGTAAATTATGGTCATTCGCTAGATTACATTCTTCAAAAATTGGAGCACATTCAAACTGATTCGGAGCAACTTCATTATGTCTTGTTGTAACAGGAATTCCCAATCGAATTGCTTCAACCTCAAATTCTCTCATGAAAGCAGTAACACGAGCTGTAATTGAGCCAAAATAATGATCATCTAATTGTTGTCCTTTCGCCGAAGCATGACCAAAAAGAGCTCTTCCTGTCATCATTAAATCAGGACGAGCATTAAACAACGCCTTATCTACAAGGAAATATTCTTGTTCCCAACCTAAAGTAGCTTGTGTTTTTGTTACATTTTTATCAAAATACTGACAAACATCAACAGCAGCTTCATTAACTGCATGTAAAGCTTTTAATAATGGCATTTTATAATCTAAAGCCTCTCCTGTATATGCAATAAAAATAGTAGGTATACAAAGTGTTTTATCGATAACAAATGCAGCAGAAGAAGGATCCCAAGCAGTATAACCTCTCGCTTCAAATG
>Ga0102814_10001557_pt1 | contig 16182 bp, 15 predicted proteins | sample ColrivemetaGS741_FD_79112 | JGI IMG/M metagenome (GOLD analysis project Ga0102814, IMG submission 79112) | Estuarine microbial communities from the Columbia River estuary - Flood tide ETM metaG S.741 | ecosystem: Environmental > Aquatic > Marine > Intertidal zone > Estuary | place: USA... | reverse complement strand
TGTGGCGGAATGCCGCAGAAAACATGCGGGAAGCGGGGCGCTGTGGCAAGTCGCCGGGTTGGCAGGTCGCTAAGACGTGAACAGCCGCTGTTGCGTCAGGGCAGAACGGTGATCGTGCCCGCAGCGAAGAACTCTGGTCCGTCGATGAACAGGTGGTCATGCGTTCCCACCAAGGAGAAAACGTAGGCTTGGGGCTCCTGCGGTGGTGCTAAAATATAGGCGTTCGAAATGGATGGCGATCGGTTTCACCCTTTAGCCTTTGGCCGTTCAGGGCGGGGATTGGGCAATCGAGGGTGCCGTGGACGTGACGGACGCTGTTAGTTTTGTGGCGGCTGACGTGGTGGTTCCCGATCAGAGCAGTGTGGACAGCAGCGCCTACCCGAACCCGCATAGAACACAGAACCGGGCTGCGACGAGAGGAAAATGCAATCAGCACCGTGTCATCATGCGTCGGTAAGGGGGGTGATCAACCCTATGCGAAACCTTGAAAAGGCCCCACGCCGGGGGCCTTTCTGGGCGCTGAGTAAGGCAGGCGGACCTTAGTCCAGATGCAGCTTGCTTGAGACAAGGCACAATTCGTCTTCGTGCCCCGTCACAAGGACATTCGTTTCCAGCACATTCGTAATTTCAACCCTGCGTAGCGGGTCGCGATTACTGGTCGAATTCGTCAACTCATAACACACCAAGTGATCCTCGGTTATCGGTGGGGTTTCCTCGAGTCCGACGGGATTGCACAGGCTCACCGGGTGCCCGATCACGGTGTGGGATTCGCCGAATTGATCCAGCAGGCCAATCTCCAAAAGCTCGAACTCGCGCTCATGGTCCATGAGATCATAGCACAACATGTCAAAAGCGCGATTTTGCACGGGCGGCGGCGGAGGCGGAGCCCCACAATTTTGCGACCCATCCGAGGCCACACCGACGATGCGCGCTGTTTGCGTTGTGCTCGGGGAGAGTTCAACGAATGTTATATACTGCATGTTTCCGAGTGGCGATATGAAGTGCAGTCCAAACCGATTTTCGCTTGAGGAATCCAATCGTCCGACGATCACCAAAGTGCCGTCAGACAGCGCATCAATATCCGCAGCGATATCCAACACAGTATTGAAGGGCCGGAAAATTCTTCCGGCGGTAAACCCAAGATTTGCAGGAAATCCCGCGAATGATCCGGCGCGATAAACCACGGTGTCGTTCAACTGAATTCCAGTTGCCGTATTGGCATCGTTGGCGCGGTCTATTCCATAGGTCGTGGCACCGCAGTTACCCATTCCGTCGAAATCGACATAGGTGCCAAGTTGTTGCTGCAGTTCAACGAGACTCGTAATCACACCCGAAGCACTGACACGCGCAACGGAATTCGACCGGTCATCCGTTGTTGTGATGGCATTTCGAAAGGCGATTACAAGGCTGTTGCCGTCGTTCGAAAGCCCTTCGACAGAACTGGTAAAAGAAACGGGGCTGCTGGTCCCGTTGGAGTTGTTGTTTTGTTGGACGATCACGGCCTGAGGGCCGGAGACGTCAATCTCGGTTAATGTCGGTATGTTGCTGCCCGGCAAGCTCAAAGCCCAAAGCGAGCCGTTGAAAAACGTGAGATCGGTTTGAGCAGAAAATACTGGGCTAAATGTTCCGCCGGGCGCAAATGTGAGGGTCGAGAGTGGGGTCCAGGATTGTGTGTCAAAGCGTAAAACCTCGGCGTTCGTTGGGTCGCCATTCGGTACGCGATCGATGGCGTATATAATGTCAGCAGTTGCCTGAGACGCGAAAAGCGAGATGCATACCGCATAAGAAGTATTGGAAAACATAATAACCTCCGCTTCGGATTTGGGGATTCCCTTAGAAAGGGTAATTATGCATTATGGATATTGTGTTTTGGAAGAAAAAAAAGATCATTCCAAAAAAATGCGGGCGCCCGGATCGGGCGCCCGCTGGATTTTTCTAATTTTGATACAAAGGCTTAGTCCATGGCCTTGAAGTTAAACTCACCACCCGTGCGGATGCCCGAGGGCCAGCGCGAAGTAATGGTTTTGGTGCGGGTGTAGAACCGGAACCCGTCGGGGCCGTGCTGGTTCAAATCGCCAAAGCCCGACTTCTTCCAGCCGCCAAAGGTGTGATAGGCCAGCGGCACGGGGATTGGCACGTTGATGCCGACCATGCCGATGTTGATCCGGCTCGCAAAGTCGCGCGCGGTGTCGCCATCGCGGGTAAAGATCGCGGTGCCATTGCCGTATTCGTGGTCCATCGCAAGGCCGAGCGCCTCTTCATAGGTCTCCGCGCGCACCATCGACAGGACCGGACCGAAGATCTCGGTGGTGTAGATGTCCATGTCTTTGGTGACTTTGTCGAACAGGTGTGGGCCGACGAAGAAGCCGTCCTCATAGCCTTGCAGATTGAAGTTGCGGCCATCGACGACCAGTTCCGCGCCCTGCGCCACACCGGTTTCCACCAGCCGCAGGATGTTGGCTTTGGCGGCAGCGGTGACAACCGGGCCGTAGTCCACATCGTTGCCCGAGGTATAGGGGCCGACCTTGAGGGCTTCGATTTTCGGAACCAGACGCTCGCGCAGAGCCTCGGCGGTGCCTTCGCCCACGGGAACCGCGACGGAGATCGCCATGCAGCGTTCGCCAGCGGCGCCGTAGCCAGCACCAACCAGCGCATCGGCGGCTTGATCCATGTCTGCGTCAGGCATGATGATCATGTGGTTTTTCGCACCACCAAAACACTGGGCGCGTTTGCCTTGCTGGGCGGCACGCTCGTAGATGTATTGCGCGATGGGGGTTGAGCCGACGAAGCCCACGGCCTGAATGATCTCGCTGTCCAGAATGCCATCGACGGATTCTTTGTCGCCGTTGATCACCTGCAAGATGCCATCGGGCAGGCCCGCTTCTTTGCACAATTCGGCGATCATCAGCGGCACCGAGGGGTCACGCTCACTGGGTTTCAGGATCATCGCGTTGCCCGAAGCCAGCGCCGGGCCCATTTTCCACAGCGGGATCATGGCAGGGAAGTTGAAGGGCGTGATGCCCGCGACAACACCCAACGGCTGGCGCATGGAATACATGTCGATACCGGGGCCAGCGCTGTCGGTGAAATCACCTTTCAGCATTTGCGGCGCGCCGATGCAGTATTCGATGACTTCCAAGCCACGCTGAATGTCGCCCTTGGCGTCAGGGAAGGTCTTGCCGTGCTCGCTTGAGAGCATCTCGGCCATCTTGTCCATGTCGCGGTTCAACAGGCCAACCAGTGCCATCATCACGCGGGCGCGGCGCTGCGGGTTGGTGTTGCCCCAAGCAACTTGCGCTTTGGCAGCCGAAGCAATCGCCGCGTTCAGTTCCGCCTTCGAGGCCAGTGCGACCTTGGCCTGCACTTCGCCCGTGGCGGGGTTGAACACGTCAGCGGTGCGGCCCGAAGTGCCTGCAACCATCTTGCCGTCGATCCAGTGACCAATTTCCCTCATCGTATCCTCCTCAGGAACTGCGTGATGCTGTTGCGCGCACAATAGCCTTGCATAAATGACCTGAACAGGGGCAGTTTCCCAAAAACTGTTTTGCAATTCTGCAAAGGGGGGTGGCATGGCCGATTGGGATGATTTGCGCGTGTTTCTGGCAGTGGCGCGGGGGGAAAGCCTCAGCCGGGCCGGGCGGGTGTTGAAACTGGACGCGGCGACCGTGGGGCGACGGATCGCGCGGTTCGAAGAGAATTTAGGCGCGCGCCTCTTCACCCGCTCACCGCAGGGCTATTTGCTGACCGATGAGGGCGGGCGGCTGGTCACCCACGCCCAAGCCGTCGAGACCGAAATGGAGCGCGCCCGCGATGCGCTATCAGGCTCGACCGAAGGGATCAGCGGACAAGTGCGGATTGGTGCGCCGGACGGGGCCGCGAATTACCTCTTGCCGCAGGTCGTGGCGCGGATCATGGCGGAGAACCCGGCGCTTGAGGTGCAAATCGTCGCCCTTCCGCGGGTGTTTTCCCTGACCCGGCGCGAGGCGGATATGGTGATCGCGGTGTCAAAACCCGAACAAGGCCGGGTGATCGCGCAGAAAATCACCGATTATCGGCTGCATTTGGCGGCCTCACAAAGCTATCTCGATGCGGCACCCCCGTTGCAGGCGTTGAGCGATCTCAAAGCCCACCGGGTCGTCGGCTATATCCCGGATATGATCTTTGACCGGGAATTGGATTACCTGTCGGACCTTGGCATTGATCATCCGCCGGTAGCGTCGAATTCGGTTTCGGTGCAGCTTAATTTGATCCGCCAAGGGGCCGGGGTGGGCGTGGTGCATGATTTCGCGCTGCCAGCCGTGCCCGAAGTGCGGCGCATTCTGACGAGTGATTTCTCACTAACCCGTGCGTTCCACCTGATCCGCCACGCCGATGATCGCCGCGTGCCGCGCATCGAACGATTTGCCGCTGCACTGGTCGCTGGGATGCGCGCCGAAGTGACGCGACTGGAGGCTTACATACAGAACTGAGGCCGGTCTGGGTTTTCCTCTGGCGGCGTACAATAAAATGAATCGACGATCAGTTGCATTCGGGGCTGCCACGACTCCACCGGGAATTGGTATAACCCTTTTAGCCCGACGGGAAACCGGACAGCGGATTGTAGAGTATAGAGATCATGCGACCCTGCGATCGCCATCGCCATCATGGCCTCTCCGTGTTGCGTGCCTGAAACCTCCGTGCAGGCGAGGAAAATCCCTCGGCTGGCGCGTGCGCCCCCGGGGATTGGGACGTTTTGTGGGATAGAGATCGGCGCATCACAGCCCCGTTCATAGAGACCTATCAGTTCCGCGATGCGACTTTCCAAGAGCACATTGATCGCGTCCTCAGATAGCGCGGCTGTGGCATCACGAGCGCCCATGACTGTGAACATCTGTGTCCAGTCCTCAAGGTTCTCGCCCTCGGGCACCCATTCCGACAAGAAAAGAAGGCGATCAGGATCCATCACTTGATAATCAGGCTCGGTGGCCAAATCTGCATAGGGATAGCGAAACGCGACAATTTGACTGAAGACCAGAATAGAAACATTGACCGCACTTACGGGCCTGCCATCTGGCAAAGACAGGCTTTGTGCGTTGGCTTGCGGCGGAAGCAGCAAAAGTAAGATCGCGAGCAATCGCATGAAACCAACTCCTTCCAATTGAAAACTGTCTTGACAACTATGGATGGCGCGTGTCCGCTTAGACAACAACAAAAACAGGAGATCCGCCATGCTCGTCAGCCAAATTCTCAAGAACAAAGCCGAAGGCGTGTTGACCGTGTCACCGGGAGCGACCTTACGCGAGGTTGTCGAGGTTTTGACAAACAAGCGGATCGGTGCCGTTGTCGTGTCGAAGGATGGCAAGGACATCAAAGGGATCATTTCCGAGCGTGATATCGTCCGGGAGTTGTGCCGTTCGGGTGCTGTGTGCTTGGACGAGAAGGTCGAGAAAGTCATGACCCGTGCCGTTTTGGGTTGCTCGCCAGCGGACAACACCGACACCGTGCTGGGCACGATGACCAGCAAGCGCTTCCGCCATATGCCGGTGATGGATGGCAACGAAATGGTTGGGTTTATCTCGATTGGGGACGTGGTTGCCGCGCGTCTGAGCGAATTGCAGATGGAAAAAGACGCTCTGACCGGGATGATTATGGGCAACTAAGCCTGCCGCCAGTGAAGGCGACCGCGCGAGCTTGTTTGCGCGAACACAAATCGCGCGCCGTTTCTGCACTTGCATCCCGGCGCGCAATATTGTTGCGTGGGCAGCGAAAGCGACCGCGGAGGAACACAACATGCGCATCGGCCTTTATCCGGGAACATTTGACCCGCTGACGCTGGGGCACATGGATATTATCGCGCGGGCTGCGATGCTGGTTGATCGGCTTGTAATTGGTGTTGCGATCAATCGCGATAAGGGGCCGTTATTCAACTTGGATGAACGTGTCGCCATGATTGAGGCGGAATGCGCCGGGTTGATCAAACGCACGGGAACGCAGATTGTTGTGCATCCCTTCGAGAACCTGTTGATCGATTGTGCCCGCGATGTGGGCGCGCAAACCATCATCCGTGGCCTGCGCGCCGTTGCGGATTTTGAGTATGAATTTCAGATGGTTGGCATGAACCGGGCCTTGGATAGCTCGATTGAGACGGTGTTCCTGATGGCCGATGCCCGGCGTCAGGCGATCGCGTCGAAACTGGTCAAGGAAATCGCGCGGCTCGGCGGCGATGTCACGAAATTCGTGCCGGACTTGGTGAATACGGCGCTGCGCGATAAGTTCGGCCCGGCGCTTAATCACGCGAAATAGAGCACTCGCCTAAAGCGCCTCAAGCGCCGATTTATCCAGCGCCACGCCGCGCTTTTCGGCGCTGTCGATCACCGCGTCGCGCATACTTTCGTCGTCGTGCAACAACTGCATGAACCGCGCCTCGTCGAGCGTTAGCAGGGTGCATTGGGTGATCGCGGTTGTGTGGCCACGACGGGCGTTGCGTCGCAGCAGCGCCAAATGCCCGAACATTTCGCCGCGTCCCAGACGGAATATCTGCCCGGCACGCACCTGCTCGACCGCACCCGAGGCGATGAACCACACTTTGCGTGGTATCTCGTCGCGTTTCAGCAAGACGCTGCCACGCTCGGCATAGACCGTGCGCATTTGCCCCACCAGCGCCGTGCGTTTCTTGGGGTCCATACCGGCGAAAAGCGGGAAGCCGGCGACAAGAACCTCGCGCTGAACCGCAAGATCCAAGGGCGGGCGTTGCGATAATTCCGCGCGGCGTATGTCGATCCCCGACGCCAGCGAGTGACGCAATTCGGGGCCGATCAATCCGTCGTCTACGAGGGCGGAGTATTCCAGTTCTTCTTGTGACAGAACCATTTGCCGGATCAAGCGGCGCTCAAGATCTTCGGCATATCCGGGGAATTGCAGCCGCAACCCTTCAAGCGCCTGATCAGCCTCGTCCATCCGACGTTCGAGCAAGTCGTGCAGCAGATCGCCAACGCGTTTGCCGTGAATCCGCCGGATGCGCGTGTCGATGAAGGCGTGCAAATCGCGCAGGATTGGCCCCAGAGACACCAGATGCTCGAATCGGTCCTCAGTGAGCCGTGCAAGCGATCCCGAAAGGCCCAAACGGTTGTGCAACACGCCCGACACGCGGTCCGAATATTTGGTGCTACGGGTTAATCGGGCTGTGTTCAGATACCCCAAGCGCCCGCCGCTGCGCGTGCCCTCGATCAGGCGGTCGGCGTCGGCGATCATCCGGTTGGCGAGGCGGGCCGGAAGCAATCCATCCTTGAACCCTTCCAGCACCAGATCGCGCTCGCGTCCGGCCAGCGCAACCAGCCCCAAGGTAATCCGGTCTCGATCCGCGATTTCGCTGCCTTCATCGGCCTCGGCAACCGCTTCGTCAACGCGGGCGGCGAAGCGTTTGGCCTCGTCGCGCACCGTGTCATGGGCGAGGCCAAAGTCGCGGGCCGTATCGGTGACGGTTTCGCGCACGGTTTGCAGCGCGACCGCCACAACCTGCGCCGAGAGGGCTTGATCGAGTTTCGACAGCCTGTCCAACCCCAGTTTCGAGATCACCAAGCGCAGCGTCGTACCCTGAATGATCAGTGTGAATAGCGTAAACCCGGTGGCGATGATACCAACCTGCCGCTTGATATCAGGCGGGATCCGTACGCTTTCGGTAATGGTCAGCGCCAGTGCCAAAGTTACCGCGCCCCGCAAACCGCCCCACAAGATCGCTGTGCGGTATCGCGGCTCGATTTTGGGCGACAGGTTCAGGCGCGCCATGAGCGGCAGCAAGCCAAACAAGATCGCGGCGCGCGCGGCCAAGGCTGCGGCCACTGTGACGCCGATCAACACAAGGTCAAACAGGCGCGCGTTGGCCAGCAAGCGCGGGATCAACAGGGCCGCGAGCACAAAGATCATCCCGCCAGCCCAATACGCCAAGAGATCCCACGTATCGCGTAGCTTGGCGCGGGCGGGTGGCGACAGTTTTCCGGGGGCGTGGAAATTCAGGGCCAGACCTGCGGCGACCACAGCCACCACGCCCGAGGCCCCCAGCAGCGTCTCCGCCAGCAAGAACACCAAATAGGGCAGGGCGACCGACATCGACATCTGACCCAGCGGGTGTTGTCCAAGTCGCGCCAAGGCCAACAACGCCAACCGCCCGACGATCCAGCCTGTAATGCCGCCGCCGAACACCAGCCACGGGAACTGGATGGCGACATTGGCCAGTCGCGGGTTGGGGATGCCATAAGCGACAAAGGCGAAGAACAGCCCGAACAGCGCGATAGCTGCGGCATCGTTCAACAGGCTCTCGCCCTCGACGATGCGCGCCAGGCGTTGCGGGGCTGGGGTGGCGCGAAAAATGCCCACAACGGCCGAGGGATCGGTCGTCGAGACAATCGCGCCAATCAACAGGCACGCCATGAGCGACAGGCCCGCCAAGGGGAACAGCGCCCATCCGACGGCCAGCGTACTGACCACCACGGCGACAACGGCCAGCAGCAGGATCGGCACCCAGTCATCCAGCATTCGGCGCAGATCAATCGACAGGGCGACTTGGAAAATCAGCGTTGGCAGGAAGACATAGAGGAACAGGTTGGCCCGGATCGGCAGGTCTTGGATGGCGGCCGCGGCGGCGGTGATGCCTTCGGGCAATGGCAAGGTGATCAGCGCCGTTGACAGCGCACCAATCACAATGCCGATCAGCGCCAAGATCACTGTCGCGGGCAAGCGCAATCGTGCAGCCAGCGGGTCTGACAGCCCGATGACAGCAAAGAGTGAAGCGATAATGGCGACGATAACAACAAGATCCATGTTGTTAAGATAAAAGGAAAACCCCCGAGGCGCGAGGCTCTCGGGGGTCACGTTTCGGAATTATTTCGCAATAGTTCGGTGATTAGCCGAGTTTTGCGATGACTGCCGCCGTATCGAGCATCCGGTTCGAGAATCCCCACTCGTTGTCATACCAAGCCAAGATGCGCACCATGTTGCCGTCCAGCACTTTGGTTTGATCCAAGGCCACAATCGACGAGCGCGGATCATGGTTGAAATCGATCGAGACGTTCTTTGCCGTGGTCACGCCCAAGACACCCTTGAGCGGGCCTTCGGAGGCTGCGATCAGGGCTGCGTTGACCTCTTCAACCGTGGTGGCGCGACCCGATACGAAGGTCAGGTCAACCGCCGAGACGTTTGGCGTTGGCACGCGAATGGCGACGCCGTCGAGTTTGCCATTCAATTCGGGCATCACCAGACCCACGGCCTTCGCCGCCCCGGTCGAGGTGGGGATCATGCTGAGGGCAGCAGCCCGCGCGCGATAGAGATCTTTGTGCAACGTATCCAGCGTCGGCTGGTCGCCGGTATAGCTGTGGATCGTGGTCATGAAGCCTTTGACGATGCCAACCGACTCGTTGAGGACTTTGGCGACCGGAGCCAGACAATTGGTTGTGCAGCTCGCGTTCGAGATGACTTTATCGGCGGCGGTCAGGCTTTGATGGTTCACGCCGTAAACAATCGTGCGATCTGCCCCCGACGACGGCGCCGAGACCAACACACGCGAAGCGCCGTTCGCCAAATGGATCTTGGCTTTTTCCGCGTCGTTAAAGACGCCCGTGCATTCCATGACAACGTCGATATCCGACCATGGCAGCTCTGCGGGGTTGCGAACGGCGGTGACGCGCATCCGTCCGCGACCGGCATCAATCCAATCCTCGCCCGAGGTGACCTCGGCGTTCAAGCGTCCATGAACACTGTCAAACCGAAGCAAATGGGCGTTCGTTTCAACCGGGCCCAGATCATTGATCGCGACAATCTCGAGGTCGGTGCGGTTTTGGTCCAGCAGGGCGCGCAAGACGAGGCGTCCGATGCGTCCGAAACCGTTGATGGCGATGGTGGTGGTCATGATAATGCTCCGTGCGAAAGGGTCCTTGGCGGAGTTGGACCCGTCAATTTGCGCTGTGAGCGCTAACATAATGCGTGCAGCACGTCAATCGCAGCGCGCATTCTTGCGACACTGCGCAACGCAGAGAAATGGCAGAAACCCAGAACATTGCTGCTCTGGGTTTCAATAGGTCTTAGAACGGGTCTGTGGTCAATGCGTTAGATCAAGCGGCCCATAGCCCCTGCAACATCAGCCATGCGCGACGAGAAGCCCCATTCATTGTCATACCACGCCAGCACCCGCACCAAACGCGTGCCGGTGACCTTGGTCTGGTCCGGTGCGAAGATCGACGAATAGGAGGTGTGGTTGAAGTCGATGGAAACCTTGGGTTCCGGGTCATAGGACAAGACAGCGCCCATCGAACCGGCTGCGGCCTCGGCCATGATGTCGTTCACATCTTTCACCGTCACGTCTTTGCCGGCGATAAAGGTCAGATCGACCGCCGAGACATTCGGCGTCGGAACCCGAATGGCGGTGCCATCCAGTTTCCCAGCCAGTTCTGGCAGCACGTCGCCAAGCGCCTTGGCGGCCCCGGTCGAGGTGGGGATCATCGCCATTGCGGCGGCGCGTGCCCGGTAAAGGTCAGCATGGCGGCGGTCCAGCGTCGGCTGGTCGCCCGTATAGCTGTGGATCGTGGTCATAATGCCCGATTCAATGCCAATCGCGTCGTTCAGGACTTTGGCCAGCGGCGCAAGGCAGTTCGTCGTGCAAGACCCGTTCGACACAACCAGATGATTGGATGTCAGGCTGCGGTGGTTCACGCCATAGACGATGGTCTTGTCGGCGTTCGTTGCAGGGGCCGAAACCAGCACGCGCTTGGCGCCACGGCCTAGGTGAACGGCGGCTTTGTCACGGTCGTTAAACTTGCCGGTACATTCCAGTACCACGTCAATGCCGTCCCAGTCCAATTCCTGCGGATCATAGGTCGACATCACCCGGATCGGCCCGCGACCCAGATCCAGCGTATTGCCCTGAACCCGGATCTGTCCCGGAAACCGGCCATGAACGCTGTCGTATTTCAGCAAATGCGCGTTGGTTTCAATCGGCCCCGTCGCGTTGATCGCGACCACTTCGACGTCATTACGCGCGCTTTCGGCGATATGGGCAAGGGTGCAGCGACCGATGCGCCCGAAACCGTTAATGGCAAGTCTGATGGTCATATGTCCAGCCTCCAAGAGGTAAGGTTCCGATTTGACAACGGCTGGCGTGCGATGCTGGGCTCGCCGGACGCGATTTCTTAAGTCTATACAGGTCCAAACATGGCAGAGAAAGGGCGAGAATTGAGATTTCGCAAGACGTTAGCGGTAAAGATTGGCCATAAGGCACTGTTTGCGTTAACGATTTGGCGGTGCTTGCGCACGATCCGGTCCTCCTTGAGCATAGGTCCAGATGAATCGCGCCATTGCATCGGCTTGGGCACTCTCCTATGACGTGCGCATCGAACAGCGCGGACAGACGTATATGATGACTCAGGCAGCAATCGCGGTCTATCTGATCGCCTTGAATTCGGCGGCGTTCTGGCTGTTCGTGCATGATAAGCGTGCGGCAATTGCGGGTCACCGTCGTATCCCCGAGGACCGCTTGTTGGCTGTGGCGTTTTTGGGCGGCTCGATTGGCTGCAAATTGGGTCAGATGATCATCCGCCACAAAATCCGCAAAGAGCCGTTTCGTCAGCAGTTGAACGGCATCCTTGCGGTGCAATTGGTGGCGATGGCGGCGGCGTTTGCACTAAGCATGTTGCAAACGCCCCCCGCACAAGCCTTCGTGCATTGATCGCGATTACAACGCGTCTGCGAGGGCTTGCGTGAACTGGTGAATATGGGCCTCGGTCGTGGACCACGAGGCGACGAACCGCGCTTGCAGCAATTCATCATCCGGCCCGTCGCCGTGATCACCCGGCCAGTCATAATAGACCGCCCCCGCCGCGTGCAGGGCTTTGTGCGCCGCGCGGGGGAATTCTGCGAACAGGATATTGCCGCCACGTGGATGGATCAGCGTAGCACCTGCGCCCATGAGACCTTGTTCCAGCCGCGCGGCGCTGGCATTGGCGCGCGCCGCGAGATCCAGCCACAATCCATCGGTCAAATAGGCGTCCATCTGCGCTGAGAGATAGCGGTGTTTGGAGTATAGATGTCCACCACGCTTGCGCCGCAACTCGAATTCCCAGGCTTTGGCTGGGTCAAAGAAGACCACCGCCTCGACCCCTAGCAATCCGTTTTTCGTGCCGCCAAAGCTGAGCACATCGACACCCGCGCGCCACGTCATATCCGCCGCCGAGCATCCCTCGGCCACCAGCGCATTCGCGAACCGCGCGCCATCCATATGCACCGGCAGACCCTGCGCCTTGGCAATCGCCGCCAGCCGCGTGACCTGCGCCACGGAGTAACGCGCGCCGCGTTCGGTGATATTGGTCAGGCTCAGCATACCGGGTTGCGCATGATGCACAGCGCGGGACGCCGCGTTGAGGCGCGCCTCGAAGGCGTCGGCGTCGATGATCCCGTCGGGGCCGTCCAACAGCGTCAATTTCATGCCCCCGGCATAAAACTCAGGCGCGTTGCACTCATCCTCTTCGATATGCGCGACGCGGTGGCAATACACGGTGCTCCATGGTTGCACATAGCTGGCGATGGCCAACGAGTTCGCGGCGGTGCCGGTGGCGACAAGATAGACGGCGGCGTCGGGGGCCTCGAACACGTCGCGGATACGGGTGCGCACGCTCTCCATGAGCGTATCCGCGCCATATCCCGGCGAGAACCCATCATTGGCACGCAGGATCGCCTGCAGGATTTCGGCTGGCGCGCCAGAGGTGTTGTCAGAGGCGAAAAACATCAGATTTCCTCATCGATAATGTGATCTTCCCAGTCATCTTGCGGGATATCGAATTCCCCCAAGGTGCGGTTTTGCATGGATATTCCGGCAGTGTGCACTGAGTTCGGATCGCCTGAAATCAGCGGGTGCCAGTCGGCCAATCCGCGCCCCTCGTTCAGCCGTCGATAGGCGCAGCTTTTGGGCATCCAATAGGCCGTGGTCTCGATGGTGTCCGGCGTCAGCACGACGCATTCGGGCACAATCGTCTTGCGGATTTCATAATTTGAGCACTGACAGGTTTTGTCATCCAGCAAACGGCAGGCGATGTTGGTGAAGTACACGTCGCCCGTGTCCGCATCTTCCAACTTGTTCAGGCAGCATTTGCCACAGCCATCGCAAAGCGCCTCCCATTCCTGAGGGGTCATCTTGTCGAGCGGGATTGATTCCCAAAATTTCTTGCGCAATTTCATCGGCGCACGTTCGGGGATTTTGGCCCGAAAGGGAAGGGGGGCAAAGTGGGGTCTCGGCGTTCAAGTGTGCTTGAATTGGCGGTTTGAGTGTCGGCGCTTAAGCCTTTGCCAAGATCGCCCGCGCTTGCGCGCTATCAGCGTCCATCTGCGCGATCAAAGCGGGCAACCCATCGAATTTCGCTTCGGGCCGTAGATACTCAACCAGTCCGACCGACAGATGCGCATCATAAAGATCGGCTTTGAAATCAAAGAGATGGACCTCGAAATTTGGGGTATTCGTGCCAAACATGGGCCGCACACCCAGCGAGGCCACGCCATCATACACGCCCTTGTGGTCGCCGCTGCGAACCTCGATCTTGACCGCATAGACGCCCATCTTCGGCAGATGCAGGCCATCCACGCGCATATTCGCCGTAGGATAACCCAGTTCCCGCCCGCGTTTTTCGCCATGCACGACGATGCCGTCGATGCGGTGCCGGTGGCCCAGCATGTCGGCTGCGTCTTGCGGGCGTCCTTCGGTGAGGGCCGTGCGGATCGCAGTTGACGAATAGACCCCGTCGGTTTTGCCGATCAGGTCGACGATGGTCACTTCGAACCCCATTGTCGCGCCGAAGTCCTTGAGCATCAAAGCGTTGCCCGCGCGTTTCTGGCCAAAGCAGAAATCTGACCCCACCACGACATGGCTGATGCCAAGCCCTTTGCTGAGGATATCGGACGCGAAGGCCTCAGGCGGCAGGCTTGAGAGATTGCGCGTGAAGGGCAGCTCAAACAGCACATCGACGCCGAGCCGTTCTAAACGGTTGCGGCGGCCCTCGGCGTTCATCAGGCGAAATGCGGGGCCATCGGCGTTGAACACTTGGCGCGGGTGGGGTTCGAACGTGATGATGCCTAGCGGTGTATCTGGCCGACGCGCGGCGTCGATCACAGCTTGGTGGCCCCGGTGCACGCCATCGAAATTACCCATTGCGACAGAGGCCCCGCGAAGGGCCTCATCCGTCAGGGTCCAGGTGGTAATCGTCTGCATCCTGCTCCGCGCCCCCGCTTAGGGAGCGGGTCAGTCGAACTTGCGGCTCGGCGCAAGAACCAGCGCGTCACCCTTCAGAACGGTGGTATTGCCCACCGTGCAGCGACAATCAAGTCCAACCCGGCGCTTTGCATAGTCGATTTCGCGCACAGTGACTTCGGCCAGAACCGTGTCACCGGGGCGAACCGGGGCGAGAAACTTCAGGTTTTGACCCATATAGATCGTGCCGTGGCCCGGCAATTGCTCGCCGATCACCGCAGAAATCAGCCCGGCGGTCAGCATGCCATGGGCAATGCGCCCCTCGAAAATCGTGTCTTGGGCATAGTCGTCGTCCAGATGCACAGGGTTGTGATCGGTCGAGACTTCGGCAAACAATTCGATATCGCGGTCGGTGATTTCTTTGCGCACAAACCGGCTCATGCCGATTTCCAGATCTTCAATGCAGATCGTACCACGGGGCAGATTATCAGCGGGGCGGCTATCAAGCATGGCGGGTTTTCCGGTTTTGTTACCCATGATGGCGGGGTTTCTTCCTGTTTACTGCGGTGCAGCATAGCAAGTGCGGGCGCCGTGTGCAAGGTGGTCGCGCAAGATAGATGCATATTGACGCCAGTTGTCGCAATTATATTACGCTGCCAATTTTGGACCTTGCCGCGATACGGCGGTTTTTCGCGCCTTTTGCCCGGTATCGACCGGTCTGCGACACGGAATCCGCTTTTCCAAAACGCCGCAGCGCAGTAAAGGAGGCGTAGTGAACATTCAGGCAAACGACGGGGGGCTTGCATGAAAGCGGCTGTCATCACCTTTCCAGGGTCCAATTGCGACCGCGATCTGGCTGTCGCCTTCGAGGCGGCGGGCGCCGAGGTTGTGCGCGTCTGGCATAAGGACGCGACCTTGCCCGAGGGCACGGATATCGTCGGCATTCCCGGTGGGTTTTCGTTCGGCGACTACCTGCGCTGCGGGGCGATTGCCGCGCGCTCGCCCATCGCCAAGGCCATCACCGCGCATGCTGAGCGTGGCGGTTACGTTTTGGGCATCTGTAACGGGTTTCAGGTTCTGGTCGAAACCGGGCTGCTGCCGGGTGCCTTGATGCGCAACGCCGGGCTGAAATTCGTGTGCAAACCCAGCAAATTGATCGTTTCGACCAGCGATAGCGCGTTTACCAGCGACTATACCGCAGGCGCTGAGATCACCGTGCCGATCGCGCATCATGACGGCAATTATCAAGCCGATGATGAGACATTGGGTCTGTTGCAGGGCGAGGACCGGGTGGCCTTTCGCTATGCTGAAAACCCGAACGGATCGCGCGGCGACATCGCAGGCATTCTGTCGCACAATCGGCGGGTGCTCGGCATGATGCCGCACCCAGAGCGTGCGATCACCATGGAGCACGGCGGCACCGATGGAGTGGCGCTGTTTTCCGGGCTGATGGGCGCTTTGGCGCTTACGTGATCGCATGAGCGCCTGCATCGGCTTGAGCGCCCGGTCACGGGGGCTTAAGTTGCGCCTATGACTGGAGATCCATCCTTTTCCGCGCCGCAGACGCTTTCGTCTGGCATGCCTCCATGGGGCAAAGCCGTCGTTGCGTTGTTGGTGGTCATGGCGGCGGTGGTGGTCTGGATCCTCGATGATTGGCTCAGCGAAAGCTTCACTCTCGACACCCGCAACCGCGCCGAATTGCGGCTGGTTCTCTACGCCGGAAACATCGAAGGCGAATTGCAGCGCACACAGGTGATGCCGATCTTGCTCTCGCGTGACCCGGCGTTACGCGACGCCCTGCAAAACGGCAATTACACCACGATTTCGCAACTGCTGATCAGTTTGCAGGCCGAGGTCGGCGCCGCTTCGATTGAGTTGCTGGATACCTCGGGGCGCGTGGTTGCCGCCACGGACCGCAATCGTTTGGGCGTCGCGCGCGGCACGGATACCCTGTTCGTCGATGGCCGCCGTGCGGTTGATAC
>Ga0102814_10001554_pt1 | contig 16188 bp, 15 predicted proteins | sample ColrivemetaGS741_FD_79112 | JGI IMG/M metagenome (GOLD analysis project Ga0102814, IMG submission 79112) | Estuarine microbial communities from the Columbia River estuary - Flood tide ETM metaG S.741 | ecosystem: Environmental > Aquatic > Marine > Intertidal zone > Estuary | place: USA... | reverse complement strand
TCATCGCGCTGCCCTTCTTCGGTATCGTCTCGGAAATTTTCCCTGCCTTTAGCCGCAAACCAGTCTTTGGCTACAAGACCCTGGTCTACGCCACGATTGCGATTGCTGCCCTGTCGATGACGGTGTGGGCCCACCACATGTATGTCACGGGTTCCGTGCTGTTGCCCTTCTTTGCTCTGATGACCATGCTGATTGCGGTGCCCACCGGGGTGAAGATTTTCAACTGGATCGGCACAATGTGGCGCGGCTCGGTCACGTTTGAAACCCCCATGGTGTTTGCCCTGGGCTTCTTGATTTCGTTCGTCTTTGGTGGTCTTACCGGGGTAATCCTGGCGTCTCCACCCCTGGATTTCCACGTCTCTGATTCCTATTTCGTGGTTGCTCACTTCCACTACGTGGTCTTTGGAACCGTGGTGTTTGCGATGTTCGCTGGCTTCTATTTCTGGTGGCCTAAATTCACCGGCAAGATGCTCAACGAATCTCTGGGACACGTGCACTTCTGGACGCTCTTCGTGGGCTTCCACATGACCTTCCTGATCCAGCACTGGCTCGGTGTGATGGGCATGCCCCGTCGTTATGCCACCTACTTGCCTGAAGATGGCTTCACCTGGATGAACCAGCTTTCGACCGTGGGCTCCATATTGTTGGCGCTGTCGATGATTCCGTTCTTGCTCAACGTGTACCTCACGGCTCGCAATGGCCAGAAGGTCACCGTCAATGACCCCTGGGGTTATGGCCGGTCCTTGGAATGGGCTACAAGCTGTCCTCCTCCTCGCCACAACTTCACCTCGATTCCTCGGATTCGCTCAGAATCCCCAGCATTTGATCTCAACCACCCTGAAATCGAAATGCCCCTTGCTGTGGGGTCGTCAGGGAAATCGACGAGTAGGTCGAAGGGCTAGAGCATGAAGACAAACATCGTTGTTCTCTCCATCCTGGCGATCTACTTTGGCCTGCTAGCCACGGTCTACACGGTGTGGTCGCTTATTGCTGACGGCGCAATCGAGTGGACGGGAAGCCTGGCGATTGCCTTGAGTGGCGTGCTCTCCTTGTTGATTGCGTTCTTCCTCCAGATTCAGTTCAAGAACCAGGGCGGTGAGCTGCCCGAGGACCGGTTAGAGGCCAACATTGATGATGGCGACGCCGAGCTAGGTTTCTTTAGCCCCTGGAGTTGGTGGCCGGTGACCCTTGCTGCCGGTGCTGCCATTGCGTTTGCAGGACTCGCTGTGGGTTTCTGGGTGGCCCTTTACGGCCTTCCCCTGGTCCTGATCGGACTCGTAGGGTGGAGTTATGAGTACTACCGAGGATATTTTGCCCGCTAACGAGCCTGTCGTTCGGATAGCGTTGCCCGAGGACGGAGCGCGGGTCTTAGAGCTGGTGGGCAAACTCGGCCATGCTGTGGCACCCGATCCCCAAGCTTTTCAGGATAGTTTTACCCAGGCTCTGGCTGATAGCCCCCGTACTATTGTTCACGTAGCAGAGGTAGCGGGCGAGGTCGTGGGATACGCACTGACCACCATCAATACCTTGTTTTATACCAATGGCCCCTCAGCTCAGCTGCAGGAAATTGTGGTCGATGATGCTCGACAGACCTCTGGTGTGGGAACCGCTCTGGTTCGCGCTGTAGAGGCCGCCTGCGAAGCAAGCGGTGTTACCCAACTCACAGTCGCCTCTCGGCGTGCTGGCGGTTTTTATGACCGCTTGGGCTACACCCAGCAGGCCGAGTACATGCGCCGCTTGTTCTAATTACGGCGCACGCCTCGAGCAACAGCCTTAGTGCTTGGCTTCGTCCAGTTCCTTTTGGCCCACGGGCATCACGCGGTCTTCGAAGAACCAGCGAGAGAACCCTGAGCGGATTCTTGTTCCCACCGTGATGCGACCCTGGTCGTTGGGGCGAACAGTCAGCGGCTTGTAGTCGTTGTAATCCAACAATCTCCAGCGTTCACTGTCTTCGAGCTGCTCGTGCACCTCGATGTACTCGCCACCGGGTAGGCGCACAATGCGTCCACTCTCATAGCCGTGCAGGGCGATTTCTCGATCCTTGCGCTGCAGTGCCAAACAGGTCCGCTTAGTAATCACGAAAGCTAAGACAGGAGCGAGGAAGAACAACACCTGCAACGAGGTGATGACACCCTCGATGGTGAGCTTGAAGTGGGTAGCGATGAGGTCTGAGCTCGCTGCTGCCCACAACACGGCATAGAACGTCACACCAGCGGCGCCAATGGCCGTTCTGGTAGGAGCATTTCGGGGACGGTCTGCGATGTGGTGTTCCCGCTTATCTCCGGTGACCCAGGCCTCAAAGAAGGGGTAGAGGGCAACCAGGACGATAAACAAGCCCAGCACGATCGTGGGGGCCAAAATATTCATCGACCAGGTGTGACCCAGGAGGACAAACTCCCAGCCTGGTGGAACAAGCCTCAGGGCTCCATCGGCAAAACCGATGTACCAGTCCGGCTGCGTTCCTGCCGACACGGGGGAGGGGTCATAGGGTCCGTAGTTCCAAATCGGGTTGATCGTGAACATGGACGCAATCAACATGATCGTCCCAAAGACCAGGAAGAAGAATCCACCGGCTTTTGCGGCAAACACGGGCAACACGGGGGAGCCCACCACGTTGTCGTTGGTGCGACCAGGTCCTGCGAACTGGGTGTGCTTGTTGACCACCAACAGAACCATGTGGATCGCCAAGGTGGCAATCAAAATAGCGGGAAGAAGCATGATGTGCAGAACGTAGAGTCTGGGGATCACGTCCACGCCGGGGAACTCTTCACCGAAGAACAGATACGACATCCACACGCCGATGACGGGGAAGGCCTTGATCATGCCATCGATAATGCGCAAACCGTTTCCTGAGAGCAGGTCATCGGGGAGGCTGTAGCCGGTAAAGCCCTCCGCCATCGCCAAGATAAACAAGACGAAACCAATGATCCAGTTGAGTTCACGAGGCTTGCGGAAAGCACCAGTGAAGAAGACTCGGAGCATGTGCAGACCAATAGACGCCACAAACAACAGCGCGGCCCAGTGGTGCACCTGGCGCATCAAGAGACCACCACGGATATCAAAGGACAGGTCCAAAGACGTGTGATACGCCACGGACATTTCAATGCCCTTGAGCGGAAGGTAGGAACCCTCGTATTCCACCTCGGTCATCGAGGGGTCGAAGAAGAAGGTCAGGAAGGTTCCACTGATCAAAATAACGATGAAGCTATAGAGGGCGACCTCACCCAGCATGAAAGACCAGTGGTCGGGGAAGATTTTGCGCCCCAGGGTTTTCATGGCCGTCGACGCGCTGGTGCGCTCATCGAGGTAGTTAGCGGCCGCGCCGGTAAACCGCATGCCGGGGCCTACATCTGACTTGGCTTGGTTGTTGAGGGTAGTACTCACAGTTCACGCTCCCAGAAGCTTGGACCCACCGGTTCGGTGAAGTCGCTTTGTGCTACTAAATATCCTTGCGCATCAACGGTGATAGGAAGCTGTGGAAGGGGACGGGCTGCCGGACCAAAGATGACCTCACAGTGGTTCGACACGTCAAACTCGGACTGGTGGCAGGGGCACAGAAGGTGGTGTGTCTGCTGCTCATACAACGCCACAGGACAGCCCACGTGGGTGCAGATTTTGGAATAGGCCACAATGCCCTGGTAGGACCACGAAGCGCGCTCAGGCTTCTCCACGAGGTCTTCCACTGGCAAGCGCATCAACAGCACTGCTGCTTTGGCTTTCTCTTCGAGGCGGTGGTGCTCCAATTCAGCAAGTCCTTCGGGAATGACCTGAAAAGCCGAGCCAATAGTGACCTCAGACGCCTTGATGGGCACGCCACTGGGATCTTTGGTGAGTCGAACACCCTTGGCCCACATGGTCTCTTTCATCTTCGCAATGGGGTCTGCCGCGGGAGCTAGGTCCCTAAACAGCGCCACAGCGGGAATCGGGGTGGCGACTAGGGCGCCGATGAGGGTGTTGCGCACCAGGGAGCGACGAGTGAATCCCGACTCCTTGTTCGCCTGAGTGAACATTTCCACTGCCGTTTGGCGGGTTTCTTCAGAGCCTCTGGTGGGGTGACGTTCTTCGACCAGTTCGTGGCCATGCATCAACGATTTGGCCCAGTGCACGGCTCCGATACCCACGCCGAGCAATCCGATAGCGGCACCCAAGCCGACGAACATGTTGTTGGCCCGAACCGAGGCCATATCGCCGGGAATAATCGGGAAAATGACATAGGACACGGCGGCGATGACGCTACCGATGATCGATAACGAGAAGAACAGGGCGATACGACGTTCGGCCTTTTTCTCTTCCTTGGGGTCGAGGTCGGTGACGCGAACGTGCTCACCGGGCAAACCAGGGTTGGCAACCGTGTCGGAGGACACTATTGCAGTGCCCGGGCTTGGTTCTGGTGCAGGCATAGCAGAGGTGATGTCGTTACCCGGTGGCTTCGTGGCCATAGCTCCCGTGATTCCTTTCGTTGGTAAAAAAACTAGTTAGAGCGGGCGGTCAGCCAGATGGCCACCGCAATCAGGCCACCCAGCCCGATCAGCCACACAAAGAGGCCTTCGGAGACTGGGCCGAGAGATCCCAGAGTGAAGCCGCCCACGGAGGGGGTTTCGTCGAGATACTTCAAGTAGGTGATCACGTCGTTCTTTTGTTCAGGCGTGAGATTCATGTCGTTGAATACGGGCATGTTCTGGGGCCCGGTGACCATAGCGCCATAGATGTGAACGGGGTCCAGGTCGCGCAGGTGAGGCGCATACTTTCCCTCGGTAAGGGCACCGCCGGCACCGGCGACGTTGTGGCACATGGCGCAGTTCACTCTAAAGAGTGCTCCACCTTCTGCCGCGTCGCCATCACCCGCGTAGTGCTCGGGATTGGGCATGCCAGGACCAGGAGCTAGAGAGGCCACAAAGGCCGCTAGAGCATCAATTTGAGCCTGAGTGAACTGGACAGGCTTGGCTTCCGCTTGAGGCCCCGAAGCTGCCATGGGCATCCGACCGGTGCCGACTTGGAAGTCGACCGCGAGTGCTCCCACACCAATCAAACTGGGGCCAGCCTCGCGACCCTCGGCGTTGAGACCGTGGCAGCTCGCGCAGTTAGCGAGAAAGAGTTTTTCACCCTCGTCGATCAAGCTCGCCTGAGACACCGGGGGAGTCTCAGCCATGGCGATCCCCGCCGACGTGGCGGCATAGGCGCCCCCGGTGACGAACAATCCAATGACCAGCAATAAAGCGCCCATCAGAGGGTGCCGGCGACCGGTGCGACGAGGAACTCGGGTGTTGGTCATGGTTCGCTTTCTTGTGTGCTGGGGGTTACTTCAAGACGTAGATGACGAGGAAGAGGCCAATCCAGACCACGTCAACAAAGTGCCAGTAATAGGACACCACAATCGCGCTGGTAGCTTCCTTATGAGTGAAGGTTTTCACGGCATATGCTCGGCCAATTACCAGCAAAAACGCAATTAAACCGCCGGTCGCGTGGAGTCCGTGGAACCCGGTGGTGAGATAAAACGCAGAGCCATAGGCGTCGGAGCTCAGCGAGACACCTTCGGATACCAAGAGGGCATATTCGTATACCTGCCCCGCCACGAAGATGGCTCCCATGACGTAGGTGAGGAAGAACCATTCCACCATTCCCCATTGGGTTGGTTTCCAGCCGGTGGCCCGGGCTTGGAGGCGCTCAGCGGCAAACACACCAAACTGGGCTGTCACACTCGAGAGGACCAGGATGGTCGTGTTAATCGCCGCGAAGGGGATATTCAACATCTCAGTGTTGTATTCCCAAATATCGGGCGAGGTGGAGCGCAGCGTGAAGTAAATCGCAAAAAGACCGGCGAAAAACATCACCTCGCTTCCCAACCACACAATGGTGCCCACGGCGACGACGTTAGGTCGGTTCACGGTGGGCGCTGAAAAGCTGGGGCTGATAGATGCGCTACTCACCTCTCTATTATGCCTGATTCCACCCTGGGCCAATGCTCCACGACATGCCCCCACAGGAGATTGTGAGCCGCCAGATACCATTGCTCCCATGAGCACAGATTTCTCTTGGCCAGAAACATTGAATCAACTCTTGGAGCCACGCGATCTTTCCGTTGCCCAAGCCACCGCAGCCATGCAAGAGGTGATGGCGGGGGAGACCACTGACTCGCAACTGGCGGCGTTCCTGGTGGCACTGCGGGCTAAACCCGAAACAGTGGATGAAATTGTGGGTTTCCGGGATGCGATTTTGCGCAATGCGGTAGCTCTGCCGATCGATCCGAAGGTGCTCGACATTGTGGGCACAGGGGGAGACCCTTATGGAGCAGTAGTCAATGTCTCGTCTATCGCGTCCATTGTGGCGGCGGCGGCCGGGGTTCCGGTGGTCAAACACGGTAATCGCGCAGCTAGTTCTGCCTCGGGTGCCAGTGACGTGTTGCAGGCCTTAGGAGTCAATCTTGATTTAGAACCCTCTGATGTCGCACGTGTCTTCCACCAGGTAGGGATCACCTTTGTCTTCGCTGCCAAATTCCACCCAGGCTTCAAACATGCCGTGACGGCCCGCAAAGATATCGGCATTCCCACGGTGTTCAATATTTTGGGGCCACTGTGTAACCCAGCGAGGCCAGAGGCCAGTGCTGTCGGGGTCAGCATGCTCTCTCGAGCCCCTCAAGTAGCGGGTGTGTTTCGGACACGGGGTGCAAGCGCACTGGTCTATCGAGGCGATGACGGAATCGACAAGCTCACCACGACAGGACACTCTCACGTCTGGGAAGTCAATAAAGGTAACGTCCTAGAGCACGACATCAACTCTGAGGAACTTGGTTTCCCCAAAGCCCGCCCTGAGGATCTCTTGGGTGAAAGCCCCGAGCACAACGCCCGTCTCGCGCAGGCCGTCTTGCGCGGTGAGCCAGGCCGGGTGCGAGACATCGTGGTTCTCAACGCCGCGGCAGGTTTGGCAGCATTTGCATTAGCCGACGATCCTCACCAGGTGGAACGAAACCTGCTGGAGCGACTGAGCGAAAAAGTTTCTCTCGCTGAATCTGTGATTGATTCAGGCGCCGCCTTAGAGAAACTTGAGGAATGGGCGCAGGCCACCCACTCGAGATAGGGGATGGCGCCAACGCGCTATCCACCGACCTGAGATTGCTAAACTGACATAATATAGATTATCGGATACCGTAGTTATTTACTGAGGGATCGAATCAGCTCAGGTAGGTGCGCTGGTTCATAGGGCTCCTGGGATGTTTCTAATTGCTCCGCGCTAAACCATCGCCAATCAGTTACGTCGACATGTTCTTCGGGCGTCCAAAAGGTGCTGACGGGTTCAAATCGTTGCGTTCGAACATGGAAATATTCTGCGTGACCTTGATTGTGGTCGGCTTGATCAAAGGTCACCTCAAAGTCATACGTCCACACCGGCTGGCCCACATCGTCCACCTGATAGCCGGTTTCTTCAAAGAGCTCCCGCCGGGCGGCATCGTCATGGCTTTCTCCCTGATCAACGCCACCACCAGGCGTAATCCAGCGGGTAAACCCCGAGGAATCTGGTGCTGCGGTGAGAAAAAGCAGCACACAGCCCTGAGGGTCCATGACCACCAAGCGGCTGGTGAGCCGTAATCGGTTTTGGGGTGCCATCACGGCTTTATTCTGGCCTAGGCAGGCTCAATAACCTCTGAATTACTCTGAAACAGGTGGTGTTGAGCTTGCGAGGAAGCTCGAAATGTCTCCCACGAGGCGTGTGTGATCCGCAGGAATGTCTTCCACTGCAGCCAAAGCGACCTCGGCGGCGAACTCTTCGACGTTATAGAGCTTGCCTACTTGCTCTTTGCGCTGGTCCAAGACCCCTGGATTCGCCCTATTGAGTAGCGTTGCGGTCACGGTGCCTTCGATCATGTCTCCGGAGACCACAACGAATTCGACCCCCACAGAACTCATGTGGTCAATCATCGCGCGAAGGGCATCTTCGCCGGCGCGCTTGGACAAGGCAACGGGGACGTATTCGGCCATGGTGTCGGCTTCTCGGATGAAATGCGCTTGGTGAGAGGTGACGAACACCACGCGGGAGCCGGGTTCCATCAGCGGGAGCGCCGAGGTGAGAAGCCCCACCTGAGCATCGCGATTGAGTTTCATCGCGTAGTCCTCGCCCATGTCGGCCTCCATTCCGCCCGAAGCGTTGAGAATCAGAAGATCGAGCCCACCGAGTTGTTCTTTGATAGTGCTGATCATGCGCGAGACGCTAACCGGGTCCGTGAGGTCTGCTCCCACCGCACTGGCGGAACCACCGGCAGCCATGATCTCGTCCACTAGTTTGAGGGCGCGCGATTCCTTATTGCGATAGTTGATAACCACGCTGGCGCCGGCCTGAGCCAGATAGCCCGCGGTAGCGGCGCCAATTCCTCGTGAAGATCCGGTAATGAGGGCTCTAGCGCCAGTAAGTTGGCCAGGCTTAAGGGGATTAGTCATCAGGCGAGTGTAGCGAAACCCCAGGCATTTCCTGCCTATACTGGCCGATATCGACGAAATTGAGGGGAAAACTCCGTGGCTTTCCTAGAGGGTTCTCCCCCACGCGTTATTGCTCATCGGGGTCTCGCCCAGGCGCATGCGGAAAACACACTGGGCGCTTTTGGCGCCGCCATCTCCGCTGGCGCTGACATTCTCGAAACCGACGTGCACCTGAGCAAAGACGGACAGGTCATTATCGCGCATGATCCAGACCTGGAGCGAGTAGCAGCGCGCTCGGGCTTAGTGAGCGATTTCACTGCGGAACAACTCAGGGCAATGGATTTGGGTCATGGTGAGGGGTTTTCGACGCTTGGTGAAGCCCTACACAGCTTCCCCGGGCACCGATTCAACATCGATGTGAAGACTCCGGCCGCCATTACTGCCCTTGTGCGCGCTATTGACGACGCTGAGGCCCACGATCGAGTACTGGTCACCTCGTTTGATGAAAATACTCGCTCCCGGGCTCTGGCGTTGTTGCCAGGAGTGGCCAGTAGCGCGACCTCCCGCCACGTCATCGAGGGGCGCTTGCGGTCCTGGGTGGGGTTGCCTGTGCAGCGATGGAAACTACCCCAGGAAGTGGTGGCTCTTCAGATTCCACCGACCTATTCAGGGCTTCCCCTGGTCACGCCGAGCATGATTAGCGCGTGTCATCGACGCGGTCTAGAGCTACACGTGTGGACTATTAACGACCCCCACGACATGACGCGTCTGTTCGACATGGGAGTCGATGGAATCGTGACAGACCGTGCGGATCTCGCCGTGGAGATTCGTGCAATGCGCCTGGGCAAGAAGGCTTAGGACCCGAGCGGGTCGTCCACTCCGCGCCGTGCTCGAGCTCCCGCGCCGGCGGTGATGAGCCCTGCCACCGTCAACGCACCCACGAGCACCTCAAGGTTTCGCTTGATCCAGGTGGCCGGGGTGGTGTGCTGGGCTAGGGGAACATCGAGAAGCAGATACCCCTCGGTGTAGGTGGGGAGGCGATCCAGGGTGGCGCCGGTGGGGTCCATCACAGCACTTGTTCCCACGGTGGAAATATTGACCACGCTGCGGCCGGTTTCGATAGCGCGCATGCGCGCAATCGCTAATTGTTGGACACTCTGGTCGGTCTGGCCAAAATCAGCGTTGTTCGTAGGCGCGAAGATAATGTCGGCGCCCTCGTCCATCATCGCCCACACAATGGCGTCGTCAACAATGTCGAAACAAATCGCAATCCCCGCAGTGGCACCCGCCACCTCAAAGACGGTGTCACGTTGCCCGATCGAATAATCCCGGGGAATCATCGAAAAGAGCTCGGGCCACAAGGGGTAAAAGAATTCCCTTTCCGGCAGGTACTCAGCAAAAGGAACCGGGTGGATTTTGTCGTATTGATCCCTCGCTACTCCCCTGCCTAAGTCCTCATCGAATTCCCACAACAAAATCGAGTTGAAACTTTCCTCACCCACTTTGGTAATGGCGCCCACGACCAAGGGGGCATCCATTTCTCGAGCGACTTCGGAGACCACGGCCGCCGCTTCGGGATGGCGCAGTGGATCGATATCGGAGGCGTTTTCTGGCCACACAACGACGTCTACGTCTTCACCAAAAAGTTCGCGATTGACCAGGTAGTGGTCACGCAAATTATCACCGCGGTCATAATCGGCAAATAACCCGGCATCAGCGTTACCCTGCACGGCCAGGACTCGAATCGACCCGGACTCGCTCACCGGCCACGCTGGCCAGATAACCAGTGCAAGGCTCACCGATGCGGCGAGGGCACCTCGCCCTAAGCGCGGGAGTCTCCCCTCCCCTATCAGAGCAACGCCAAGGGCGAGGGCCCAGGCGAGGAGAAAACTCATCCCGCTGGTTCCCAGCCACGACACCCACGGAACCAGGGTGCTTTCGGACTGGCTTTGGGCGAGGCGAGACCACGCGAACCCGCCCCAGGGATACAGACTCGCGAGAGCCTCGCGCACCATCCACGCTCCCCCGACGAGGACCGGAATCACTCCGAGGCGACCCGACACGCTTCGCCAGTGAAGCGAGCCCCATTTCCACGCCAGAGCCATTAGTCCCATACCCAGGGAGAAAAACACTACCTGCGCGAGGGTTAGCGCAATCCAGGGCACCAGGCCTAAATAGACCGTGAGCCACCAAATGTTGATTCCATAGAAAGTGAACCCGCCTAGCGCTCCTACGCCGAGTGCTTTCCACAACCCGAGACCTTTGATTGCCCACATCATTCCCGCGACACCCAGAAGGGTCAGCGGCCACCAATTTCGATCCGGGAAACCCAGGTCCATTAGCCACCCGGCAACCACCACGGCAAGATACGACACCGCAACGCTCCCGGGTGCCGCCAGCGCGAAGCCGGAGCGGGGAGCAATGCCGAAGGTACTCATTAGCGCGATAGCTTAGGCGACGCTGCTGAGAGCGACGATGCCTCGGAACACGGCGGCCCGAGCGTCGAGGGCGGTGGTGTGGATGGGGCCTTCGCCGATGGTGATGATTTGGTCGAGGACATCAATCACCTGCTTGCACCAGCGAACAAAGTCACCGGCTTGAATATCGCGCATATCCAGGACATTTTCCAGCCGGTGGCCCAGGGCCCAGCGATACATTGCCATCGCTAGCTGAGGGGACAGATCACCCTTCGGGGCCACCTGGTGAGAGGTTTCAATCTCACTGAGCTTTTTCTGCCAACGCCTGGTGGTATCGAGAGCGCTAGCGAACTCTCCCCGGGGCAGATCTGCGGGATAGACCGGAGTGTCATCGCGTCGGGGTTCATAGACCAACGTGGCGATGATGGCGGCTAACCCCGGTGCGTCCAAACCGCTCCAGACCTGACGGCGTAAGCACTCTGCGACCAGCAAGTCCCGCTCACCATAGATGCGTCGCAACGTGTAACCGTGAGGGGTGAGCTCGAGTTCGCTCTCGCCCTGGGCGAGATATCCCGCCTCCACGAGAACCTCACAAATACGATCGAACACGATCGAAATGGCCCCGGTTCGATTACGAATTTGGCGGCGAATTCTCTCGGTTTCTCTCTCAAGTTTCCACCAGCGAGCGGCCCACCTAGCGTGTGCTTCGCGGTCTGGACAGGAATGGCAGGTGTGACGCTGGAGAGATTTGCGAAGCTCATCAATCTCGGCATTCTTCTCGACTGAGGAAGCCCTGCGGGATGAGCGTTGACCCTGTTCGCGCCCCAGGTCGCTGAGTTTGCGTCGCAGTGCTGCGTAATCGGTGAAATCACCCCGGTCGCAGGCAAAAGCCGTGGCATAACCAGCGAGAGACTCATCGTTTTTGCGGACACTGCGTGCAAGCTCGACCACATGCTTATCGGCCTGGAATTGGGCGAACGAGGACTCCAAGATGGTTCGTGTGCGCTCCACGCCAAACTGCTCGATCAGGTTCACCGCCATGTTGTAGGTCGGGGCAAAGCTTGACTTCAGCGGATAAGAGCGCCGAGACGCCAGGGCTGCGACCGCCTCTGGGTTGATACCTGCCTGCCACAAAATAACCGAGTGGCCTTCATGATCAATCCCACGGCGGCCGGCACGACCGGTGAGCTGGGTGTATTCCCCGGCGGTAATGGGCACGCGAGCTTCACCGTTGAACTTCTCTAACTTCTCCAACACCACAGTGCGCGCAGGCATATTGATTCCCAGCGCGAGCGTTTCGGTGGCGAAGACGACTTTGAGAAGCTTTCGACGGAACAATTCCTCGATGACTTCTTTGAGCATGGGAAGCATTCCCGCATGGTGAGCGGCAACACCGCGCAGAACTCCATCAAGCCAGTCGTGATAGCCCACCACGGCTCGATCGTCATCGTCGAGGCGATCCAGTTTTTCTTCGACCAGGTCAAGAATCATGCTGCGCTCGGATTCGCTGGTTAGCGTTACCCCTCGCCGGAGCACCTGCGCCACCGCTTGATCACACCCCACCCGGGAGAAAATAAAAAAGATAGCGGGGAGGAGCTCTTCGTCATCTAAGAGTGAGACGACATCGGCGCGATAGACCTTGTGTCGTTTGTCTTCAAAGCGCTGATATCGGGGCGCTCCGCGCGAGCGAGGGCGATGCGTGCTCCCCCGCCCCAGCATCTGGGCTGTTTTGATTACTTCGGGGTTGACGACCTGCTTGCCTTCGCTGCCCGAGAATAACGGAACGAGTTTTTGGGCGAACATCATGTGTTGGTGCAGCGGCACGGGGCGGTCTTCGCTCACGATGACATCGGTGTGGCCACGGACAGTTTGTAACCAGTCACCAAATTCTTCGGCGTTGGAGACCGTAGCGCTGAGGGAAATCAACTGAACGTGTTGCGGCAGGTGGATGATTACTTCTTCCCACACGGCACCGCGGAATCGATCGGCTAAATAGTGAACTTCATCCATCACCACGTAGCCGAGGTTGTCCAACAAATCACTCTCGGCATAGAGCATGTTGCGCAGTACTTCGGTGGTCATAATGACCACCCTGGCTCGGGGGTTGATGCTGGTATCCCCCGTGAGCAGGCCAATATTTTCTGCCCCGTAGGTTTCGACCAACTCGGTGAATTTCTGGTTAGACAGAGCCTTGATGGGGGTGGTGTAAAACACTTTGATCTCGGAGGAAAGCATCGCCACATGAACGGCAAATTCGGCAACAATGGTTTTTCCAGCCCCGGTGGGAGCCGCAACGAGCACACCGCGACCGGCTTCTACTGATTCACAGGCCACGCGCTGGAACGGGTCAAGGTCGATGCTCAAACCCTGCGCAAAATGGGCCAATAGAGGGCTTTTCTTGCGAGCAGCGGCTTGCTCAAACTTGGCCGCAGGACTGAGTTCGTTCACACCATCACCGCGGCTTAGGCCGAAGCGGTGTCGTTGGTGGTACCGAGCTCGCGGGCGAGCTTTTTGGCTTTGCGTCGATCGTGAATCCAGGTGATGCCTGCTGCCAGGAAATACAGCGCCACCATCGGAAGCGCCAAAATAATCATCGACACCACATCCGCTGCTGGCGTGGCCAGTGCAGTGAACACCGAAATCACGACGATCGCCCAGCGCCAACCGTGGATAATCGCGGAGGCGCTGAGCACCCCAATGAAATTAAGCAGCACCAGAAAAACCGGGAGGACAAAGCCCACTCCAATCGCGATGACCAATTTCAAAGCGAAGTCGAGGTATACCCGTGCGGTGAGCAACGTGGAGGACTGCTCGGGGGCAAAGCTGGTGAGCAGGATGACAATGTTGGGCAAAATAGTCCAGCCCAGAGCTACGCCTGCGAAAAACAGGGGTACGGCGGCGGAGAGAAAACCCAGGGCATAGCGCCGCTCTTTACGCATGAGGGCAGGAACGAAAAAGGCCCACACTTGGTAGAGCCACACCGGCGCTGCCAGCACGATGCCTAAGACCATCGCAATAGCGATTTTGGTATCAAAAGCCTCGGTGACCGAGGTGTAGTTGATTTCAGCGTTGCGGTCACGCTCTAGAGCGATTTCCATGACCGGTTCGCTCAATGCCCCCCACACCGGATCGGCGAGGAACCAGCCAGCGATAGCCGCTAAGACAATAGAGAGACCAATAATTCCCAGGCGACGTCGAAGCTCTAGGAGGTGATCTCCCAGCGACATTCGCCCACCTTCGCCCGGGCGACGACGCGAACGCGCCACGACTATCGTGTCGAGGAGTCTTGGTCTTCCGACCCGGAAGCTCCCTCAGCCCCATCGGGGGTATCAGTGGGGCGAACTTCGCTCTTAAAAATCTTCAACGACTGACCCAGGCTTTTAGCCAGTGCGGGCAACTTTGGTGCACCAAAAAGGAGCAAGACAACAACAAGGACAATGAGGCCTGTCCAACCACCGAGGTTTCCTGACATGGTCACCCTTTCCTGGGACGTAGAAGTGAAGGAAGTCTAGCACCGGGGTGCCCAGAACTACCTGGTCTCATACCGGGCCAGGGCGTTGCCCGCGAAATGTGCCACAGCCTCCCGCGCTGAAGGCGGTGCCACGACGCGCACCCGTCCCGGGTGTGCTGCCACAAAGCGAGTCAGGGAGCCGTAGTGGGCAAAGGGTATTTCTAAGCGCAGTGGATCCACTGCGCCTGGAGGGATAACACCCCGAGGAAGATAATCCGCAATCAGGGGCACGCTGGAGGCTGAGCACTCGATGGTGACCATGATGTCATCAGGTGAGGGGCTAAAAAGCTCCGTCGAGATGTCTTCGATCAGCGAGCTGTGATCGCCCTGCTTTAGCTCACTAAGTGACACAGCTTCCATGTGGTTCACCCGGAAGGTGCGAAGCGCCTGGCGCGTGTGGCACCACCCGCGCACATACCACTGAGCATCCCGGGTTTCGATGAGCAACGGGTCAATGGTGCGCTCACCCGACTCCCCCCGCTTGTTGTGATACGTCATCGTGACGGCGCGCTGGGTACTCAAGGCCTCCTCTAAGACCACCAGATGGGTCTCGACGGCTTCGCCCCCCACGGCGATGCGGTCGGCAGGTCCCGCACCGGCACCGGCGCGGAGTTTCGTCATCACCTCGTCGATATCGCTTCGGTGGGAATAGGACGGATGGGTTGCGAGATATTGCAAGCCAGCCAGCAACGCGGAGGCTTCTCGGGCGCTAAAGCGCGGTTGGTGATCAATAGCGACCGTGTTCCAAAAAGTGATGACCCGCTGTTCTTCCCACAGGTCCCAATCAATATCGAAGAGGTCGAGGTGGGAATAGGCGAGGCTATCGCCGGGTATTCCCGCACAGGCAATCAATTCAATTGCTTTGACAATGTCATCCTCGCTGCGACCGAATTGTTCCGCGGCTTGGGCTACCGGCACCTCACCGCGATCGAGGACATAGGGAACCAGTGCTAGCAGGAGCAACAGGTTATCGGTGGTGCTGGGACGACGAGGGGCACTAGACATGGGCATCCCTGAGGGCGCTTAAGTGAGCAATCATGGCCTCGCGTAGGGGTGCCGGTTCGAGAACCAGCACCTCATCGCCCAAGGAGCACAGCTCCTCGGCAAAAATATCCTGGTCGGTGTAGTGCACGTGTAGCCGAGTGCCCTCCACGCGAGTATCCCGGCGTTGGGTGAGCACACTCCACGCGTCGCTTCCCCCGGTGACCTCCACAAGAGCAACCTGGGATAAATAAAGCTTCTCTAAATCCGCGAGTGCCTGAGAGGCGACCCCGGGGGCTGCCTCGACACCGGGGCTCTCCAGGATGCGCACCGCGGAGACAATGCGTCTGAGCAAAAAGGTCTTGAATTTATCGCTGGAGGCCTCATGGCAATAGATATGCCAACGACCTTCGTGGTTGACCAAGGCCAGCGGGGAAACCTCGCGCTGCGACGAGTCACTATCGCCGGGTTTGAGGTAGTCAAACCTGACACGAACGCCGCTATCAATAGCGTCTCGAAGCGCTTGCAAGGCGGGGTCTCGGGTGCTGATCACGGGGGCGAAACCCACCAGGGGCTCATCGACCGTGATACCAAAGGACGCCAGCTTCATTTGAGCGATATGGGCGTCTTTCGAGAGTGTTCCTTCCCGCCAGACCGCGGCGGAGAGGTTGAGTAAGGCAATGTCGCGAGCGGTGAATTCAATGTCTTCGGGGAGGTCGTAGGCGCCTTTGGGGATGCGATAGAGGGTGTTTTTGTTGTTGCCATCGTCTTCGGGCGGAATGGTGGCTTCGAGAGGAATTCCCAAACTGCGTAGCGCGTCTTTATCGCGTTCAAAACGCCGCTCAATGCTTTCGCGCGCCATTCCCGCTTC
>Ga0102814_10001552_pt1 | contig 16192 bp, 17 predicted proteins | sample ColrivemetaGS741_FD_79112 | JGI IMG/M metagenome (GOLD analysis project Ga0102814, IMG submission 79112) | Estuarine microbial communities from the Columbia River estuary - Flood tide ETM metaG S.741 | ecosystem: Environmental > Aquatic > Marine > Intertidal zone > Estuary | place: USA... | reverse complement strand
TTTAAAATGATCTACAAGCTCTATTCATTAGAGAACCCTAATACTGAACCTATTTATAATAGTTACCCTACGACATTAAAACTATGAGAAAAAGTTGGATATATGCATTAATTTTACTATCTTTATATAGTTGTGGAAGCTATACGCTTCAAACAAAAAATAAAGGTTCTAGGATTCAAAGCATACTAGCTGTTACTCAAGCTGGAGACACGGTCTCGGTTCCTTATAAAGATTTTATTAGAGAAAGGTATGATAACTATACAAGATTTAACTACAATAACAATTGGTACTGGAACAACTGGCAGTACGACTATAATTGGAGGTGGAACTATTATTGGTTTCAACAACCTTACAGCAATTGGAATTATAATTACAATATTTATAGTACACCTATTAGACCGAAGATTAAACCGCAAGGAAGACCAAGACCAGGAGCGACTCCAAGAGTTATACCAAAACCAAAAGAAGATAGAGTAAGAATAAACATAGGAAGAAGAAATGAAACTAACACAAATAATCCTAGAAGACCGCAACAACCCCAAAGCCGTAATAATGGCGGGAGGAGCTGGAGCAGGGAAATCGTACCTTCTCAACCAACTAGATCTAGGCAGCCTAGAGCAGCTCAACCCAGACAAATACGTCGAGGACAAGGATCACCCGTACTTCAACAATCTCGGGGCAGCCAGTCGACAGGTGGAGAAGGACGTACTAGCAGCGGCAGAAAACAAAACTAGCCTAGTATGGGATACTACAGCTTCAGGAGCTAAGTTCGATGAGAACTTAAATAAGCTTCTTAAAGTCGGGTATGACGTATATATGGTAATGGTTTATACTCATCCTATGATATCTTATATATCTAACTTTCAAAGAGGTAGAAATATACCTGCTTCATCTGTATTTACTACTTGGAGAAATGCTTATCAAAAAATAGAAGACTTCAGAAGAAAACTTAAAGGTAATTTTTCTATATTTGTAAACGATAGAGGAGGAGAGTTTAAAAAAGAAATAGAAGCATTTAATACTGCTGCTAAAAACGGAGTAACCGGTATAAAGGATTACTTAAAAGCTTACAACGATAAATCAGGTGCCGGTAAAAGCTCTTTCTTTAAACCAGTAGAAATGTCTCAAGAAGAAGAACAAGAGTTTAACAAAGCTGTTGTTAACGTAGATTGGGATAAAGATAATAGATCAGAAGACAAAGCTCTTAAAAATGCTTTCTTAAAATCTTATCAGAAGATTGGTGCTGGTCCTGGAGAAGATAAACTTAAAGATGCTGTCAAAAAATATAGACAAAGTAAAGCAAGTTCAGACGAAAGAAATGATGCGGTACTAAACAGTATTGCTGACATGATATACAGTCCTAAGTTTCAAGACTTATTACAACATTCATCACCTCAAGAAATAGATCAAAAAGTACAAGCGTTTCTATGATAGCATTATACCCAGGAGCATTTAAACCACCTCATAGAGGTCATTTTGAAGTCGTTAAGAGTTTACTTAACGGCACTCATGGTGGTCAGGTATATACAAAAGACAATTATAAAGATGCTGGTACATCTTCTCTTACAGGAAAGAAAAGTATAGTAGATAAAATAGATAAAGTTTTAGTATTTCCTGGAGGAGGAGAAAGAAACGGTATTACAAAGAACGAATCAATAGCTATATGGAAAATATATGCTAAGTACTTACCTGGTTTAGAGATACTAGACGGTGAAAAGAATCCTATGTTTGCTGCTAAGGAATATGCAAAAGCAAATACCGATAAAGACTTTTATGCTATTACAGGAATAAGAAGTGAAGATGATTTAATTGATCTAAGAAGAATAACAACCTTTACCAATACTTCACATGTTCAAGGTTTAGTTATACCTGCAGCGAAAGGTAATAACGTTAGAGCAAGTGATCTCCGTAAAGCTGCTTTAGACGGTAGTTTAGATGATATAAGAGACTTTTTTCCTAAACAATTAAAAAGAGAAGAACTACTATCTATACTTAAGATGCTAAAAGATAACATTATATCTGAAATAATGAATCAAAAGATGGAAGATCTTTTTGAAGCTATGTTTGAATCAGCTCAAGATAAATCTGAAAAGAACTATAAGGACTGGAAAGATACTAATAAAAAAGAAATCCCATCATATACTAAGTATATAGCTTCAATATTAGAATACATGCTAGATGAGGGTATGAAAATTACACCTCTACCAGAAATAAAAACAGTTAAAGATGAGGCTAATGCTTCTGACTTTTTTGGTAGGACTGCATATTACGATCCTAATGAAAAAGAAGTAGTACTTTATACTGAAGGCAGACATCCTAAAGATATAGTGAGATCGTTTACTCATGAGATGGTACATCATATGCAAAACCTAGAAGGTAGATTAGGTCAAATAGGTACAACTAATACAAACGAGGACGATCATTTATTAGAGATAGAGAAAGAAGCTTATTTAACGGGTAATATTACTTTCCGCAATTGGGAAGACAGTTATAAAAAAAAAGAAAAAAAGGTTATGGCAGAAGGGAAGTATGATTCTATAGTTACGTACTTAACTAACAAGAGTATCGATGCAGTAAAAAATGCATTAAAGAAAAAAATTAACCACTTTAAGGAAGGACATTTCGGAGATCCAAAGTCTGAAAAGGCTAGAATTGGTATGAAGAAAGAAATAGAAAAGTCTTACCCTATATATCTTTTAAGTATCCCAGAAGAAGTAGATAAAAACTTCCAAAAGGATACTGATCTTGAATTCGACTTTGAGATGAAAGCTATATTTGCAAAAGGATCCGACTCTATAATGAGGGACGGTGGTGCATATAAAGGAGGCTTTGGAGATGATAATGAATTTGAAACTCCTAAGATAGAATTAGAGTTCGTTTTAGACCCTTATAACTTTCCTAATGATTTTGAAGAACTATCAGGACAGATATCAGACGTACTAAGACATGAGATAGAACATCTAACTCAGTCTGGAGGTAACGAAAGAAATAAATTTTTCGATAAAGACTCTCAGTTTGATGGAGAGTTTGGCACTGAAGAAGAAACTTTATTTCGCAGTATGATTGAAAAAGGTATTATAGCAAATGGAGTATCATACTTAACTTTACCATCAGAAATAGATGCTAATATACAAGGATTATATTTATCAGCTAAAAAACAAAAAAGACCTTTCGTTGACGTAGTAGATCAATACTTATATCAATATACAGAACAGTTTGGTGAGGACGGTGAGCCGTACCTTACTAAAAAAGATGTTGAAGACGTAAAAAAAGTATGGGCACTAAGACTACCAGCATTAGGCATTAAACAAAAATTATAAAGGTTATGGAAAAATTAGTAGATTTATTAGAAGCATATCCGCTTCCAGAAGTAAAAGAAAAACCAAAGTATAAGATATACTGTGATATGGACGGTGTATTAACTGACTTTGAAAAGAGGTTTGAACACTTTAGTGGAATGCATCCTCAAGAATATGAAAAAGAAAAAGGTACTCCTGCATTTTGGGAACTTATAGATAATAAAATTGGAGTTAGATTTTGGGTAGGAATGGACTGGATGCCTCAAGGCAAAGAGTTATGGAACTTTATATCACCTTACCAACCAGATTTATTAACTTCTCCTTCTAGACATAATAACTCTAGATTAGGAAAACAGTTATGGGCTAAGAATAATCTTAACCCTAAACCGAAAGTAATAATGGCATACTCTAAAGATAAGCAGAGATATGCAAATGAAAATAGTATATTAATAGACGATAAAAAGTCAAACATAAACGAATGGGCATCTAAAGGCGGTATAGCTATTAGATGTAAAGACGGAGACGTTAACCATGTTATAGAAAAATTAAAAGAACTTGGTTATGAGTGATTCTTACCTTAAGAAAGAATTTAAAGAAAAAGATGTACAGAGAGTTAGAAATATAGTTAATAAAAACTATACTGCTAAAACTCAATCCTTAACCGGATATCAGAAAGCTTTTAAAAGACATACAGAGGGTGATATATGGGAAGAAGGAGGTAAAACATGGACTATCAAAAACAATGTAAAGCAGAACATTACTAAATTAGATGATGCAAAAAAAGCAGTAAGAATTCCATTGGCATGTCCAAAATGTGGAGGTTCTATGAAACATCATCTTGCAAAAAAGATGTTTAAGATACATGGCTTTTGTTTCGATTGTACTGTAGATTATGAAGCACAGTTGAGGAAAGCAGGGTTATACGAAAAGTATGAACAAAATATGATGAAAGGTAATGCTAATTCTTTTGTTAATGATTTAAAAGCTTATGTTACTAACTTTCTTGAATACGCTCCTTCTTACGTAACAGAGCAAGGAGATGTTGAAGACTGGAATAGTAATTCTAAAGCACAAAAAGATAAACTACTAAAAGGATTACAGCAATATTTATCTATAATAGATAAACATTTTACAAAATGACTCAAAAAGAAGTACTAGAATCAGTTTTAGCAGAAATAAGACATGTGAAGACACACATGCCGAATGGCGAGTTGAAACAGATGGCTAATGACTTTCAGAAAATGAAAGAAGACGTTTCTGATTTGAAAAAAACATTACTTAACCCTGACAATGGTGTTATAGTAAATACCAATAAAAATACCGAAAGCAGAATATATCATGAATCTAGAGCTGAACTCTATGCTGATAATGTAAGTAGTCTTAATGAGCTCCAAAGTTGGAAAGCAGGAGTGAATAGAGCTCTTTGGATTATATTTGGTATAATAGCAGGTATCATTATAAGAATGCTAATGATGCACTCAGATAAAATTTAAGCATATGAAAAATTTTAGACAAGCCCTTAAAGAACTACAAGAAGAAAAACCAGGACTTTGGGCTAACATTAGAGCTAAAAAAGCTAGAGGTGCTAAACCTGCTCATAAAAATTCTAATGCACATAAAGATGCAGTTAAAGCAGGTAAGAAGATTAATAAAGATAAGTAATGACAAGACTGACGTTAGCACAGATGATTGGTGAAATTATTGCTGCCGAAAACTTCAAAGATGGAAAGAAGAAAGGTAAGTCAAAACCAGGTCGTGTTAAAAAGTCAGGTGCTAGCTGTAATGGCTCAGTTACTGACCTTCGTAGAAAGGCTAAGAATGCATCAGGTGAAAAAGCTAAGATGTATCATTGGTGTGCTAATATGAAGAGCGGTAAAAAAAAGTAAATGGTTTTAACAGGTAATAAGTTACGTAGAGAAGCATTCTTTTTAGATGCTACAGAGGATATTAATACTCTTAAAGATCCTTATTGCGTAGATTTATTCGATCAAAATGGTTATCATCTTACAAAAGCTGAACAAGCTTTTTTAGTCCGTAATGGATATGAACCTGTACAACGTAGACATGAAGACTGTATAAGACATGATTGGATTGTATGGAATAAAAGATCAGGAGCACATTTTAACCATTGTGACTTATTTGAAAGAAAAGGATTTAGATCTTGTGCTTTAGATCAATTAGAAGCTATAGCCGAAACTAATCCCATGTTGTATAAACTAGTTAAAATGAAACCTAAATGGGGTATCGATGTATCTATTGATTATGTATCAGAAGATGCAGTTTTTGAGGTATTTCATTACGAATGGGATGCATTTGACTACGATTTAGTTTTGGAGAAAAAAGAAGAAATAGAGACATTTGTCACAAATCAAGATTGGGACGATGTTGCAATTAGTTTATGGAAGAAAAAAGACCAGTGGTTATATTTAGACTTTTTCGAACAAACGAAATGGCGTACTGATTATTTCGGTCTTTCACCTGAAAAATTTAAAAATGTTATCTGGGTAGATGAAAGAAATAATTGAATTAGATTTAGATACTAAAAATTTTATTGAAACTAATAATGTATTTTTAGATGTAGGTGATCCTGCAAATACTTGGATAGCAAGAAAGACACCAGGAGAAATAACTTTCGGTACCCCTAATACTAATCCTAAAATTAAAAAAATTAAAGGAGATAATACTATACTTAATCCCGGTAAAACTCTCTATGAATGCTCTTATTCTTTCGATGATATGGGTAGAAGAAGTACTACTAGTACTAATAGTCTTTTAAAGGACAAAGTAGCATTATTTTTTGGCGATGCAATGGCGTTCGGTGAAGGGTTAAATGATGAGGAAACTTTACCTTCTCTTTTTGAAAAAAACAATATCGAATTCAAAGGATTTAATTATGGTTTTCTTGGTCACGGGCCTACCCATATGCTTCTTGAAATATCTTCTGATAGGTTTAAAGAAGAATTTAAGAATAAAAAAGGTAAAGTATTTTTTATTTACAGAGACGATGCAATTAAAGTAAGTGTTGGAAAAGTTCCATGGATAGAAGGAAGTCCTAAATATGTACTTGAAAATAATTTAATTGTGCATAAAGGAGAGTATACTTCTACTGATTATAAAGAAGAAGCTATATACCTACCTAGCGAATATACAGAAAAAGATTATCAATTTACATTAAAAGTATTTATAGAAATTAGAAAAGCATTAAGAGATACCTCAGAAGATTTAGAATTAATTATAACAACTCTACCTCTTTCTTTTACCGTCCAAAAAATGGTAAAAATGTTAAGAGATAACGGTATAACTTGTTTTAATTATTACCACATAGATCTGGAAAACCGTACAAATAAAACAGCTAGGTTCTTAGATGGTGTACATACCCCTCAATCAAATAAAGTATTAGTGGAAGAGTTATCTGAAGATTTAAAATATAGAACTTTTAAAGATATACTAATACCAACTGATCCTATAGAAAATTTAAAAGATTTAGAGTCTGAATTAAAATTACATTGTTTCATGTTACCCTGTATGGTGGATTTTCCTGTTGATGACGCAGGAGTGATTATCGCCCAACTACTTAAAAGGTACACAGGAACAGAGACTTTCGAAAGATCTAGACTATTAAAATTAGCTGAAGATTGGCATAATATAAAAATATTTATTATAGAGAATAAAAACTTAACAACTCTTCTTAAAGAAGAATATTTAGATAATAATGCCTAATAAAAAAATTAGAACTAGGGTAAGTAATTATACTAGAATGGAGGATGGTATTAAACATTACTATAATTCAATACCTAAAAAATATGAATTATATTTTTTTAAAGACGTTCCTACTAGTTTACTCACTTATGCTTATAGTATTTTAAATTTTCCTCAGAATTTTTTCCATGGAATAGAGGTAGCAAATAAAATCGGTAAATCTCATAGTAAAAAGTTACTTGAGAAAATGATTAGAGCGGCTCACATTTATCATATGGGGTATGAAAAAATGGAATTCCAAAGAGAGATAGAGTATGATAATTTTAATGATGATGAAAAACGTTTTTTCGATTGGGTAAAAACATATGCTTATATACGGAGATACACAGAGTTTTTTAAGGATAGAGATAAATACATACACCCGTTATTGTTTTTTGACTTAAGAACATCACCAGGCCTATTTCCAATAATACATCCTGGTACAGCTAGATTACGCTGTACAGAATACTTATGGAGATCTCAAAAGAGAGATATTATGTTGGACATTGTGTACTACAATATACATTCAGATGAATTAAAAAAATTAGAAAGAATATTCAATGTAAAGCCTGTAAAAATAGAAAATTTTACTCAATACCTTAATGCTTACGGATATAAATCTTATGAACATTATAATGAGGATGACAAAATTATACAGTATGATGATGAATATGAAATAGGATATCCTGAATATACACACTTCTTAAAAAAGAATGAGTATATTCCTTACCTACATGAGGCTCATTATCATTTATTTGAAGAACCAGACACGAAACCTTACAGACATAAAACTATATTATGAACACTATTCCTGCGTTAGAAAGAGCTGTTATAGAAATCTTTGGGGGTTGCAACTATACCTGTAAGATGTGTCCTCAAACTACAGGACGAGGAAAAGAATGGGTACGCAAAATGCCTTTTGATCTCTTTGAATCTATATTAGATCAACTACCTGGTAAACCTATTATTAATCTAGAGGGCTCCGGAGAAGCTACCTTAGCTAAAGATTTACCTAGATATATACAAGCGTGTACCGATAGAGGACTTGAGTCTTATATATGTACTAACGGTAGTAGAATAAACGGCGAGTTTATGAATAATATGATAGATGCAGGATTAACTTACTTGAGAGTAAGTGTAATAGGTTACGATGCTAAATCATATAATCAATGGATGAACGTTGATAATTTTGAATTCATAAAGGAAAACATTAAAGAAACTCAGGAATATATAAAAAAAACAGGAAGTAAGTGCAAAGTTACAAGTTATCATCTTATATTAGATAATAATCATACTGAAAACGAAGTGAATTTGTATAAGAAAAATTTTATTGATGAGTTGAATATAACAGCGTTTATATGGAAACTTCATAACTGGTCTGGGAATTGGGATCCTGATTATAGGAGAAATCCTGCTAATAGAAAATCTTGTGGTAGACCATTTGCACCTGAACTTACAATACGTTCCGGAGGAAATAATGGAGAAAGAGCAGCAGTAACACCATGCTGCCAAACTATGGGACCGCCTAATGAAGCAAAAAGTGTTCTCGGACATTTTTCTAATCAGTCAATAGAAGAAATATATTTCAGTAAAGAGTATAAAGAGCTCAGGTCTGCACATGAGGAAGGTAGATTCGATGACATTGAGTACTGTAAGAACTGCGACTTCTTATATGACGACCCTGAAGTGTTAGTATGGTCAAATGATTCAGATGCCTCTATTGACCATATGATAGGAACAAAATTTAATTTAGACGATTATAGACCTAAAACGGTATAACAAACAGTCGACTATTTATTTATATACGTATTTTAAACAATTTGCAAATGACCTACCAAGAAATAAAGGACCGTTTATCTAAATGTGAACTCACTCTAGAAAAAATAAAAAACGGTAATACAAATTCTACAGAAGCCAAAAATCAAACAGCTAAGCTAGAACTTCTTCGAGAATCATATGTTAAACTTCTTAAAGAAGCAGAAAAGACTGCTTTCATAAACGGACAACCTGTTGAATATGAAAAAGAAGATGAGCTTAAAAAATATAAAGACAACTCAGACGTTAAAAGTATAAAGACTGCTCAAGGTAAAGACATTAAAGAACAAGAAGGAGTTAAATTTTCAGTAGATGAAACAAAAGCCATTGCAAAAAAGGTAGGTAAAGCAGTAGCTATAAGTTTAAAGTCTTTAGGAGATGCTGTTAAATCTATGAAAGCTAAGAATATAGAAGAAAATTCTTTTGATATTCAAGTTAACTATAAAGGAGAGGGTCCTGAAGATTCTTTTTCTTTTTATATTACAGACGATACTTTACATTTAACTGATTTCTCTTTTGATAAAGAACTTACAGACGTTGGTGTTAAACCTTCAGGAGAGGCAATAGTGAATGTTGACGTAGTTGCAAATGAACTGCAAAAGCATTTTAAATCTATGAATGAAAAAGTAGACGAAAAAGATAAACCTGAATTAAAGAAGCTTTCAAAAGCACTCACTAACTCAGTAAAGGCTCATCAAGATCAAAAGAAAGCATTAGATAAAGCTATCAACACAGAAGGAGAAGTATCAGAAGCTCCAGAAGGTATGTACTATATAAAGATACCTAAAGATGCTGCATCTCAAAATAAAGCACAAGTCATCTTTAATGATTTACATGGTATAAATTATGAATTAAACGATGATCCAGACGGTATATTTATGTACTTTAAAAAAGAAGATTTCGATGCCGGAGTAATAGACGACTTAGAAGGAGACGGAGTACATATTCTAGATACTAATATACCTATGGATGAAAAGTCTGAAGTAGACGGAAATCAAGATGGAGATGATGAAGAGTTATCACCTGAAGAGTTAGCAAATAAGCATGCTGGATCTCCTATGAGAGAAGATGAAGAAGAAGATGCTAAAAACGATGCTGATTATGAAGCTGGATGGCATGATGATCCAAGACAAGATGAAGATACAGATATAGGTCACCAAGACGACGAACCTAATATGTTAGGAGCTTCAGCTATGGAGACTGCAGAGTATGCAGCTAAGCTAGTTAAGAAATTACAGAGATATGACCAACATGATGGAGAAGTAGATTTTCCACATTGGTGGCAAAAGAAGCTAGTATTAGCTAGAGATTACATCTCAGCAGCATATCATTATTTAGATTCAGAAGAAAAGCAACCAGCTATAGATCAATTAGCTTTAGAAAATTTAACATTTAAAGAACCAAAAGGTATTGATAAAGTAGCAGGAGGTATTCCTTATACAAGAGAAGGTAATAAGTTTATCATTTCTATGTCTTTACCTGATGATGTTAAAGAACGTTTGTTAGCTAAAGCTAAAAAGAATGGATTTAAAGCAGCACCTAATATGTCAGGTGGAGTAACCATTATGGCTAAAGATAATGTAAACGAAAGATTAAGCGGCGATGCAAGAGAAGCAATTTATGATCTACAGAATATATTAGATCAAGCAGCTCAATTAGGAGATGAAGCCAGACAAATAGTAAAGCAGCATTTTCCTAACGAACTAAGTGCTGGAGATGCTTATGATGTATTCAGCTTTGGTACAAGTTCAAATAGCTATGATAAAACATTAGAGACTCTTATTAGCGATATCGAAAGAACTGCTGAAGAAGAGGATGAAGATATGGATGAAGGTAGAAATGTAGACGATATTTATGATATTACAGTTCATACTATGAAAAGACTTGCTAAAAAATATAAAGCAGGAGATAAATCAGTAGTACCTCATCTTAAAAAACTTACAGATGTTAAAAAGAAGCTTGAACAAGAAAAGATTAAAAAAGCTTCTAATATAGGTAAAGGTCAAGAATTAGATGAAGCTGGTCCTGGATTCAAACATGATTGTGCTGCTAAAGTAATTCATAAAGAACACGGAGCAGGTAACACCATTCCAGAAAAACATACCTTAGTAAAAGAAGGTAATAAGTACGTAGTTACTCATTATGACGTTTTATTTGAAAACGGAAACACAGTATTAGATATACCGGTAAACGAACTAGATATTAAAACTACTAACGAACACTGGCATAAAGGGTATAAAAAGAAAAAAAAATAATAATATATGAGAAATTTAACTCCAACTACAACAGGTAAACCATCAGGATTTAAAACTAAATTAGTAGCAGAAAAAGACAACTTTGGTAAAGGTAAAAAGAATCTTGCTACTGTACGTGTAGTAGAATAAAAATTTTAAAATGGATAACTTAGAAAAGTTTATACTAGAAGCTTTTGGACAGGTAAACGAAGATACTGTAAAACCAAAAGACCTGCCTGCAGCTTTTAAAGCAGCTATAGAAAAACGCCACGGTCCTTTGCACCCACAAGACTTCTTTACTCAGGATATGACTCGTTATATGAAGTTTGATGGTGAGGATAAAACAACTGGTCAAGTAAGTCATAAAGTTATACCTATACCTTCTTTTGATAAAATGTATAACGACTATCATGATATAGTTCAAGATATTAAAGTCTTAATGAGAGATAAAGATGTCAGGACAGATCAAGCTGCTAGAGAGTTATTTGAACTTATCAGAACTAACTTTAGAAAACTACAAAGGTATCTAAGAACAGAAAGACCTGATCAGTATGCTCTTATAAGAAATAAAGCTTCTATAGCAGAGCTACATGAAATGTTTGTTAGTCACGCTTCTCTTATCATAGAACAAAGGGCACATGATTTAAAATTAGGTAGAGTTAAAAATATAGATATATTTGTACAAGACCAATCGTCATTTACAGATACAATGTTCTATATTTTAGTTGATACTACAAATGGAAAAGAATACCAAGTAGGTGTTGATGTAGGAGGAGAAGCAGTAGATTTAAATTACGTAAAAGAAGAAATTCCTATACTAGCTAAGATGGGCTTTCCTAATGGAGATGCTATTGGTAATTTTATCGTCAAAGATATAAATAAAGAGTTAGAAGAAGGAAAGGTACTAAATGAATCTATGCTAGATGAAGTAGAAGATGAAGAAGAACCAACACCAGAAGAAGCACCAGATACTACTGCACCAGAAGAAACAGTACTAGAAGATGCTACAGATAAAATACTAGGCAAATTTCCAACTGTAAAAGCAGCTATTATAAAGTTACAGACTGAACAATTTAAAGAGTTTGTAGAATCTATTGATTGGATATCTCCTAGACCTTCATCATTTAGAGTTAATCTAAAGAACGGTCAAGACTATATTTTAAAATGGAACGGTAAAACATTCGAAGCTCAAATTCTAGGTAAAAGATACATACTATCTAATATTGCAGAATATCAACAAGCATTAGATAAATTAGCTATCCTTTACAAAGAAGCACCAATGAGTGGAGCTGGAAATGGTGAACCTGCTGATACTGACACCGGAGGCGGTGGCGGTGGCGGAGGAGAGTTTCCTGGAGAAGAAGGAGGCGCCGAAGGTGGTGAAGAAGGAGGAGAAGATCTAGGAGCAGATGATGCTGGTGGAGAAGAAGGAGCTGATTTAGGAGGTGAAGAAATTGACTTTGAAGAACCAGCCGAAGAACCTGAAGCATAATGAATCTTATAGACAAAGCTATATTAGAATGGTCGTATAAGACCACTAAAGGATATCCTGACATTAATAGTCAAGAGGATATGGCTTTGTTTGAATCTATATTTGGTTTTAATTTAAACGAAGCTAAGAAACCAATTACTTACTTAACTACACAAGCTCAGATAATCGCTAAAGAGCTAATTAGTAAGCTTAATTTAGATGATGGAGAGATAATGGCTCATTCTAAGAACCGTATAATAGTGTACACTGACAGGCCAAGACAGGATGTATTTTCTGCTCTAGCTACTTTAGGGTACGAAAAAGACGCTATAACAGGTTCAAGTGCAGGAGGTTTTAGAACACCTGAAGGTATAGAGATTATACATAAAGCTCAAACTTCAGTAGGAAATGCAGGACTAGATAACGAAGATATAGTTGTACAAAAGGTAAAAGAGTTTGCAGCTATACATGGAAAAGTTAACGTAGTAATAAAAGGTCAGAACAAAACACTTACTTATAAAGGAGTTACTTCAGCATCCGGAGTAGGAAGAGATACAGGAGATAACAAGAAAGCAGATATTACGCTACATGCATCATCTGAAAGCATTCCTATTTCGATTAAAAAAGACGGTTCATTTAGATGGTCTTCAGCAATGAAATCACACGGAGACTTATTCCATAAAATTATGGGAGATGCGTATGAAGGGAAAAGGGACGACTTAAAGCTAGTAACGGATGAAGAAAATCCCAGACTACTTAAAATGGTCAACCCGAAGAACGACCTACCCTACGGAAGAGTACATGTTATAAATGCTCCAGATTTAGATTTTGAATCCATGGCTTTTGGCTCTGATAACTCCACAGTAGTACAGAGAACTTTTACCGATGAAGATTTCAAACTTGATAATGAAACTATAACTATTATTGCAACTAAAGTTTACGATAAAGTAAGTGATTTTGAAGATGGAGATCAACCAATAATTCAGTTTGAAAGAAATGCTTCTAAAGCTACTAAAACAGACGGATATACAGGAAGAGGTATTACAATAAGAACAGTACCTATTTCTATTAAAAATAAAGCAACAGCTCGAGCAAATAATCTAACTATAGATTATAACGAACTTAAATAGTTATGGCACAAGACATAAAAAAAATAATTGCACAGGAGTATATCAAGTGTGCAAAGGATCCGGCGTACTTTATGAGAAAGTATTGCCATATACAGCATCCTACAAGAGGGCGTATATTATTTAACCTTTATCCTTTCCAAGAAAAAGTATTACATTTATTCAGAGACCACCAGTACCTTATTACTCTTAAGTCAAGACAGTTAGGTATCTCAACACTAGCATCAGGATATTCCCTATGGTTAATGTTATTTCATAAAGATAAAAACGTCTTAGCATTAGCAACAACTCAGGCCACTGCTCGTAACTTAGTTACTAAAGTAACCTTTATGTATGATGAATTACCTAAATGGTTAAAATTACCGGCTGTAGAAAAAAATAAACTATCACTGAGGCTTAAAAACGGATCTAAAGTACAAGCTAAATCATCATCACCTGATGCTGCTAGATCGGAAGCTGTATCGTTACTCTTAATGGATGAGGCAGCGTTTATAGATAACGTAGATGATACATTTACAGCGGCACAGCAAACGTTAGCTACCGGTGGACAGTGTATGGCACTATCTACTCCTAACGGTATAGGTAACTGGTTTCATCAAACATGGGAAAAAGCAGAAACTGGAGAAAATAGTTTTATACCTGTTAGACTTCCTTGGTCAGTTCATCCGGAAAGAGATCAAAGCTGGAGAGATATACAAGATCAAGATCTAGGTCCTAAAATGGCAGGTCAAGAATGTGATTGTGATTTCTTAGCATCTGGAGATACAGTCTTTGAAACAGACGATATGGCATTCTACGAAGAAACTTATCAACGTGATCCTTTAGAAAGAAGAGGTGTAGACGGTAATTTATGGGTATGGGAAGGAGTAGACTATTCTAAATCTTACATGGTAGTAGCAGATGTTGCTCGAGGAGATTCAACAGACTACTCTGCATTTCACATTTTTGATATAGAGAATGCAGTCCAGGTAGCTGAATACAAAGGTAAGCTTTCACCCAAAGAATTTGGAAATGTACTAGTAGGAATAGCATCAGAATATAACGATGCATTATTAGTATGTGAAAATGCTAATATAGGATGGGCTACTATAGAACAGATACTAGAAAGAGAATATAGAAATATGTATTACAGCTCTACTAGTAATATGGAGTCTGTAGAATCTTATATGAATAAATTTGAAAGAGATAAATTAGTACCAGGCTTTACTATGTCTGTTAGAACTAGACCTTTAGTTATAGCTAAGATGATAGAATATATTAGAGACCACTCAGTCACAATTCAATCTAAAAGACTTATGTCAGAAATGAGAGTTTTTGTATGGAAAAACGGAAAAGCTCAAGCTCAAGACCGTTATAATGACGACCTTATTATTTCTTGTGCTACTGCTCTATATGTTAGAGATACTGCATTAAGACTAAGACAACAAGGTATGGATTTAGCTAGAGCTCAATTATCTTCTTTTAATAATTTAAATTCACGAAACAACGCTGTTATGACAAATGTTGGTAATATGAGAGAAAATCCTTATATTATAAAGACAAACCACGGAGACGAAGACATCACTTGGTTGTTAAAATAGATCTATTTATATTAAACTGCATTTAAATGGCGGACACTTCTTTATTTGGTAGACTAACAAGACTCTTTTCTAATGACGTAGTTATACGTAATATTGGAGGAGACCAGCTTAAAGTTGTAGATACCAATTCAATTCAAAAATCACCTAAAGTAGCAACTAATTCTTTAGTTGACAGATTTAGTAGACTTTATGCATCTAACAATGCTAACGTTTATAACCCTAACCTTAATTACCAAACATTAAGAGTTCAGCTTTATGCTGATTACGAAGCAATGGACAGTGATCCTATTATAGCTTCAGCATTAGATATTATATCAGATGAAACTACAATCAAAAACGATCAAGGTGAAGTAGTAGCGATTAAATCATCAGATGAAAATATTCAAAGAGTATTATACAATTTATTCTATGACGTATTAAACGTTGAGTTTAATTTATGGTCATGGACACGTAATATGCTTAAATATGGAGACTTTTTCTTAAAGCTAGAGATAGCAGAGAAGTTCGGAGTATATAACGTGTTACCTTATACTGTCTATAACATGATTAGACATGAAGGGACTGATCCTGAAAATCCTTCTGAGGTTCATTTTCAATTAGAACCAGACGGAATTACAGCAGCTGCAGATCCTAACTATAGAAGAAATCCAAATAGAAAAGATATAGTTCTAGAAAACTACGAAGTAGCTCATTTTAGATTACTTTCAGATACTTCATACCTTCCTTACGGCCGTTCTTATTTAGAGCCAGCTAGAAAAATATACAAACAATTAAACTTAATGGAAGATGCGATGTTAATACATCGTATAATGAGAGCACCTGAAAAGAGAATGTTCTATATTAATGTAGGTTCTATTCCACCTAATGAGGTTGAGCAGTTTATGCAAAAGACTATCAATCAAATGAAAAAAACTCCTTATGTTGATCC
>Ga0102814_10001548_pt1 | contig 16230 bp, 6 predicted proteins | sample ColrivemetaGS741_FD_79112 | JGI IMG/M metagenome (GOLD analysis project Ga0102814, IMG submission 79112) | Estuarine microbial communities from the Columbia River estuary - Flood tide ETM metaG S.741 | ecosystem: Environmental > Aquatic > Marine > Intertidal zone > Estuary | place: USA: Columbia... | reverse complement strand
CGCGCAAAGTACCTCGACCTCCGATACGGGGTCAGTGCCGCAGCTACAGCAAAGTCATTGTTGCTCAAGGGAAGCAAGACTTACACGTCCCCATACGGAAAGATTGCATTCCGTACTACAAAGGACAAGATTGTCATCGATGACCAAGAAGCGTTTACCAAGTGGGCCATCAAGAACGCTCCCGAAGCAGTCAAGCAATCAGTGTTGGTCAGCAAACTGCCCAAAGATCAAGTTGATCGATGGCTCAGCATCGAAGACTTCATGCCAAAGGGTATACACATTGAGCCTGGTGGCGAATCAGTAACCTTCGTTGGAATCACAAAGGATGAATCGGATGAGCGACCTGAACAAGATTAGGGACTTTCCCGAAGGCGTTCACGGTACACCTACAGGCTTAGCGTTTACAGGAGATCTCCCATTTGACCAATGGGAGATTCTTATGAACCGCTTGTACACCATGAACGGAGCGATACAGTGGATGCTCGGTGATGCATTGAACTACGGTAGCCCACGCTACGGTGAGAAGTACAGCCAAGCACTTGAAAGCACCAAGCTAACTTACAGTGCACTTGCAAACTTCTCTTGGGTTGCACGCGCTGTGCCACCAGAAAACAGGAATCCAGACCTGTCATGGACACATCATCGTGCTGTTAGCAAACTAGACCATGAAGACCAAAAACGAATGCTTGAGGAAGCATACAGAAAGGAGTGGACAGCAGACACATTGACTGAGATTGTGAGGGGGACACCAGTGACAGAGAAGAACATATCCGACACCGTGCCTATTCCAGTAGGACTAAGCGCGACTGTTGCCAATGAGATTCTTGATACAGCTGCATGCTTACTTACAAACGAAGTTAAACTTTGCGCCTACTGTCCGTATCACAGGAACAAATGATTGGATTATTTCAGGGGAGTCTAATCAACAAGAAGCGGTTAAACAAGGGGTTTGTGGTGTTACACCATGAACTCCTTACTTGTCTCAAAGACTTTACTGCAAGCGAATGGATGGTTTTAACATGCCTGTCACTACACGCTGACGCGACAGGTTTTAGTTGCCCTTCTATCGCTCGCATAGCAGAGGAAACTGGCATCAGTAGCAGATTAGTCAGCCAGTGCATTAAAAGTCTCTCTACGACCGCCACACGGGCTTACACGGTGCTTCGTGTTGACCAAAGACATGTAACTTCGGGACGGCAAACCAGTAATGGGTATGTGATATTGCCCGATGGTTTTACTACATCAACAGAGGGGGAGGGTGCAGAAATCGACAGGGGGGAGGGTGCAGAAATCGACCCCCTCATTACATTGAAGAATATACATAAAGAAGAATATATTCCCCCTGTAGTCCCCCAAGGGGGGACACGCAAAAGGAGCATCAAGTTACCTAGCCTTGATGATCCGGCAAGGGCGTTGTTCATCGCTTACCGTGAGGTATTCATGGACGCACCCAAGGCAGAGTTGTTTACCCTGGGTGAATGGCAGGGTGCACACATTGCATTGCGACAGATGGTGCATCACGGTGTGACTGCAACAGAAGTTGCTGCAAGGGCACGATGCCTACTTGGTAAATGGCAGAAGCCACATATGGTTACTTTGTTTGCCCTGTGGAAACACTGGGGTACAGCTGACCCAAGTGGTGCTACGTTTGGTACAAGTAATGTAAGCCAAGCAGACAGAGTGTTTACGACACTGGACAAACTGTTTGGTGAAGGATAAAAAGGATTGGAGGTTTGAATGAATAAACAGGTATTTGCTGGTGTGTGCAGTGTATTGAGTATGCTGCCCTCGAATGTGGCGTGGAATGATGATGTGGCAACGATGTATGCCATTGCCATGAAGGGTTGGGATGATGCGATTGTTGGGCTAGTTGCTCGCCACGTGTTGTACAACTGTGAGTGGCGTCCATCTGTGGCTGAGTTGCGCATGATTGCTATCAAGCTCGTCGCGCCTAAACTGAACGCTCACGCTATTCACAATGAACTTAGTCGCATCATCTCGATTGCTAGTGATACATCTCGACGCGATGAACTAATTGAGACGTCCATGGAACTTGGCAATCTCCCTCCTTACACAAAGCAACTCATAGAGCGTGCTGGCGGGTGGATGTCTATGGGCAGTCGATCAACTGATTACAATCTTCAGTTCATCCAAGACTTCATCAAGGACAACTGGTCTTCGTATCAGTTGGATACGTTGATTACAAATGCGCCAGAGAATCCATTACTGTTGGAAGAAGGCACGCAGATGGTAAAGGCACTGCTAGATAAGTGAATGTAGTTGATATCAAAGCGCCTCACGATATTGAGGCTGAAATGGCGGTGTTGGGTGCCATCATGTTGGATAACCGAAAGTTATCTGACGTGATGAGCATCTTGTCACCTACTGACTTTTATCGCTTTGCCCACAGCATCATCTTTGATGCGATGAAGTCATTGCATGATTACAATGACCCAATTGACATCGTCTCCCTCAACGCTATGTTGGGGGAGGATGATGACCTCGCTAAGGTTGGCGGGATTGCTTACCTCATGCAGATTGGTGACTTTGTTCCAACCACTGCAAACATCATGTACTACGCTGAGCGTGTGAAGACGGTATCTAACCAACGTCACATGATGGAAGCCTACATACGGGCAGCCCAACTTGCTGAGGATGGCGATGTAGAAAAAGCCAAGTCGACAACTACTGATATGCATGGTGCACTCGGGGCTACCAGTGTAAAGGTTCGACACGTTGCCGATGTGCTGGAATCTAATGTCAACAACATGGAGTCCAGGACTGATGAAGAATCTCAAGTCATATCTACAGGGTTTGAAGCCATTGACTTTCTTATCGGCGGATGGAAACCACGTGAGCTAGTTATACTTGGCGCTCGTCCATCCATGGGCAAATCTGCCTTGGCTATGCAGATGGCTGTGAATGCTGCTCGCAGTAATCACTCCACCCTATTCATGAGTATTGAGATGGGGCTGGATGACTTAGTGCAACGGTTGCTTGCAATGGAGACTGGAATCAACAGTCGCAGATTACAAACCACAGTGCTTCATCCATCTGAGATAGCAAGTGCAAAGGGTGTTATTAAGACATACAAAGGCATACCGTTGTACCTGTCCGACGATAGCCCTTGTACGCTACAGATACTTCAAAACCGAGCAACACAAGTGAAGGCTAAGTGCGGGACGCTCGATCTCGTGATTGTTGATTACCTACAGATGATTACGACTAAAGGCGGAGACAATCGTAGCAATGAACTGGATGCTGTCAGTCGTGGATTAAAAGCTCTTGCCAAAGAACTTGATACGACTGTCATTGCATTGGCTAGTTTGAATCGCGGCGTGGAGAAGCGTGATGATAAGCGCCCAATCATGTCAGACCTACGCGAGGCTGGTGGCATTGAGTTTGATGCAGACAAGATTTGCTTTCTTTACAGACCAATGTATTACTCAACGCCTGATGAAAGGCATGACTTGGAAACAGAGGACGCAGAGTTCATTGTCACCAAGAACCGCAACGGGCAGGTTGGGTCAGTTAAGTTGACGTTCCTACCTACAGTGCCTAAGTTTGTAAACTGGGATGGAGACTTACTGTGATTAAAAAGGTAGGTCCTTGGCATAGGTGGGTAGTCATTGTTACCCTCTTGGCAAAGGACTCAGCCGAAGCGCGGAAGTACCTAAAGATAAGCGCTCATCAGCACCAGGTTATATTACGTGACGTCAAGGATGTACTTGGCGTCACAACACTTAATCACGCAGCTCTCAAACTCAACCTGCTTCGCATAAACTACGAAGAGTTGCCTACTTGGATTGGGCAATCTAAAGTAAAGTTGGGACAAGGCGTTACGGTTGATTTGGAAGGAGAAGAATAATGTTGACAGTCATCTTGTGCACAGCATTGGCAACCAGTAGTGTGTGGTTCATCATTACCGCAATCATGGTCAGCAGTGTTAGCGAGCGTTACAAAGTAGTAGTAAAGAAACGTGCCGGCGACACGGTGTCATTCAAGACGAGTACAGGCATTGTAAAGACAGGCACCCTTTCTGTAGATTGGATGCCTAATGACAGATACGTTATCGTTGATGGCATAAAACAAAACTATGTGCCATATGTTGTCCGCGCTGAAAACATCGTAAATTAAACACGTAATTAAACACGCCCTATCTTTTTAGGATAAGGCGTGTTTAATTTTTAGTACTTACCTGTCATTGTTTTGTTTACAATGCCGATGCCTGCGTCTAACTTATTTGGGTTTGTCTTGTTAGATTTTGCTATGACATCCATGATGTTAGGAGCCGACTGCCAGTTTCGTTGATGCTGCCGAATAATCTTTTCACGTTTCATCATTCGACCTGGAATGTACTTGTCGTATTGCAGTCGTGAACCAAGTGTACTTGCAATAGCTTGCGTAAGGATTGCTGCCTCACGAACTGACTTGTCTTCGTACTTAGTTTCGAATGTCGTATCGACTACTTCGTTCAGACCCGTTGGGAATGTGGATGTAATGTACTGCGACATATTCCATTTCTCTGGGGCAAATGCAACAGCAGGCTTTATCTTCCGTTCGTACAAGTATCGCCATTCCTCATCAGTCTCATATACAGATCTACCAATGACATCCTTGCCTGATAGTGGTTCAAATATCATCTTGATGATTGCAGGGCTGACGTTGTAACCAAGTCTGTTGCTTGCTCCAACCAGCCAGTCTAACTCAGGCGTGTCACCAAAGCGCTCTTCTGTCCTGATAGGTTTATTCACTGCATCATATACACTGCGCAATTTGTTGAGGTCATCCCAGACACCACTACTGTCTGCGTATACCCAGTTTCCTATTCGGAACTTACCTATCTTTGATGGGTCAGCCTTTACATCTTCTCGCTTGAACAGCAGTTGCCCAAGGTAGTGGACAGCGGCTTGCGCCAATCCCACGAATGCCATCGTTCCATAGATGACGCTGTATTGATAGTTGCGTAATGCAGAGTTAGTTTGGTTGGATGCGATGGAGTTAAAGACACGGTTCTGATCACCAAGCAACTTACGAGTAATCCTCATGTTGCCAAACAAGTAGTTCCAGTGCGGCTTCATTAACCAGTTTGCCAACTGCCATCGTGGTGCAACCGACACCCACTTGGCTGCGCGTCCAACAACCATGTCAATGTCTTCATTGGTTGAATACTGGAAGTCGCCCAGGCTGAGTGCGATAAAGTTTGCGACTTCCTTTGCGGACTTCTGATATTTCAATTCTGCAAGGGGAACGCCTTTCAACAGTGGGTTTGTTCTCAACTGATATTTCACCAAGTTGAACATCAATATGTCGTGGTTTAACGAAGTGAAACGTTCAGCCATACCTGCAACAGGCAACTTATTTACCATTGCATCTTTGACCATGTCTTGCTGTACGTGACCGACCTCACTAATTTGCATGAGGTCGACATATACATCTTGCCAGTTTGTCTTCCCTTTAGCCTCTTGATACGTTCGTTGCCTTGCTTTGTTTACGGCACGCTCATAGTTATAGAAGTTGAGTGGGACACCAAGTTCTTTCATGACTTCGTAGTACGGATCATTGCTGACTTCTAAGAACAATTTGATGTATTCTCGGCGCCCCATATGTGCACCGATTTGCTTGCCCTTTTCACCAGTAAATGCAAGTCGTGGTGCAAGACCCTTAGCCGCACTTTTGAATGCGTTTAGCCATATGACTGTGTCATAGTGGCGTCCTGTGAACATACCCAAGCCAAACTTGCCTCCTTGAATAACTGGGTATGCCAAGTCTAATGCAAGACTCAAACGTGTGAGTCCCTGCCATTCACGTTCAAGTCTGTCTAGCCCATCAAGAGCCTTCATGCCAATAGGTTTACTAACCTTAATCTGACCGGCATTAATTGCCAGCGGAGGTGCAGCTTCTTTACCCTGATACATGATTGGCGACATTGCCGGAGCGCTTGGGCTATCAAACGATGGCATGTCGGCAGTGTAGTCGTTAATCTCTTTTGCTGTAGGTTTGGCAGTAGAATCAACTGCTGAGCCAAGCATATTAGATGCAGTCCTGACGTTAGCATCGTTGAGCGTATATGCAACTGCGGTTGTCTCTGGGCTTGTCGATGTTTGTACAACGTTAGTAAATACAACGCCATCATGCTTACCCTTGACGGCATCCTTTATTGCATCGTTACGCATTGGAACACTTAGTCCAGTGTTACCGGCATCAATCACCAATGGGTTTTCCATCTTAATAAACCGTGGCTGTTGCATGCGGTTTTTCTTTACATGGTTCCCTGTTACAAGGTCATGCACCTGTACGCCTGGTGTAGTGTCGTACAACACGCCATCAACGTCTGGCCCAAATGCTAACGTGGTAAATGGTGCGCCAGTTATGATTTTTTGCTCTGCTTGCAACTGGCTGTCGTAAACCTTAGCCATCTTTGCAATATCTGCGGTCATAAATCGCTCGATGTATCGATCTACCTCCATTAAGATTGGGGCAACGTCATCACCCTTACTTGTCAACTTATCAAACGATCGATCAAGTTGAGCATCGTTTAGGTGTGAACCAAGTGTTTCACCATACAGTCGCTTTGCCGTCTGATAACTTTCTTCAGTCGGGTTCATCATTTGAAACTTCAACGTTTGCCTAAGCTTCATGGCGTCAAACACACGGATGGCCTTGAATTGATTTGCCTTTACTTGAGGGTTGATTGTTAGACCTGTCCCAGAAGACATTGATTCTAAGTTGTCAAGCATTGTGCCTTTTGCCCAAGATTTAAACGATGGGTGTTCGGTTAACGCATAGACTTCCAAGGCTTTATTACGACCAAGACCAGACTCAACCAAGTTGCGATAGATATGACTACGATTACCGTCTTCGCGATACACAGTGTAACCAAACTCATCACGGCCAACTTCATTCTCATGGTTGAGGACAACACGCTGCGAGCGGTCAACTGCTGGTTGCAACCATTTGTCAATGACTGGATTTACAAAGGCACGTCTTGTACCAGGGTCAATAGTGCCATACTCCATGTCTACCCTTGATGGAGACATTGCCGGCTGTGAGTACATTTCAGTACTTGGGCCTTCTGGTCGCTGCATGTTGGCAATACCGTGCCAATACACCGCAGGTACTGCCTTTGTATTAGTTCGGATGCTTTCAATCAGTGTTTTAACTGCATCAGCATGCGTTTCCAATGAGCCACCAATGTATGCTTCACCTGGTCGCTTAGCAATGGTAATCATTAAATCCAATTGCTTAAGTTGTGCAATGTCTAGTGCCTTGACTTGATTTTGGAAACCTTCATCTAAACCATACGAAACAGAAGACCATTCACCCGGGTTTGTTTTCGATCCGACAGCCAAAATTTGTTCATGATTAATTGTTGATACTTTGCCGGCCTTGTAATCAATCGTGTACTTCTTTACACCTTGTTCGTACACATCTACTTCTGCACCATTCTGTCGATACTCGTATCCTACATAGGAGAAGTCGTTCATACTGCGCAACAGTTCGAGCCGAGCGCCAACAAGTACACGCGCTTGTGCTTGAACGTAATCTTTAACTTTCCGAGATATGAGTTGCACGTGTTGTTGTTGAACAGTGCTCATTGTGCGTGTTGGTACTAATGAGGAATGTCCTGTTATCAGGTCTTGAATCTTTACTCGACCACGACCAACGTTCACTCCCAGTTCAGCCAAGTTACGACTGAGTTCCAACGACAGTGGTCCGTCTTTCAGGTTTTCCTGCAATGTTTTCAGGTTGTTTGTTGCTGTAACTTCAACATGAACAGCCATACGGCGCGTCTCTGATTCAAGCTCAGTTGTCTTGCCTTTCATAGCCGGAATCTTAATGTTTCTTGCGCCAGCTGGTTGAGAACCTGTAATCAAAATGTCAGTGATGTTTTTGATATTGAGTTTCTCTGGATTGTTTAAGAACTCAATCATCAAGTTCTTTGCGTCAGTTTTAAGTTCACCTACTTGTTTTAGTAGGTCGCTCATAACTGAGTTTGGATTACCAGTCAATAAGTCTGTCTGGCTAAGCAACGTGTCACGGACTAGTTGTTGCTCGCTATCGAGAGCGTCAGCCTGTACGTCACGCATGATGCCAGTCAAGATATAACTTGAGTCTGGGTCATTGTTGTATCTAACTTCAGCTTTCGTAATAGATGATGTTTTAACTGCTGCTTCATATCCAGCAGTAGCAATCATCTGCTCAAGAGCCTCAAGGTTTTTAACCTGTTCCGTATACGCAAGAAGGCGCTCATCTTCCGACTTACCTTCCATAGTCTTGTCTATGTACTGACGAAGCGCTTCAGGTGTTGGGAACTCACCTGTTGCGATCATGTAATCGCGTGGGATATTTCCTTGACGTGTCTGTGTGATGTGCCAATAGTCAGCAAAGAATGCGGCTCGATCAGAGTTTGTCCAACCCGAGTCACGTAATTCCATGTTGAGTTCATGGAACGACATCTGCGACATCAACTTACTTGACGATTCCAACCTAGACTTTAATGGGTCAACAATGTACTTGTCGCGTGCGTCGACAAGTTCTTTCCATACAGAATAACGGTTAGGTGCAGTGCCTTGTTTCTCAGTTAATGCCCACAAGTCTTTGTTTGACAAATAGGACACTTCAATGCCATCAGCTTTAAGACGGGTCAACAACTGCTCAAAGTTAAAGTTGCGAGCCTTTGTCTTCCCATACCGGAACCAGTTGACATCATTGTTTGCAAGCCATGACTGTATCTTTTTTGGTACGTCCGATGGGACTTGGTCTTTGATGGTAATCGACCCGGTATTTGTGTAGCGAAGGTTTTCATTACGCAAAGGGAATCGCATAACGAGTGAGTCAAGGACATCATTTGTATAACGAAGTACTGTAGATTTGAACTGCCGTTCTGTCTGCGCTGATGTATTGAAGTCAGAGATTGCACGGCTAAACAGATTGCGCACGTTTTCAGATAATGCCCTACCGATAGGCAGTCCATCTGCGGCATTGTTCTCTACAAACCATGACGTTAGAACGTAAGCCTGCTTCTCCATTGGAGTCAGGTTATTTGGCAGGAACGAATGATTACTCTTGAACGTCACACGCCCTGTTGTTGCATTGTAGAAACTGGATGGCACCAAGATGCGCTGACCACGTAATGACAACCATGATTGAGATGCAGCACCTTTGACGTGCTCATCAAGGACAACAAACGATACATAATCGCCATGTTGCTTCAACTGTGCATTGACTTGTGCTGTGTCTACAGGAATAGACTTCTTATCTTTTGACAAGAATCCAAACGCATCTTCCATGCGCTCGATGTCTCGAAGTACACGGTCCATGCCACGTGCTACAAGATTGTAATGCGCATCTTGAGCTAGACGCGCACTGTCCATGTGTGTTTGCATCTGCCCGTTTTCAACATCTGCTTGTCGCTTTAGCGCAGACTTGATTGCTGATTGCACTTCGCCAGTGCCACGCTGTGTTGCGTTCATTACAGCCGTGGAGAATGACTCTTGTGCTGTCATGCCATTCTTAAGCACATGTTGGCGCTTCATCTCAAGAACCATGTCTTCAAGAGGAGTTACGGACTTTGCTAACTGCTCATACAACATAGACATATCTGTTGATGCATTGGCTGGCTTACGGTAGTTCTCAACAATCTTATTAATCAAGTACTCTGTAGTCCTGATTTCATTGTTCATCACCTTAAGCAAATCTTTGTTTGCCTGAATATCCTTTATTGGCTGGTCAAGATATCCTGCCGTCTTTTTAGTACCATCCGTGTTTTCAGTGCCATTCCACAAATCTCGGTTAGCCGCGACTCGCTTTATAAATGCTTCATACTCACCAGGTTCACTGATGATTGATTGAACTTGAGATTTAGTTCTCTCTGACGTAAACGACAATCCTATGACAAGTTCATTGAGCGTAAGGCCACTGTCCCTCAGCGTTTCGTTTAGTGCATCCCGTAGTGTTGTTTCTGGAGGAAACGATTTATCAAGCGTACTGCGGACAATCAACGATTCAGAATAGCCAGCAAATGTCGACGCCATAAATAGTGTGCGAGCATTACGAGCACCGGCATTTTTTAGCAGATTAGCAATAAAGAATCTACGTTTTTCACTTTCCTTCATGTCAACGCTTTGCTTGATGCCTTGCATATCGACCGCAAGGTCATACAAAACGCCTGTCAGCTCACCAATCTTTTCTAGGCGCGCATCTCCCTTTAAGCCCATGCCGTCTGCAAAGTTTTCTGCCAACAGCGTTAGAGCGTCAATCTTCTTGCCAATTAACCGGAACATTGGGTCGTTTTGTTTCTCAAACTTGTCAAACGACTCTCTGTATCTTTTGTTTAGTTCGACCCTATCTTGGACAGCGCGGTTCATGCGTTCCGTAATATCTTTGTCACCAGGGTTAACCTTGAGCAGTTGTTTGTAATCACCAATCTCTGCGCTCAGTCGGTTAATAGACTCGAGGGTTTGATTAAGAGTAAGGAAGTCGGCAGCTGACGTTGCTTTTTCAACACCTATCTTCATTACAAACGGTCTATTTGACAGTTCACGGATGAATGATTCCGAGAACTCTTTCGTCAATATTCCGCTGTTTGACGCATTGATTGTATTGAACAGATTGAAGAATTCAACTCGATCAGCCTTCTCCGTGTCCATAGATTCTAGGTAATCGAATGTGAACCCCTGTTCAATAGTAAATGTTTCGTCGTCTTTACTAATCTCATTGCTCACGGTGCGAGCAATGCTATTCTGGCGACGCTTTCTTTCCAGTAGCGAGCGGTTGCTTTTGAGTTGCGCTTCGACGTCATTTACATCAATGCCCAGCATTCGCAGAGTGCGTTTACCGTCGGCGCCTACACTCCATACAGATGGCTGATAGGCTGACTGTCGCTCATGCATTGAAGCTCTAAACAATAAACCAGGGACGTTACGCGTGTATGCAGTTTGTTCAACGTACTCTCTAAAGTCATCGAATCCTTGCTGGTCACGCTCGGCATCTTTAGCCATAGATGCAAGTTCGTTTAGTTGCTCAAGCGAAAGGTCTGTAAACCCATATGCATCCGACTCTAATGCACCAGCCTTCTTGATGCGGATTGCGTCATTGATTGCGTCGACCACATCAATATACGCATGGCCTGTTGCATCATATGCTCTGATTGCGTTATTAAAAGACTCTTCAGTTTTATACTTGACACCGTTAAATTCGACAACGTTCCATGGCTTGCCTGGTTCATTGCCAGCCTCACGGCTTGTTTGCATTGCAGACTCAATCATGCGTGCAGCTTGGTCAGCGTATGCACCACGGTTTTTGATACCTGCTGCCATAGAGTAAATCGTGTGCCGGCGCAGTGCTTCCTCTGCATGTTGTGACCCAGTAGGCTGGGTGTTTTTCCACGCAATATCATTATCAAGGTCGTTTTCAGCGCGCTTAATTTTGACTGTAATATCTGGAGCTATCGTAGCGGTGGGGTCAACCTGAGCAAAGAACTGTCCTACAGCGTTACGCGCAGTACTACGCATTAACTTCATCATTACTGATGTGTATTCATCAAAGGTCAGTTTGTCTGATGGGGTTAATCCTAGTTTCTCATTGTACGAATCATAGATGTAATACCTAACGCCACCCTCAGTAACTTGGCGCGTATTGAGAATGAGGTTACGTACTTCTTTCAGTACTTCAGTATTTACAACCTGCACAAATTCGTATCTAAATTCTGTTGATTTCGGGCCAAATGGATTCCATGAGTCAAGCGTTCGCTGAATTGTAGTTTGTTGTCCCTTGACGTGTGCTATAGATTCACCAAGAGTTCCCCAGTTTGATACGTAGTACACGACCTTCTTGCCATTAAGCAAGTCGTCATACTGTTGCGATTCAACTCTGAGTGTTGAATATCCCTTACGTTTTTCTTTTGGCTCAGCCAGGTCTTGCAGTACATTGTCAAAATATGTACTACTGCTTGCAAGCCTATTGTATTCATAAACCCAATCAAGGAAACGCTGTTTTAATTCCGGGTCTTTTGTTTTAGATAGGAACTGTAAGACTAAATCTTTATTCTTTTCAATAACCTCTCCGGCTTTAACGTTAGGGCTTTCGTCTAATTTATACTCCTTACGGAATACATCCATGAGGTTGTTAAGTTCAGTAATCTCACGAGCTGGTGACAAACCCTTACTAGCAAATTCTGCCTTGTAAACATTGCGCATTATCTGCCGCCACGTAGTTCGCAGTACTTCGACTTGCCTGTATTGGCTATTAGTAATACGTGGGATTCCGGATATCATGTCTCCCCATTGATTAAGATTAGCCTCAGCAATAGAAAGCCCACTGCGAATTTTCCCAACATCGAAACTACCAGCTAAGTAATCAAGCACACGGGTGTTTTTGGCTAACGGGTAGCGTAGATACATGGCTTGAGGCACACGCATCCTATACCCCTTCATTATCCAGTTATTTATGTAAGCTCCAAAGATATTATTGGCAATCACTCGCCGCCACAATCCAGTGTTAGACGCAGCTTTCGCTTTGTCTTTCATTGTTTCTTCCAGCACGACATTCAATTGTTTTTTAAAGAAATCTGCTTGTTCACCACTGTTGTCAGCACGGTCAATTTTTAACTGCAATTGCAGCTGTTCGTTTTCATACTGCCGTACTTCTTGTGCACTTTGTGCTTCTATATCAGTCGGTATATGCGACGCTAACAACTTCTCAATAGACTGGTCAACCATCTTTACAATCAATGCTTCATCAAGCACGCCATCATATTGAGTTTTTAGAGATTCAATAACATCTGCCTTAGAACCTTCGAGCATAGTTTGCTTTTGCTCAAAGGTGAGGCTAGTGTCATTGACTTCACCATCAACAACTGTTGACATTACGCTGTCAGATACAGTGCGCTCAATTCCAGCCTTCAATGAATTAAAGATGTCGCCGGCTATGTTATTTAGTGCCGACTTTCTAGCAATCTCTTGACGTGATCTAGCAATAGTACTAAAACGTGCATTCTGGTCAGCGCGTCGCTTAGCTGTGTCTGTAAGCAAATCTACGACATGTTTCGTAATTGCTTCTACTTTTGCTGCGTCCCCTTTGATGCGCGCTAAGTAGTCTAGAGATACATCATCGCCGTTGCCACTTTCAGATGCTTTGTCAAACAATCGAGCGATGCGTCTAGTCAGGTCTTCCTTGCCTGCGGCGTCATACTCGGCAACGTAAAAACCTACAGATCGGTTAGTCTTTTCATTGTAGATTTCTGCCGCGTCATCGCCCTCAGTAAGTTTAGACATAATAGCGTCGGCAATGATTCTGTCTTCACTAGCCAACTTATTTGTCAGAGTGTCTTTGGAAAGATACCGTCGCTCTGATGGCTCGCCGTACCTGTCTATATTTTTAGTATCAACAACAAGCCCTTCATCAACATTAATTTCTGATTCAGGTCTCGGGCTACTAGATGGAGCAGGACTTTCCATAACGTCAAAGTCCAACTCAAACGGCTTGTTTCCATCAGCCTCAAGTTCTCCACCTTCGACTTTAGTTAACTCCCCGCCTTCAATTTTAATAGTATCTGTGCCGACAAACGGTTCACCTGCACTACCTACTTCTTTGTCTGCATACCACCTCTGCTCCCTAACATTTGCGGCATCGTGTATGGCTGTCATTAGTTCAAGTGACATATTTGTTTGAAAGCCAGGTCGTCTTATGTGTGGCTCAGCCGCCGTAGTTGTCGTACTACCAGATAGTTGCATCCATGATGAATAACCGCCAACGTCTAGCCATCCAAGGTATGAGTCTCTCATACGTTTTTCTAGACGTTTATCACCCATCTCACCTTGGTAATAACCCTTTTGTGGGCGACCTTCTTTACCATATTCAGTTGCAGCTGTTTCAGTCTTTACATACCATCTGTACCCAGGTGAAAACGGATACTGTCTGGCAATAGCAGCATTTGCAAAGACATCAACTTGCAACTCAGAGGTTAATCTACTTGGTGCTATTGGAGCAACATCTTTAATCTGTTGGTTTACAAATTTTTGATAGTGCCCAAATACTCGTGCTACCGCATCGCCGGCTTCCTTTAATTCAGGAGTTATCAATCCTGAACGTATAATTTTGTATTTTGACTTTTCAGCTAATGTATTTAAATCTATTCCTGCTAAATCAAATTTATTGCGAATTTGCTCACTGTTTATTTCGGATTTGTCAAGTAATTCTATAACTTTGTACGTTTGCTCTCTGCTGCCAAACTTTACTGTTATTTTTACGTCGACAAGCTTTAACTTATCGGCACTAACTTTCTTTAATCCGTCTAATCTTAATATTTTTCCTTGTTCAAAACCGTTTGTTGTACTGTCATATACGCGGACAGTTGTGTCTTTTGTATATTCGAATTTTAAAACATCACCAGCAACTTCTGATGCTTCGAGCTTGTCTCCTCTGCCATAGAAGTTGCCCATTTTCCACAACGACCGACTAGGATTTTGTCCACTTGCTTGCAACTCGTTTATGACAGCATTTTGAGTTCGCATTAATTGACCAAGTTCGACAACGGCTTCAGCAATGTGCACTTCGTAGGCATTAACACCAAACCCATATTTAAATTGGTAATTATTAATGTCAGCAGTCATTACAGCATTAGTAAGCGCTGCCACCATTTCTTCTTCATGTGTCGTATTAAGCCAAACTCCACCATCTCTCTCGGTAATCATGCCTTTTTCGGAGCCATATCCAAGGTGCTTCATTTCGAGGCTTGGGAATCTTGATTTTAAAATATCGTGATAGATGGCTCTTGGCAGAGACTGAAGTAATGCGTGATGTAACTCATGAAGTTTTACTTCAAGTAAAGCTGTTGATTCAACTGCAAGAACTTGTCCTGCGTTCGCAACGGTGCCATCCATCAACACTCTTACAGCACGATCAACGTGTCCATATTGCGCTCCGGGTCGATACAGTTCTGCTGCCCCAGCAGTAAGTTGAGTAAACGACCCTAAATGTTGTTCATAATAAACTTGTTTTAGATCAGCCAATAATTGCTTATTGGATTCAGTGTTATTGAATATAGTAATTTCTCTAAAATCTTTTTTCCACGTATCCCATTCTTTAAAGTCTTGAACAATTGGTATTGTGTATTCTGTACCGTTTACTTTGATTTTTCCGTTGTTGTTAATTGCTTCGTTTGCAAGTTTTGTAATCATTGCGGAATCAAGTTTGATTCCTGTATTTTTTAGTTCTTTAACAACGGCTTTTTGTATAAATGAGGAATAAGCACCTGCTTTTTCGGCATCTGTCATTCGTGCCATCAAACGTTTATTGAGGTTGACTCCTTCCATGCGGGCAACAGTCATTGCCCAACCAGTAGCCCAACCATCAACATATCTAGCTAACGCTTTTGCTTCCTGCTCAGTACTGTTCCATCGTTGTTGCAAAACACGTACAACATCTTGTTCGTTACTTACACCTTCTGCTTGCGCTGTAGCAATCAATCGACCGCCATCTTTGCCAACAAAGCTCATGGATAAATCAAACACACGTGGTCGGGATTGAACTGGTGAATACGCTTGTATGATTGACTTAATTTCTTCTTGAGTAACACTTGCTGATGTGCGAAGTTCTTCTCCTTCAGTCTTTCGATACCACTCATGACCCGCTTCACGTTCACCTGTGGCTTCACCTTCAGTTGACTGTGTACGTTGCGGTAGATTTTCTTCGGGTTCTAAATCCTTAGATGCAAACTTATCTCCAAAGCTACGCTTAGCATCTCTAGGAGTCTTAGCTCCCATCTCCAACTTTTCTACAGCAGAATCAAAATTAGCACCACGGGCAATATCTTTATCAAATGCATCCGCACTAGGAGCAACAATGATTCCGTCTTCTTCTAGTTCACTGTACGCTCGATCTAGGATGTCACGCCTGACACCTTGCTTAATTCCTGTGTCCTTAAACTCTTTGATTTGCGTAAGAGTTTGCGGTGCAAAGTCTTGAGACTCAATTTCTTGTTGTGTAACAGTTGCTTTTGTAGCGTTAGTCTTTTCTTTTAAGTACCTAATAATTTGCGACTTGACGTAATTAACCTCACTGTCGCCACGAGCCGTTACTTTTGGAGGCTCGATGTCATCAGTACCAGAATCTGGGCCTTCGCCTTCATCTGTTCCAGACCCAGGACCTTCGCCTTCACCCTCGACTTTTCCATCTCCTGGACCTTCGCCCTCGTCAGCTCCCTCCTCTGGGCCTTCGCCCTCGCCT